>Ga0193717_1000731_pt1 | contig 20852 bp, 16 predicted proteins | sample U2c2metaG_FD_145900 | JGI IMG/M metagenome (GOLD analysis project Ga0193717, IMG submission 145900) | Soil microbial communities from a riparian zone of the East river system, Colorado, United States - U2c2 | ecosystem: Environmental > Terrestrial > Soil > Riparian zone | place: USA: East River...
ACTCCGTGCAGCAGATGAACCAGCGGTCCAGTGCCCGACCGTTGCCACTCGTGATCGATCTGCTCGAGTACTGCGAGGAGCGGAGCGAGACCGGTTCCGCCGGCGACCATCAACAGATCCCGCGAGTCGCCTTCCCGCCGAGTCAGCCGCTCGCCGATCGGCGCCCCCAGCCTCACGGTGTCGCCCGCCTTCAGAGACCGCACCACGGTCGGGCTCACCTGGCCACCGTCGATCTGTTGCACCTGCAGATCGATCGAACCGTCCGGGCGCGGGGCGTTGGCCGGGCTGAAGTACCGCCACTGCCGGGGGCGTTGCGGGATCTCCATGGACACCGACTGGCCGGGGAGGAACTGGAACGCGCGCCTCGGCCGGACCGTCAGCAGGGTGAGATCCATGGTCCTCCGCTCGGCAGAGACCACGTCCGCGTCCCACCAGTCAGGGCTGGACTCCGACGACGTCTCCGCCGCCTCGACCATGATCCGGGCGACCACCTGGTACGCCGCCGTCCAGTGCGCGGCGAGCTCCTCGTCCCACTCGGACCCGAGGAAGTGCATCAGGGTTGCGCACAGCGAGGCGCCGACCGCGTTGTAGTGCTCCGCGACGACGGCGTACTTGCGATGGTCGCGGCCGAGATGTTGCAGGAAGGCCGCATCGTTCTCCAGCTGGTCGGCGTGGCTGACGATCCTGCCGAGTGCGCTGACGAACTTGTCCCGCTGGTGCGCCATGGAGAGCGGGAACATCGACCGCACCTCGGGATGAGACACGAAGATGTGCGAGTAGAAGTACAGCGGAACCTGGTCTCCGTGCTTCGTCACCTGGTCCCAGCTGCGTTGCAGGGCGTAGGTATCCATGGGGCTTCGCTATCCGTCTCGGAACGGCAGCTCCTCGACAGATTCGGACGGCCCCTCACCGGGCGCCAGGTGTTCGCGGTCGGCAGTTCGAGCCGACGGGTACTGCGTTGACAAGGGTTCCCTCCCAATCCAGTCCCCGAGTCTTTCCAGTCCTCCCGACCTACCCTCGGCCCAGCGGGTTAAACCGCCGGCCGGACTCAAGCGTCTCGAAATCTCGGTTACTGAGATTGGGTGGCCCGACGTCGTCCGCGACCTCTTCCAGTGCTGTCGACAGGTGCTTGGGGCGGAGTAGGCTCGGGTGGTTGCTAGGAGACCGCGATGAACCAAGGCCTGCTGAACTCGTTGACGGATGCCGAGCGGATGCTCGTGGCCGAGACCGAGCGGGATGTGTTGAAGCGCCTGGACGAAGATGAGTTGCTGGACCTGCATCAGCGGATCCGGCGGACTCGCACGAAGTACGTGAAGAACTACCGACGTGGCGCGAGTGCTGCGATCGCAAAGGTGGGTGGGCGCGGCTTGTCGTATCGCGGCAATCAACGTGATCGGGACAAGGCCGAGTTGTTCGAGTCGGTGCTGGCGCGGGTGAGCCGGGAGGTCGCGACGGCCGCCAAGCGAGCGTCGATGGAGCTGCGCAGTGAACGGCTCGCAGCGGCACGATCGGCCCGAGCGGGCGTTGATCCGGGTCCGGTCCGGGCCGTCGACGTCCCAGCGCCGGATAACAGCCCACGTGCTCGCGCCACCAAGACCACCGGGGGACTGAAGAAGGACGCGTCGACCCGCGCTGCCGGCGCCCGTCGCCAGGCCAGACGCGACGCCCCCTGACGAGGACGACGCCGTGGTCGGAGGTCTCGCCCGATTCGGGTGATCCCAGCGGTCGTGGGACGCCGACGTATCCAATCAAGGGATTGAATCAGGCGCACCCGATCAAAGGATTGAATACTGCCGCAATCGCCAAGGAGCGGTTAGTGTTTGTTGCGGAGACGCGTAGGCGGGGTGCTGCGGCCCAGGGACACGTCGGCCAGGGGGGAGGGGCGGCGATGGCGATCACCCCGACGCCGGATCAAGACCGCGATGACTTCCGTCATCCCGCCGCGGGGAGGGTTCCGCGGCCGCCGCTGACGCTGGTGCCCCGGGAGAGGCTGTATTCCGCGCTCGACCTCGGCGTGCGGGGACCGCTGACGATGCTGGTCGCACCCGCCGGCACCGGCAAGACCGTCCTGTTGTCGGCGTGGGTCGCGCGCCGAAGACAGTCGGGCGGGTCGGTGACCTGGGTGTCGGGGCAGTGGCCCGAGTCGCTGTACGAAGTCCTTCACGACACGCAGGACGCGGAGGTGACGAAACCGCCGGATCCGATCATCGTGGACGACGCTCAACTGCTGCCGTCGACGACCGTCGACGACCTGTCCCAGATTCTGCGGAAGTCACCGCAGGCGATCCGGCTCGTGCTGGCCACTCGGTACGACCTACCAGTGCCGGTGCCCGAGCTCGAACTGCGGGGGATGGCGCTGACCCTGCGGTCCGGGGATCTGCGCTTCAACGACTCCGAGGCCACCGCACTCGTACAGGCTCATGCTCACGACGCCAGCACGGACGACATCCTGTTGGTCCAGGAGAAGACGGCCGGCTGGGCGGCGGCGCTGGTGCTCGCGGCCCGAACCCTCGCCGCGTCCGGCGGCGCCGTGTGGTCCTTCGTCAGCCAGCGGCCGGTACTCGACCTGCTCCTCGGCGAGAGCTTGAACACCCTCGACGACCGCGTGCAGGCGATGCTGCTGAGCACCTTCGGAGTCAGTGCGGTGACCGGACAGCAGGCCGTGATGCTCAGCGGCGACTCCGACGCCGGTGCGATGCTCGCGGATCTCGCCGGGACCGGACTGCTGGTGACGGCGTACGGCGACGGTCCGACCGGCGAGCCGGTGTACCGGTACCACCCACTGCTCGTCGAACTGCTCAGGCGACGGGTCGCGGGCAGTGCCGAGGACGCGCGGACGGTCGTCGCGGCGCACCGCCGGTCGGCGCTGCACTCCGAGAATCGCGGCGACGGTGGAACCGCGCTGCGAAGTGCACTGGGGGCCGATGATCCGGCGCTGGTCGCGCGGATCCTGATCGCTCACGGACCGGGGATGCTTGTCGCGGGGGAGCTGGGTCTGGTCACTGCAGGATTCGAGATCCTCCCGGACGGCTATCTCGAGGCCCACCCACACCTGATCGGCGTCCGCGGACTGCTGCGCCGCGTCTCCGGCGACGTCGCCGGAGCAGTGATGGATGCGGCGTCGGCCGACGACCTGGCCGGTACTGCGGATCTTGGACCGGTGACGCCGGACGACGACGCGTTGGCGGCGGACGTCGTACTGCTGCGGCTGTGGGAATCCCGCTACGGCTGGTACGACGTGCAGGCCGCGATCGGCCGGGCACGGTCCCTTCTGACGCTGGATCCACAGAACAGCGATGGTCGGCGGCACGCCGAGCTCGCTCCGGAGCGACTGGCCTGGTTGCTGATCGAGCTCGCGGCCGCGGAGACCTGGGCCGACGAGCTCGACTCCGCGCTCAGCCATCTGGACGAGGCGCTGGTCACGGCGAGGATGGTCGGCCATCCGCGACTGGTGGCGGGTGGTCTCGCACATCGTGCTGTTGTGCGGTTCGTGCGCGGCCAGGTGCAGGGCGCCGCCCAGTCCGCGCAGGCCGCGCTCGACGCGGTCGGTGAGGACGGGTTGCCGCGGGAGTACGCCGTACGGGCACACGTCGTGATGGGATTCGCGGCGCTGAACCAGCTGGACCTGGACAGCGCGTGGCAGTGGTACCAGCGCGTCGTCGCGACCGATCTGGCCGACTCGGACACCGTAGTCACGGCCCTGCGCGCGACCTTGCGATCCGTGCTCCTGGTCGAGGCCGGTCGCCTGGACGAGGCGTTGACGGAACTGACCAGCGACCCCGCGGCGGTCGGGCCGTTGCCGTCGTTCCTGGCGCGGGACCTGGCGCTGCTGCGGCTCCGGCTGGCGATTCTGGTCGGGGACCAGGCTGGTGTCGTGGCGCAGCTCAGGGAGCTCGACAGTACCAGCAACACATCCGAGGCCGACCTTGCGCGGGCCATGCTCTCGATCGGCAAGGGCGATCTGCGCGCAACCGCGGAGATGATCGATCAGCTACTCGGCCGACCGGACCTGTACCCTCCGATCGCTTCCACGGCGGCATCGTTCCGAACGGTCCTGCTGGCTCGCATGGGCGACGTACCGGCCGCCGATGCTTCACTGATCGACACCTTGAACCGAGCGGCACCGCAGCGACTTCTGCACGCCCTCGTGCCGGCCGGTGGTGAGCCGATGTTCCTCGAGCAGCTGCGCAGACACCTCGCAGGTCCGGGCCCGCATCCGTTCGCCGGTGTCACGCTCGAGAAGCTGTCGGGCTATCTGGAGGTCTCCAGGGAGTCTCGCGGACTGACGCTGCTGGCGCGGACGAGGCCGGACGGGCAGGCTCCGCCGCCACGTCGCCTCGACGCCGTCGTGAACGGTGCCCGGATCCGCTTGACTGCCCGCGAGGCGGACGTGCTCGGCCAGCTCGCGCTCGGCAGTTCGTACACCGAGATTGCCCAGGCGCTCTACATCACCGAGAACACCGTCAAGACGCACATGATGTCGCTGTACCGGAAGTTGGGAGTCGAGAAGCGCTCGGCAGCCCTCCGGGTGGCTCGAACGGTCGGCCTGACGTAGCGAAGTCCGTACGGCGAGGTCGCGGGCCGGGTTCATCCCCCACCTCACCCTATTCGGAGGAGGACGGCCGCTCGGCCTGTTGATGGGATTGGCATCCAGCGCGGAATGGTGGAGCTGACCGCAAGCGCGCGCCTGGAGCGTGCCGAACCGAGGATGCCCCGCTCCTGCCGGAGGAGATCTCGTGAACACGACCGCAGACGATTTCGATCCGATTCCTTCCACCCGGTACCGGGTACCGGTTGACATCGCCTCGCTGAAGCGGGCGGAGGAGGAGGCGGACGCGCTCGCCGTCCCGGTTGCTGTCGGTGCGGAGCCTCGGGAGGAACTCGGCACCGACGCAGCCGGGTTGGCGTCGGCCGGATTCACCGGAGAGCAGGGACAGACACTCGTTCAGACCCGTGCGAGCGGCCCGGTCCGCGTCGCCGTGGGGATCGGTAGGCCCGATCGGATCGACGTCACGCTCGCGCGCGACCTGGCCGCGGAGTTCGCCCGCGCCGTCCCGTGGCACAAGCGCCTCGCGATCGAGATCCCGTCCCGGGACCTGGGGATCTCTCCCGCCGATTTCGCCCAGGCGGTGACCGAAGGGGTGCTGCTGGCGCGCTGGCGGTACTTCGTCGGCAGGGATGCCGACCGTGCTCCGCTCGAATCCCTGCTGGTGGTGGCGTCCGACGAGGATGCCGAGGAGGCCGGTCGCGGGGTCGAGCGCGGTCGCGTCATCGCCGAGGCGTACTGCCTCGGCCGCGATCTGGCCAACTGCCCGGCCACCACCTTGTCGGCGGCCCGGATGGCCGAGGTCGCGCTCGAGGTCGGTCCGCCGGCCGGTCTCGAGGTCGAGGTGTTCGACAAAGACCAGCTGATCGCGATGTGCTGCGGGGGTCTGCTCGGGGTGAACCGCGGGAGCGTGGAGCCGCCCCGGATGATCCGGCTCCGCTACCAGCCCGATGAACCGACCGGCCGGATCGCCCTGATCGGCAAGGGCGTGATGTACGACTCCGGAGGGATCAGCCTCAAGCCGAGCGACGAGTCGCACGCGCAGATGAAGAACGACATGACCGGCGCCGCGGCTGTCCTCGCCTCGATGACAGCCCTGCAGGCGCTGGGATGTAGGGCGGCTGTGACCGGCTATCTGATGTGCACCGACAACATGCCGTCAGGGTCGGCGATGAAGCTCGGTGACGTGCTGCGGATGCGCAACGGTACGACGGTCGAGGTGCTGAACACCGATGCGGAGGGGCGCCTCGTGATGGCCGATGGACTGGCGCTGGCCGCGGAAGAGCCCGTCGACACGATCGTCGACATCGCCACCCTGACCGGAGCCTGTCTCCGGACGTTCGGTGTCGAGATGGCCGGTGTCATGGGCAACAGTCCGGCAGTGGTGGAGCAGTTGCGGCGCGCGGGTGACGTCGTCGACGAGCCCGTCTGGGAGCTTCCGCTGCACAGGTCGTACCGGTCCCAGCTCGACTCGTCGATCGCGGACATGACCAACATGGGCGGCATGAACGCGGGATCGATCACCGCCGCGCTGTTCCTCGAGGAGTTCGTCGACGGCCGGCCCTGGGCCCACGTCGACATCGCGGGCACGGCGCAGCTTCCGGCGCCGAGGACCTGGCGGAACAAGGGCGCGACCGGCTTCGGCACGAAGTTGCTGATCGAGTTCGCGCTCGAGTTCGCCCGCCCCGCGGACGCCCGTGCTGGGGTGGCGACGTCATGAGCGCCGCCGAGGCCCCGCAGAAGCAGGTCGAGAAGGGCGGCATGCAACGGGTTCTGGACGGCATCGAGCGGGCCGGCAACAAGGTTCCGCACCCGGCCCTGATCTTCCTGGGGCTCATCGTCATCGTCATCGTCGTCTCGCAGATCCTGGACTGGACCGGTACGAGTGTGACCACCGAGGTGGCCGAGCCCGCGACGGTCCAGGTCGCGCCCGAATACGAAGGGGGAAGCAGCGTCGCGGGCAACGACGCACCCCCGGCGCCGGCCGTGCCCGACTACGAGCTGCAGCAGGAGACGATCACTGCCAAGAGCCTGCTCGACGGTGACGGCATCCGCTTCATGTTCACCACGGCAGTCCAGAACTTCAACGACTTCGGTGTCGTCGCCGTCATCCTCGTCGCGATGATCGGGGTCGGCGTCGCCGAGGAAGCCGGCCTGATCGCGGCCCTGATCCGCAAGATGGTGAAGGTGGCACCCAAGGGCGCGATCACCTTCATCATCGTTCTGCTCGGCGGCATCTCCAGCGTCGCGTCCGACGCGGGCTACCTGGTCCTGATTCCCTTGGGCGCGGCCGCGTTCGCCTCGCTCGGGCGACATCCGCTGGCCGGTATCGCGGCGGCGTACGCCGGGGTCAGTGCGGCCTTCTTCGTGAACATCCTGATCACCCCTGCCGACGGCATCATCACCGAGGTCACGAACGAGACGATCGGGCTGGTCGCGCCTGACGTCCATCTCAACGTCACCCACAACTTCTACTTCAGCATCGCCTCGACGCTGTTCTGCGCCCTCGTCATGACGGTGATCACCGAGCGCCTCCTCGAACCCAGGCTCGGCAAGTACGACGCGTCCGAGGCCCCGGTCGACGCCCCGGTCGATCACCAGCCCTCCGACGAGGAGATGGCGCTGGAGTCGCGCGGACTGCGCTGGTCGGTCTACTACCTGCTGGTCGCCGTCGCCATCGTCTCGGCGCTGACGTTCATCCCGGACGCTCCCCTCCGGAATCCCGAGACCGGCGAGATCTTCGGCTCGTCGCCGTTCATGAGCAGTCTGCTCTTCATCATCTCGATGCTCTTCCTCGCCGCCGGGCTCGGGTACGGCCGGGGCTCGAAGTCCCTGACCGGCAGCACGAACGTCATCAACGCGATCGTGAAGACGTTCAACGGACTGGGCGGACTGATCTTCCTGATGCTGCTGATCGCCCAGTTCATTGCCTACTTCAACTACACGAACATCTCCACGCTGGCCGCGACCGGCCTGGCGGACCTGCTCGAGCGGGCCGACATCGGCGCCCTGCCGTTGCTGATCGGCTTCATCCTGCTGGTCGTGATCATCGACCTGATCATGCCCGGCGTGATCCCGAAGTGGGCGATCCTGGCACCGATCTTCGTCCCGCTGTTCTACCGGCTCGGCATCGCGCCGCAGACCGTGATCGCGGCCTACCGGGTCGGCGACGGTCCGGTCAACGTGATCACGCCGCTGATGGTCTACCTGCCGTTCATCGTGCTCGTCTGCCAGAAGTACCGGAAGAAGGCCGGCATCGGCACCGTGGTGTCGATGATGCTGCCGTACACCTTCATCGTCCTGGTCACGTGGACGCTCTTCTACGTCATCTGGTACCTGATCGGGATTCCCTGGGGCCCGGGCGCTCCGGTGCACCTCGGGTAGGGGCGCCATGGATGACGGCACGGTGAGCCTGATCATCCTCGGGCTCGCCGTCGCCTTGTTCGTGTGGAACAAGCTGCCCGTCGACGTCGTCGCGGTGCTCGTCGCCCTGTCCCTGTGGGCGACCGGAGTGCTCGGCTTCACCGCCGTACTCGCGGGCTTCGGCGACCCGGTGGTCATCTTCATCGCCACGCTGTTCGTGGTGAGCGAGGGCATCGACTCCACCGGGGTGACCGCCTGGGCCGGCCAGGCGATCGTCCGGTACGCCGGAACCACGCGGAGCCGGCTGTTGATCGCCGTGACGGGTCTGTGCGCTGTGTTGTCGGCCCTGATCACGCTGAACGGAGCAGTCGCGGCGCTGCTTCCCCTCGTGGTCATGCTGGCCGTGCGGATCGGTCAGCCGCCATCGCGGATGCTGATGCCGCTGACCTTCGCGGGGAGCGCCGGATCTCTGCTGATGCTGACCGGCACGCCCGTCAACATCATCGTGTCGGAGGCAGCCGGCGACGCCGGCGCGGGCAGTTTCCCGTTCTTCGCCTTCGCCGTGGTCGGCGTGCCGCTGGTGATCGGCACTATCACGATCTCGGTGCTCCTCGGCCCCAGACTGTTGCCGGCCGCACGGCCTACGCATCCCGCCGTCGACTTCGCGGTTCACGCTCAGACGCTCGACGTTCACTACGCCCTGGCCGACGGCTTCTACCGGCTGCGCGTGCCTGAGCTCTCGCCGTTGCTCGGCCGAGGGGTCGGCGAGCTCGACCTCACGCCGTATCCGGACGTGATGATCGTCGGCGTACAGGACGGGCAGGGACAGTACCGCGCGGACGCGGCCATCGATGTCGATGACGTCCTGGTGGTGACCGGGCCGTCGGAGCAGGTGAGCAGCCTGACGGCCGACTCGTTGCTCGCGGTCAGCAGGGCGCCGACGCCGGTCGACGACCTGATGACCCGTGAAGCCGGTGTGGTCGAGGTCGTCATCCCACCCAGGTCGTCACTCGTCGGCGAGACGGTCTTTCCGGGAATGCACCGTGGCCGTGATCTCGTCGTCATCGCCGTCCAGCGGATGGGCAAGGACCGTGGCAACCGGCACACCCAGCTGGCGGAGGGCGATGCGATCCTCGTGCACGGCCCGTGGCCGGCTCTCGACGAGCTCACCAGGGACCGGGATGTCCTGCTCGTGGACTCGCCGGAACTCGTACGGCGGCAGGCTGTGCCGTGGGGGCCGAAGGCATCGGTCGCCGTCGCCATCCTCGCCGCGATGGTCGTCCTGCTCGCGACCGGCGCGGTCCCGCCCGCGATGGCGGGTCTGCTCGCCGCGACCGCGATGGTGCTGACGAGGGTGGTCGGACCGCAACAGGCGTATCGCGCCATCTCCTGGCAGATCGTCGTACTGATCGGGGCCCTGATCCCGTTGTCGGCCGCGATCCAGTCCAGCGGTGGCGCGGACCGGATCGCCGACCTGATCATCGACGCGATCGGTCCGGGCCGGCCGTACTTGTTGCTGCTGGCACTTTTCGCGCTCACTGCGGCTCTGGGGCAGATGGTCAGCAACACCGCGACGGTGCTGATCGTCGCGCCGATCGCGGTCGCGGCCGCCCAGGGGACGGGGACCTCCGTCAAGCCGGTCCTGATGCTCATCGCCGTCGCCGGAGCGGCATCGCTGTTGACCCCCATCTCCACGCCCGCGAACATGATGATCATGAGTCCCGCGGGCTACCGCTTCGGCGACTACTGGAAGCTCGGCCTCGTCGTGATGGCGTGGTGGCTGCTCACGGCACTGGTGATCGTCCCGCTGGTCTGGCCGTTCTGAGATGGCGAACGCCGACAGGTACGTCTCCACCGGCGGCCTGCCCGAGGTGACCACGGTCGCCGAACTCGTCCAAGCGGCGTACGACCGTTATCGCGCCATCGGCGCCGGGTCGGTGTCGGACGTGTATCCCGCGTTGGCCAGGGCCGATCCGGAGACGTTCGGCATCTGCGTCGCGGCGATCGACGGCCGCCGGTTCGAGGCGGGAGACTCCCGTCGGCCGTTCACGATCATGAGCGTCGCCAAGCCGTTCGTGTTCGCCTGGACATGTCAGGCGCTAGGGGTCGCTGCCATCCGCACTCTGGTGGGCGTGAACGCGACCGGGCTGCCGTTCAACTCCGTGCAGGCGGTCGAACAGTCCTCTCGGGGGCAGACCAACCCGATGGTGAATCCCGGTGCGATCGCGACGACCAGCCTCACTCCGGGCAGTTCGCTGGATGACCGCTGGCAGTTCATCGTCGAAGGGCTGTCCCGCTTCGCCGGCCGTGAGCTGCTCCTGGACACCGACGTACTCGCGTCGGCACTGGCGACGAACCATCGCAACCGGGCCCTGGCTGCCCTGCTCAGCAGTGTCGGAGGCCTGGCCGGTGATCCCGACGAAGCGATCGAGCTCTACACCAGGCAGAGCTGTTTGAGCGTTACTGCCACGGACCTGGCATCGATGGGAGCAACGCTGGCGGACGGCGGGGTCTGCCCGACGACGCAGGAACGAGTGGTCGATGCAGACGTCGCACGCGTGACGCTGGCGGTGATGACGATCGCGGGCCTGTACGAGACCTCCGGGGACTGGCTGCTCGACGTCGGGGTTCCCGGCAAGAGCGGGATCGGGGGTGGCATCGTGACGGTCTCGCCCGGCAAGGGCGCGCTGGGGACGTTCGGGCCGCGGCTGGATCAGGCCGGCAACAGCGTCAAAGGCCAACTGGCCGCACAGTTCCTTGCCCGACAGCTGGGTCTCGACCTGCTCGCCTCGCAGCCGGTCCCGCCGGCGTGAGTCCTACGGGGCGGCCAGTGTGAGGGTGGTGGTGGCCGAGGTACCTGCGCGCAGGTACGTCAGCTCGAGGGTGTCTCCGACCTTGCGGGTCAGAGTCGCGACCACGATCTGCTCGCTGCTGACAGCGGGATCGTTGTCGACCTTGGTGATGATGTCGCTTGCCCTCAGCCCGGCCTTCGCAGCTGGACCCGCGGTGTCGACCGCGAGTACGAAGAGCCCGGTCGGAGTGCCCGCCGCCTTGGCGATCGCGGGCGGGATCTCCTGCACCTGCAGGCCGGTCGTCGGGTGACCGGGCTGTCCGGTGCGGATGAGTTCGTCCGCGATCGGTTTCGCCAGATCCACCGGGATCGCGAAGCCGAGGCCGACACTTCCGCCGCCGCTGACACCGGAGGCGTTCGGCACGGTGGCGATCGCCGCGTTGACTCCGATCAGACGTCCTGAGCAGTCGATCAGGGCACCTCCGCTGTTGCCGGGATTGATGGCCGCGTCGGTCTGGATGGCGCCGATCAGATGGTGGGTCACGCCGTCACCCGGTACCGGCACGTACCGATCGAGTGCGCTGACGATGCCGGAGGTGACCGTACTGGCGAGCCCGAGCGGAGCGCCCAGGGCGACGACGGGCTGGCCGACCTGTATTGATGCCGACGAGCCGAGGCCGATCACGGGATAGCCCTTCGCGGCATCGGCGGCCTTGAGCACCGCCAGGTCGGTGCTGGGATCACGACCGACGATCTCGGCGTCGGAGCTGTGGCCGTCGCTGTACTGGACGGAGACGTTGCCCCCTCCCGCGGCGACCGAGATGACATGGTCGTTGGTGAGGACGTAGCCGCCTTCCTGGAAGATCTGCCCGGACCCGGTGCCGGCCTGGGCGCCTCGGCGTGCCGAGATCGTCACGATCGATGGCAGGACCTGGTCCGCGAGCGGGATCGCCGCGCACATCGCCGTGCTGGAATCCGTCTGCGCTGTCGACGCCGCGCCGGCGGTACTTCCGTCGTTCCGTGCGGCGACGAAGATCAGCGCCGTGATGAGCGCGCCGACGATCACCCCGCCCGCGATCGCGAGATACAAGGTGCGGCCCCGACCGGTCGGGGGTGTGGCTGCCGGCATCGGCGGTCCGCCGTCGGCCTGGACCATCTCGACCTCCTCGGGTGCGCTCAGGAGTCGGAGCGCACCGATGGCAGGACGTGCTCGACGCTCCCGTCGCCATCCCGAGAATAGGGTCGGCACGCATCCGGCGACTCACCCCCAGCGGGTGATTCCTCCGTGAACGCGGCGCGGTCGAAGTACAGGTATGCGACGGCCGCGGCCGTGATCGGCATCGCCAGGGCGAACAGGATCGACGACACCAGGTTGATCAGTGTGGGCGCCCAGTCTGTAGCGAGCAGCAAGATGATCCCGGCGATCGGCCCGGCGGCCAGGCCCAGCCCGACGATGATGACGAGCGGTACAGCGGTGCGCCACCACCGGCCCCTGACCAGCAGCCGGCTGCGCCTCAGCGCCGTACGCCCGGAGCATTGTTCTGCGACGACGACCGGTAGGGCGAACGCGCGGCTGACCGCGTAGTAGATGGCGACCGGGATCGTCGCGATGAAGATCGTGAGGACGGCGATGATGACGAAGTACTGCGCGGCCGCCCGGGACAGTGGCCGCCAGTTCGAGACCACCTGGCGCACCGTGCGTGCGGCTGTCACCGGGAGGCCTCGGTCCAGCTGGTCGAGCGTCGTCGTGACAGTCGCGAGCAATGCGCCGTACGTCGCGATCGTGAGGAGCGTGACGGCCAGCGCGACCAGAGACGCCCAGAAGCCGGTCGAGGTCTCGGTCGGGGCGCCAAGGTCGGTGGGAGCGTCGCGTCTGGCCACCTGAAGCTCTGTCAGGACGACCGTGACCAGGCTCAGCAAGACGAAGGCCGCGGCGAAGGCTGCGAAGAGGCCCGGTCGAAGCCGGACCAAGCGCAGCGCGGCGACGACCGCCTGCCCCCAGGCTCGCCGCTTCCGGGCAGGTAGCGGTCCGGTGTCACTCCACCGCGTCCGGCTCGCCGCGAACCAGATCAACCCGGCGAGCGCAGCGAGCAGCAGGCCCAGCAGCCAGACCCGGTCGAGGGTTTCGCGGACCAGGTTCGATCCGGTCGCGACCGCCGTACAGAAGGCGCCGGTGCTGCTCGGCCCGAGGAGCGTGCCGGCCGGCACGGTCCCGCTGTCGTCCCGCCAGGTCGCCTCGGCGTCCTGGATGGGCGCGGTCCACGAGGTCTTCATGTTCGGCCCGGTCGGTCCGTCGAAGAAGGACCGCTGCCGTTCGCCCCACCGTCCCTCGAAGGCCAGCCACGGATACTGCTTCAGGTAGTCCGCACTGGCCAATGGCACGTAGGCGACGCGGGGTCGCAGCTCGGCTCCTGGAGTCGTCGTGTCGTCACAACCCAATCCCTCCGAGCCACGACCGAGGTACAGGCGCTGACCGTACTTGTTGGCGTGCGAACCCGCCGCCGGGTAGACGACCGGATGAGTTCCGTCGACGATCTCGAGCTTGGTGTCGCCCCACCGCGCGCGCTCGGCTCCGCCGTGCTGACTGAAGCCCACGGCGGTCGGGCTCGTGGTCAACGCGGCCGCGGGGGTTGCCGCGTCGAAGACGAGCAGGATCGACTCCCAGTCGCCTTCGTGGGTGTTGTTGTAGTCGTTGAAGACGTAGAAGAACCAGTACTCCAAGGAGATCTTCCCGGGGAACTCGGGGTCCGAGGCCACGTGCGCGTAGACAGTCGCAGGGTGCGCGGCGTTGATGAGCGCCGACCACTCGGCATAGTCGCACCCGGGGCGCAGCGGATCGCCGGGAAAGTCCAGAAAGTGACCTGGGTATCCGAGGCCGAGGTCCTCGTCTTCGGGCTGGGTCTTGACCAGGTCAGGCGGCCGCCAAGGCCCACGAAGGGCAACCTGCTGATCGCCCAGGACGGCTTCGACATCGGTGGGCTGGAACTGCTCGCCGTTCCTGCAGTTCGAGGAGTCCTGCTGCAGTTTGACGACGGGGGAGTAGCGCTCGGCCAATGCCTGCGCGGCGACATCATCCGGTGAGCCGGCGGCCATGGCCTGATCGGGGAGGCACAGGACCATCAGGGTCATCAGGGCGGCGATCACCGGCGGAAGAGGTGTTCTCCATGCGGACGCCGTCATGCCGACAGAATGCCCTCACCACGGCGATACCGACACCATCCGACCTCGCTCGGCGTGGTCAGCTCACCCGATCCAGGTGAGCCATCCAGTCGCCGCGAGAGTACGGCCGTTCGGTTTCTCGTCGCCCAGGAAGGGTGATGCATCCCCGCAGCGGGCACCGCAGAGTCGTGTCGAGGGGCCGTGAAAGGGGCAGTCCCATGGGCCACTATGTCATCCGGGTCAGAGGCGACTTGTCTCGCGAGCTGACGGACGCGTTCCCTTCTCTGGCAGCCGATCCGGAGCCTGCGCAGACTGTTCTGCACGGACATCTGGCCGATCAGGCGGCGCTGGCCGGAATTCTGAACCACCTCGACATGCTGGGCGTGGACATCATCGAGGTCCTGCAGGTCCCTCCATCGCGGCCGCCGGAGGGAGCCTGAGCCTCGCGTCAGCTCTACCGCGTTCTAGCCGGCGAACATCTCCCGCAGAGCCGCTTCCTGGTCGCTCGACAGGTTCGACTCGATGAGCTGCGGCTTCCGGAGCCCGGTCGCGTCGAACGTCGCCTTCACCTCTTCCTGGACGGCGTCACTGGTCAACAGGAACAGCGCCGACGTGCCGGGCGTGATCTGGTCGCGCACCCTTGCGATGAAGTCGTCGTCGATCCCCACGTCGGCCAGAGATCCCGCCAGGGCGCCTGACGCGGCACCGATGGCAGCACCGGCCAGCGGCATCAGAAAGAGCATGCCGAACAGCATCCCCCAGAACATCCCGCCGATCGCGCCGGGCCCGGTCAGGCTCCGCAACTGCCGGGTGGTCGGCCTCCTCGTCTCCGGCTTCCACGACACGGACGCAGCGTCGTGCACGGTGATCAACTGTTGCTTGGCCAGCCCTTCCAAGGTCGCGATCGCTTGATTGGCCCCGTTCCAGGTAGAGAACTTCCAGACCGTCAGAGTCGACATCGCGCTGCTCCCCTCGAGGCGCACCTGATCCCCACCAGCCTCCGATCACCCCAGCAAACCAGCCTCACCCGATCCGGGTGACAGCAATCAGCAGCGGTGACTGCGTCGCGACCTGGGTAGCTCGAGTTGCTCGATCGGCGTCCGCCGAGATATTCGATCTGCTGACTTAGACCGAACAGCTCGGCGGGTTGTGACACCGACGCATCAGGAGCGGGGCGACGATCCAGCGGTCATTGCGGCTTCCCACTCTCGGTCCAGCGTTCGAAGAGGCCGATCTGCGCCGGCGGCCAGGGCCCGTCGCAGGGCATGTTGCCCTTCCGGAGGCGGTCGAGGATGGCGTCGGCATGCCGGCTGACGTCGTCGTACGACCAGAGGTCGAAGGACCTCAGCATCGATCGACGGTCGACTTCGCGGAACAAGGGCTTGATGTCGGTCTCAAAGCCAGTCAGATCGCCTGCCATGACTCCTCCTTGCGTCGAACGGCGCCCGCGCGGTTCTGGTGTCATTCACCACTACCGGTCCTATCATGACGGCGTGGGTGCACCGTCAGGAACGGTTCTGCATGGGCGTTCGCGTGAGCGCCAGGAGATCGACCGCGCCCTCGGCTCTGTCCGGGGCGGTGAGAGCGCTGCGCTGGTCATCCGGGGTGAGGCCGGGATGGGGAAGACCGCGCAAGTCGTAGCGTCACGCCACGCAGCTCGGATCATGGCTGTCGCGGGCGGTCTGGGGGGAGCCCGGCGCGAACGAGCTACGGCACCCGATGGGGTGGCCGGTCGAGACGTCGCGGGCTGGTCAGCACAGAACGATCAATCACGGTTCCCGGATCGGCGACAAGATTCCACCGACGTTCCTGCTGACCCTCTAACAACGCGCGACGGGCGCCAGAACGACCATGTCAGGGGATGTTGGGGAGGCCGGTCTCTTCCAGGTCGAGGTCGTGTTGAAGTTGCCGGCGGGTGGCGTCGCTGATCTGGTGCTCGTCGTAGAGGCGTCGCAGTTCGGTGGTCTGGACCGTGATGACCTCGCGCCGCACCTGGTAGTAGGCCTTCAGCAGAGCTCCGGTGTCGTTGCCTTGGCCGCCTAGTTCCTCGTTCTGCTGGAGCCGGGCGCCGAGATTGCGGCGTACCCGTTCGAGAACCACATCGGAGGTGGTCTCGAGGTCGGCGAGCCGATCAACATGGTCGAGTGCGGTGCGGGCGAGGGTCGCACGGGTCCGGGCTTCTTCGCGGGCCGTGTGTTCGGGTTCGAGGGCGAGTCCGGAACGGTTGACCAGCGGTGCCAGGCTCAGACCTTGCACGACGAGGGTGAAGATGACCACGGCGGTGGTGAGGACTAGGACCAGGGCACGGCCGGGTAGCGGGCTGCCGTCGGCGGCGATGAGCGGGATGGACAGGGCGGCTGCCAACGGAAGTACTCCCCGAGTGCCGGCCCACGACACCACCGCTGCCGCCCGCCAGGACACTCGGCGGTTGGTGGGCTTGAAAGCGATCGACAGGGGAAGCATCCACAGCACGCGGAGCCCTATCAAGGTGGCGGCGATCGCCAACGCCTGCAGAGGCCACAGGCCGGTGCCGCTGGGGAGCTCGCGGACCAGCGCGGGCAGTTCCAGGCCGATGATGCTGAAGACGACGCTCTCCAGCAGGAAGACCACGACGGCGTAGACGGCGTTCAGCTGGAGGCGAATACGGGCGTCGGTGAGCCGGTGCCGGGTGCCGCTGATGACAACGCCGGCGACAACGACAGCGGTCACTCCGGAGGTGTGCGCTCCCTCGGCCAGCACGTACGCGGCGTACGGGGTGACCAAGGCGATCACGGTCTCGAGCACGGGGTCGGTGGTGCGTCGCCGGATCAGTGTCACGACGATTGCGATGCCGGCGCCGATCACGCTGCCGCCACCGGCCAGAAGGAAGAACTCACCGCCTGCTGCCTGCCAGCTCACTGCGCCACCGGCGACGGCGACAGCGACGGCCACCTTGAACAACACCAGCGATGTGGCGTCGTTGAACAGACTCTCTGCCTGCACCAACGCCTGCACCCGGCCCGGCAGTGCGAGCCTGCGGCCCAACGCCGTCACTGCGACCGGATCGGTGCTGGCCAACACGGCGCCCAGAACGAACGCCATCGAGGCGGGCAGCGGGGTCAGGGCTACCGCCAGGGCGCCGACGACGGCAGCCGACGCAAGGACCAGGCCGACTGCGAGGGCGGTCACTGGTCGCCAGACGACCCGGAGGTCGCGTAGCGAGAGCTCTTCCGCGGCGGCGTACAAAAGGGGCGGCAACACCACCAAGCCGATGATCTCCGGGGCGACTTGCAGCACCGGAGCTCCCGGTATCAGCGCCACGGCCAAGCTGACGAGCACCAGCAGGGACGGGGCCGGGATCCGCCATCGACGGGCGCCGGTGGCAACAGCGGTCGCGAACACGACCAGGAAGAGAATGATCCCCACTTCAGACATCTGCGGAGCCCCTGATCCCCTTGTCCGGGTCGCTGCCGCTGTTAGCGGAAGTCCATCCCCGCGCCGACCAGGCTTCCCGGCACACCGTGGACGACCTTACCAATTCGTGCGATCGGCGCGGCGCGGCACGGTACTTGGCTCGCCGCCGCCCGTGCAGACTGTCTGCACGGGCATCTCACCGTTCCTGCCGCCGGACGGCGTCTGAGCCTGGCGTCAGCTTTACGAGGAGGGTGGTCGGGTTGTGGCCTGTTGTTGGTGCTGTCTTTCCGCAGGCGATGGCGATCGCCCTGAGCCCGGTGCCGATGGTGTGCATCGTGCTGGTGCTGATGTCGCCCCGAGCGGTCGCCGCCGGGCTGAGCTTTGCTGCGGGCTGGGTCGGCGCCCTTGCCATCGCCATCGGACTTGTTGCTCTGTTCACTGACACAGTCGCGGACGAGAATCCGGAGGCGGCGCGGGACGGGGTCGACTTGCTGCAGCTGGCGATAGGCCTTCTGTTCGCAGTACTTGCAGTCCGGTACTGGCGTAAGCGTCCAGCCCCTGGTGCGCCCCCGGAGCGGCCGGCGATTTTCGATCGGATCGCCACGCTCTCCGGACCCGGTCTGGTGGTGACTGGTGCCGGCGCAGCTCTGGCAAACGTGAAGAACCTTCCGCTCATCCTGAGCGCGGGTAGCTACCTCGGGGGATCGGGCCTTGGTACAGGGTCACTGGTCGGTGCTGCGGCCGTCTTCGTCGCCGCGGCCTCGCTGACAGTTCTAACCCCGCTGCTGGCGGTGGTGATCATCGGAGCAGAGAAATCGGCCCGAACCCTCCAAGCTGTCGAGACCTGGCTAATCACCAACCTGAACACCATCACCATCGTTCTCCTGCTGGTCCTGGCCTCAGTCATGATCGGCCAGGGCCTCGACCTCTTCCGCTGACGAGCCCGACACCCGGGTCCGGCTCGCGGTGAAGACCGCTCTCGCTGAGAATTGAGACTCGTGATCGAGCTGCTCGGGGGATGGACGGGTCCCCGTGCCATGGGCAGGAGGTTCGCTGACGGTGTCTGCCGACGAACCGGATTTCACCCAGTACGATCGCGCGTCCGCGGCGCGGATCCTCACCGAAGTACTCGCTGACGCGGTACTGCGGCCGGACGGCTGGCTCCCAGATTCTCCAAGTCGGATCGAGCCTCACCTGACGCCTCTGGAGCCGGCAGCGGGAAGTCACCTGACCACCCCGCAGCTGAACCACCTGCGGTCGCGGATGCGGCCGTGTCCAGCCGAACTGGTCACGAGCGCGACGCATCGCGTGATGTGGAACGACAGCGACGGCGTGGTGAACGTCGCCCATTGCGGCCCTGGCCGACTCGGTGCCGTCGTGCCCGTCATCGCGCGCGAAACAACGCTGGTACTACGGCGCGCGCTCGCCGCCGACTCCGCCACCCGAGCAGCGGCAGACGGGCTGTCCGCGGGGGAGCGGGCCACGATGGCTGCGACGACCACGGACCGGGATCCGCTCGAGATCCTCAACGTCGGGCTGGAAACCACGGCACGCGCACTGGTGCAACACGCCTACCTGGCCGAGCAGACGCCGTACCGGGGTCCGGCAGACGTGCTCGCACTGCACGAACACCGTCACCAAGGTCTTGCAGACGAACGGCGTCACGGTGTCGCAGATCGACCTCGACACCAAGAAGGTGGTGGCCGCGTTCCCCTCCGCAGACGTTCGCGAACGCTGCTTCGACGCGATCCGCGACCGCGGCTACACAGTGATCCGCCCGATGCCGGGAACGAAGCGGCCGGCCTGAGCTGCGTAGCTTCTGTAGTCGGCGGCGTGGACATCGAGTAGATACGGTTCCTCGACGATCCGCACTTGCAGCTGGATCGCCACGATCAGGGCGATCAGTCCGGACAGGCCCACCACGTTCGGCACCATCAGGGTCAACCCTGCGGCGGTGAGGACCATCGCGCTGAAGATCGGGTTCCGTACCCGGGAGAAGGCTCCGGCTGTTACCAGTCCGGTGCGCTCGGCGGGATCGACGCCGACTCGCCACGATGCACCCATCGCGGCTTGAGCTGCGAAGGTTGCCGCCATCCCGGCCAAAGCCAGCGCCAGGCCCGCTAGTTGCACGGGGCGGGTGGCAATGCTGGGCAGCGGATCGAGGCCGAGGAGCGCTGCGATCGGGGAGAGCAGTCCAGTGACGACAGCGAGAACGAACAGCACACCCGCCCACCAGGCGGCGGAGCCTGGGCGACCGGACAAGCCGCGGAAGCCGGCGTCGCCGGTCCGGCGGCGGTGGACGACCGCGCGGATCCCGAACGCGATCGCGAACCAAACGAGGTACAGCACCAATGCGATGACGGCCATGTCTGGCGTCCTTCCTGGAGTCAGTGCTTCAGGTGTGGGTCGTGTGTTCGTGGTCGGTGTGCCCGAGGGGTTCGAGCTGGAAGGTGGAGTGTTCGACGTCGAAGTGGCCCGCCAGGCAGGTCTGCAGCCTGTCCAGCAGTTGCGGGGCGTGGCCGTTCTCGAAGCATTCCCGGTCGGCGATGACGTGGGCGGACAGAACCGGGAGCCCGGAGGTGACGGTGAAGACGTGCAGGTCGTGGACGCCGCGGACGTGGTCGACTTCGAGGATGTGTTCGCGGATCTTGCCCAGGTCGATGTCGGCCGGTGCCGCCTCCAGGAGTACATTGACCGCTTCGCGGAGCAGTTTCACGGCGCGCGGCACGATGATCAGCCCGATCAGCAGTGACACGATCGCGTCGGCGCGGGTGAACCCGGTCAGTGCGATCACCAGCGCCGCCACCAGCACGCCGACCGAGGTAGCCGAGTCGGTGGCGACCTCGAGGAATGCGCCGCGCATGTTGAGACTCGCAGTACGGGCTCGATAGAGCAGCGCGACACCGATCAGGTTGCCGACCAGACCGATCGCCCCGAAGATCGCCATTCCTCCCGGCTCGATCTCGGCCGGTTCGATCAGCCGGCGCGACCCTTGGACGAGGATGTAGACGCCCATGCCGATCAGGATCAGCCCGTTGATCGCGGCGGCGAGGATCTCTGCCCGCGCCCAGCCGAACGTCCGGCGGCCGGCGGCTGGACGGGCCGCGAGTAGCGTCGCGCCGAGCGCCATGGCGACTCCGCCGGAGTCGGCCAGCACGTGCCCGGCGTCAGCCAACAGCGCGAGGCTGCCGGTGACGACGGCGCCGAAGACCTGAATGGCCGCGATCGACAGCGAGATGACCAGCGTGCCGGCCAGGATGCCTCGGTGCTGCCCTGTCGCGGTGGTCACGCCGTGCCCGTGATCGGAGCCGGTGCAGCGGGCGCATGCACATATGAAGAAGTGTTCATACGTCGACTCTAAGGCAGATCTCCTCGGACTGTCGAGCACGTCCTCAGGGCAGGGTTCTCCAGTAGGACCAGAACTGCTCACCGATCAGGGCGAGCAGGAGCACCGTCCAGGCTGTCAGCACGACACCGTGGTAGCGGGTGATCAAGCTGAGAGTTGGCGGTGCGGGCAGGTAGCGGTTGAGATTGTGGAGCGTGACGTACCAGAAGATCGCGATGGTCACGGTCCACACCGCCATGCAGGACGAGCACAAG
>Ga0193717_1000732_pt1 | contig 20840 bp, 14 predicted proteins | sample U2c2metaG_FD_145900 | JGI IMG/M metagenome (GOLD analysis project Ga0193717, IMG submission 145900) | Soil microbial communities from a riparian zone of the East river system, Colorado, United States - U2c2 | ecosystem: Environmental > Terrestrial > Soil > Riparian zone | place: USA: East River...
AAGATTTTTGGATTGAATATATTGCACCTTTCGGTAAACGATCAATACCGCAGCAATGAATACGACCGACAGGGTAAATTGAAAAACGACCAGCCCTTTCCTTGTCCAGAGCTCGCTCCAGGAGGTGCGTATCTTTCCTTTTAATACGGCTACCGGCCGGAACGCCGATAAGTAAAAAGCTGGATAGCTGCCGGCCAGCAAACCGGTAAGGATTGTTATTCCCAGCACAGTAAGGATCACTCCAGGATTGGCGGGTAAGATCAATGTCTTGCCGGTGATCTCATTGAATACCGGCAACAGGACCATCAATAGTCCCACGGCCAGTATCAGCGCAAGAAGGCTCAGCAATACCGACTCGCCCAGGTATTGCAGGATCAGCGAACGGCGGGATGCACCCACCACCTTTTTTATACCGACCTCCCTTGCCCGATGTGCGGCTTTGGCGGTAGACAGGTTCATAAAATTGATACAGGCAATGATGAGAATAAAGGCGGCTACAATGGAAAACAGTTTTACATAGGTGATCCTTCCGCCTGTCTGTACGCCATTCTCGTAATGGTCATGCAGATAGCGGTCTGAGAACCGGGTCAGGAAGAGGGTCGGCGGATCATATTTACTCCTGCTCTGCAGAAAGTCGCGGATCTTTGCATTCAGATGGTTTATATCAGTGCCTTTTTTTACGATCACGTAGGTGCTGGGATCGCTGTTGTACCATTTCTGCAGGCCGTCCCTTCTTTCCAGCGCCAGGTCGAAATTGAAGATCAGGTCGAACTGTTCCGTGGCGTTTGGTGGGTTATGCTGAAAGACTCCTGTTATGACAAAATTGCCTGTGAATTCACTCTGCTCGAACTTTATAGTTTTTCCAATCACATCGGTTGTCGTACCAAAGACCCTTTCAGCCATCTGATCCGAGATCGCCACGGCCAGTTTGTCGGCGAACAGGCGGTTCCTGTCTCCGGCCAGGAACGGGCAGGTAAAGACATCAAAATAGTCCCTGCTGACATATTGCCCGTCGGCTTTCAGATGTTTGTCCCCCGCTGTAAGGGTGCCCTTGGAAGAGAACCAGGATGCGGGGAATACGGTCACGGCCTCTTCGATCTCCGGGATCTCTTTTTTCAGGGCAGGGGCAAGTATACCCGAAGTATGAGTGCCCGTTTTGATACCGGCATCAGTTTTGAAATTGCCCATCACCTGGTAAAGCTGAGCGTCTTTTTTATTGTACTTGTCCATGTGAAGCTCATCGGCCACCCATAACCCGATGAGTAACGTACAGGCAAGACCGACGGAAAGCCCTATGAGGTTGAGGGCCGTGAATTGGCGGTCTTTCAGCAGATTGCGCCAGGTGATCCTGAAATAGCTTTTCAGCATAGCAGTAAATTATATCCGTTTGCTGCTAAGAGAATGCCCGATTTGCAATATTTTGGGAATCAGCTATTTAACAGAAATATTAGAGCCTATACTGTCCGCTATCGATACACCGGCTGTCCGCTGGGATAGATCCGGTATCGCCCGCTGCAAGGCTGGCTACGGCATTGGTGGCGACAAGCCCGCCAGTTGCTGGCCGTTCGCCAGGAGTCGAATGAGAAATTGGCCGAATGGCTGTTTCTGCCGGAGACAAAAGGTGTGCCGTCAAAGTTGGCATAGTCCGGCGCAAGTCCCGTCCGGGGATTGGTCGCACGCTGAAAGAAGACGCGGCTGGTGTCGGCCGCAGCGGCCCAGAAAGCCCGATCTGCCGGTGGGCCCCAGCGAGCCCATAATTCATAGAAGGCCGGCAGGTGATAGGATGGATCGGAGAAGATGCCCCGCTCCACACCCGGAACAAAACGGATCATCTTTGCATCCTCATTTACCATAGTGGCAATATTCCGTGGGCCAAACTTCGTGGGTCCCGATTTCAACGGATGATGCCGCATCGTCGTAAGGATCTTGTCGGCCCAGGCCTTGTAATTGTATATGCCCTGCCCATTGCGGCTATCATCATGCCATAGGACATGCCTTCGGAGCGGATGTCGTGATGAGGATAAAAATGCAATCGGTTACAATTTATTTTCAAAATGGCGCAATCATCTTCAAAAAGGCTTTCCGGTATGTATCGGAGATGGGCAGCTCCACGCTGCCGATGCGGACGGTGTCCCGGCCGACCGAATCGATCTTATCCAGGGCAACGAGATAGGATTTGTGAATACGACAGACAAAACCATTCGGAATGGCCTGCTCCAGCTCACCAAACGTCTGCAGGGTCATGATCTGCTTGCCGGCCGCATAGATCCTGCGGTAGTCCCTCATGCCTTCGACATAGAGCAGGTCATCCAGCTGCAGTTTTTCAAGCCGGTATTCTGTCTTTACAAAGATGAATTTCCGCTCCGGCATTCCTCCACCCTTAGGGTGCTTGTCCTTGACCTTATCCACAGCCTGCAGGAAGCGTTCGAATGTATAGGGTTTCAGGAGATAGTCCGTGACATTGAGTTCGTAGCCTTTCAAGGCATATTCGTGGTAGGCGGTGCTGAGGATGACCTGGCTGCTGATCTTCATCGATTCCAGCAGCTGGAGACCGGAGAAGTCGCCCATGTTGATGTCAAGGAAAATGAGATCGACATTTTTATTCTCCCGGAGAAAAGCCATGGCATCCATCGCGCCATCGAACACTCGAAGCAAATTCATAAAAGGAAGCTTCTCCAGGTAGCCCCGGATCCGTTCCTGCGCCAGAGGTTCGTCCTCTACTATGATACAGTCAATTCGCATAGTTCAATGTCAGAGTAGCTTTATAGATGTTGTCAATAATGCTGATGTCCAGCTGATGCCGGCCGGGATAGAGCAGGGACAGCCGCCGGCGGATGAGGTCGTTACCCATGCCGCCACCCGAGTCATGATCTGCATTACCCTTCGCCCCACCGGATGCCGGATCACCATTACCCCCTACCCCACTGGGCGCCGGAGGCTTATACTTATTCTCGCAGACAAATGTAATGGTATCGGGCAAAAAAGTAAACCGGACGCTTATCGCATTATCCGCTTTTCTCTCCGCATGTTTAAATGCATTCTCGATAAAGGGAATAAAGAGCATCGGTGCTACTAACCGGTTGGTTACCGGCCCGTGCACCGAGTAGCTGATATATTCCGGATGGCTCATCCGGATCTTTTGCAGCTGTATATATTTATCAATATACTGCAGCTCCTGCTGGATGGGGATTTGTTCGGTCTTTGTCTCGTAAAGCATGAACCGCAGGATGTCCGACAGCTGGTTGAGATATACCGACGCGCGCCCGGCATCCTTTTGAATGAGGACATCGATATTGTTGAGCGTATTGAATAAGAAATGCGGGTTCAGCTGAGACTTGATCAGCGCCAGCTCCATCTCATAGTTCTTTCGGTTGAGTCTTTCCTTGAGATGAATATCTTCATACCAGCTGATAAATCCTTTTATCACCAGCGCCAGCGCGCCATGGATGAAACAGACGCCTGAAAGGAGCATTCCTGCCATCGCGGCATCGAAACTTAAATGAGGTCCGTAACGGAAGTTGAAGATCAAACCCGAGATCAGCATACCCAGCAGCGATGACAATATCGTCACCCCTATTCCTGAAAGAACCAATAGCAGCAGCCGTTTCGTCTTCAGGAAACGGGGGAACAGCACGCCGTAAAAAACATAAAAAGATACTACCTGTGGCAGGGTAAGCACGATCCATCCCGGCCAGTAGCCAGCCCTTTGCCAGAATGACCGGTGAAGGACATGATGGGTTTGAAGCCACATCATCAGCACGTACAAGAGCAGCAGGATCAGATATGTCCCCCAATATGCCAAATGCAGCCCTATAATGCCCAGCCTTTTCATCCTTTCACTTTTCTGGAAATATAAAGAATATAGCTCAAAACCGTCAATCCGGCAAAATAAGCCAATGCCCAAGTCTGGATGGAAATAGTTGCCGGCAATGGGCTTCTTTTGTCCAGGAAATTATAATAACAATAGGTATACGGTATCCAGTAGCCGTATTTCCAGTGAACGGCTATAAATGAAGCCACGTACAAGCCAAGTCCTACTCCCAATGGCACCAAAAAATTCCTGAACCGGAGGCTTACCAGATATTGCAGCGCAAGTATGGGCAAGGCATCCAGGAAGAATCGACTGCTGCCCCTTAAGAAAAGGCCGAAGGGAAAAGGTTCGGAAGGATAGCGCACGTTGGAAAAAAACAGACATGGTAATACGCCGGTCAGGTAGATCCCGATATTAAAAAGCAGAAAGAATTGCACGAGCATGATCAGGATGACGCTGAGCTTGGCCAGGAATATGGTCGTCAGGCTTTGCGGAGTTGTGAACAGCTGTTTCCAGGTATTGTTGCGGAACTCCAGCTGTGTGACCAGGCTGGTAGCCAGGATAACACCCAGCGGCAGCAGGAAAAAGCCCATGAACTCCCAGCAGCGGGCATATTGGATCTCCCAGAATTTCGGGTTTTGATTGGCGGCTGCCAGGCCTTGGGATTCATAGAGTCTCGCAAAAAGAATAAGTAAGGGGATAAAAAAACCGCCGATAATAACAAGCCAGGCGGCAGCCGTACGTTTGCGTTTGAGCCATTCGCTTCCAAGACTGTCGATAAACATAGACATAGATTTATTTTTCGGTTAGGTTGATAAACAATTCTTCAATGTCTCCATTCCCCAGTCCCTTCAAGCCCGTCAGCGTGCCCTGGAATACAAGACTGCCTTTATTAATGATACCGGCATGAGTGACCAGCTTATCGATCTCCGATAGCAGGTGGCTGGAGATCAGAATAGTAGTCCCTTTCCCGCGATTCAGCGAGGTCAGCAATTCGCGCATGGCGATGATGCCGGCCGGATCAAGCCCGTTGGTCGGCTCATCGAGGATAAGCAGTTCGGGATCATTCAGGAGTGCAATGGCAATCCCGAGTCTTTGTTTCATTCCAAGCGAAAACTGACCGGCCTTCTTGCGACCCGTATCCGCAAGAAGGCTCTCGCGGAGTACTACGCCTATACGCTCCGGCGGGCAGCGGTAAATTTTCTGAAAGACCCTTATATTCTCTTCGGCGGTGAGATGTCCATATACGGAAGGATTTTCGATCAATGAACCTACTTTCTGCAAGGTGCTGATCCGGCAGGTTTCAAAAGGCCGGCCAAAAAAAAAGATCTGCCCTTTTTGTTTCTTAAGCAACCCCAGCACCAAACGAAGCGTTGTTGTCTTCCCTGCGCCATTAGGACCGAGAAATCCATAGATACTTCCTTTCGGTACTCGGAGACCAACCTGGTCCAGGACAGGCTGACGGGGGGAAAACTGATGACTAAGACCCGTAGTTTCAAGAATATAAGTAGACATAGATAGCAGGTTTTATATCACCTGTGCCGCTAAAGTAAAAGAAGCTATTGCCTGTGCGGCTGCTATTCTGCCATCCGGCGAAGTTTGCCTGCAAAGCGGATAGATATCCCCGAAACTGGTTAATTCTCTGTTGCAGGCAACCCCTGTTTTCCATCCGGCGTTTTCTACTCACGAAACAATATCAGTAGAAACTAATTTCATCTTTAGAGAACAATTTCACCAATTATTTAACACCATGAAACGTAACATCCACCATTTCGCGATGGCAGGTCTGGCCATCGGCTTGCTGCTCACCGCTGCATCCTGCAAGAAGAACGACAATTACAACACGCCTGTCACGCCTCCACCCACGACGCCTCCTGTGCCCAAGCTGGAAGTGCAGCTGGCAAACAACGCAAAGTTTGGTAAGATCATGACCGACAGCAATGGCAGATCGCTTTATTTCTTTTCTAACGATGCCGGTGACACTTCTACCTGTTACGGCGCCTGCTCCACGAACTGGCCGACTTTTTATTCAAAGAACCTCACCTTATCCGATAGCCTGAAGAGCACCGATTTTGCCACCATCACCCGCAACGATGGCAGCAAACAAACTACCTATAAAGGATGGCCGCTGTATTACTTTGCACAGGACAGCAAGGCCGGAGATGTCAATGGAGATCCTGTTGGCAAAATATGGTATGTTGCCAAACCCGACTACACCGTCATGATCTCGAATGCCCAGCTGAAAGGCAATGACGGAAATTTGTATGACTCGCTGTACAACGTCAATGTAACAGGTCTCACCAGGTATATTACGGACGATCATGGCCATACCCTGTATAACTTCAAGAATGATTCATTTAATATCAATAAGTACACCAAGCCTGACTACAGCAACGACGCTACATGGCCTGTCGATACCCTGTCCACTATTGGCAGCGTTCCTTCCACATTGAATAAGGCAGACTTCGCCAACATCACTGTTGTGGGAAGAACACAGCTGACATTCAAAGGCCGGCCATTATATTTCTTTGGACCTGATGCAGCCACGCGCGGAAGCAATAAAGGTATCAGCGTGCCGAATGCTACCAAACCAATTACCTGGCCTTATGCCAATGAAAATATCACTGCGGCGCCAAAGCCATAAAAGGTAAAAAGAATAATACCTTTCCAAGATCCGTCTCCTAAATAGCTACTAGGGTTATTGCTAAGCAATAACCATATTTTTTATTCTGCAACGCAAGAAGACAAATAAACCTTTACATATGCGTTAATTTTAAATATGTTTTCGATTACGAGGTCTTTCTATTATATTGAGTGCAAATTCAATACCCCATGCCGAAGCTATACCCTGGCATCACCCAACCCGTTGGCAGAGGAAGATATTTTGTCTTCTTCCTAACTTCGGTATTTTTTCCTTTTTTCCTGCTGGCTCAACCCACAATCACGTCCTTTGCTCCGCTCTCAGGTCCAATAGGGGCAACAGTCACCATTACCGGTAATAACTTCAGCGCAACGCCTTCCTCGAATGTCGTCTACTTCGGAGCGGCCAAAGCTACTGTATCTGCGGCCAGCACGACAAGCCTGACCGTTACCGTACCGACCGGCGCCAGCTATGAGCCATTGACCGTCACGACCGGCGGGCTCACTGCTTTTTCAACAAAGCTCTTCAACGTTACCTTCTCCGATCCGGGACAGTTCACCGCGCAAGCCTTTGGCACGGCCCGGGCAGAACCGACCGGTGCCGGACTCGCGACCTCCGTCTGCGCCAAAGACCTCGACGGCGACGGCAAGACAGACCTTGCCGTGATTGCCGGCAACCAACTGCTGATCTATAGTAACACCAGCATACCAGGGTTTCCGCAGTTCAACCAGCTCTCGGACTATACTCCCGATCCTTTAGACTATCCTGTGACGATCGCAGTAGGAGACCTGGATGGGGATGGCAAACCCGACCTGGCGGTTTCCATGTTGTATTCGGCATACATTTATATCTACCTTAACACCAGTACGTCGGGAAACATCTCCTTCTCGTCGATGCCGGTACAGGTGAATGCTTCGAAGAATATTGTAAGTATGATTATTGCCGACGTCAATGCCGACGGCAAACCTGATATTGCTGCCTCGAGCCAGAATTTCCCCAATTGTGATGTAACCGTATATACAAATGCCAGCACGCCCGGAAGTCTTTCTTTTGTCACCAAGACGAATTTGCTTATGGACCCCGAGGCTTTTCCCGGTATGGTCCTCGCAGCCGATCTGGATGGGGACGGCATGCCGGATCTAGCCTTTACGGAATCTAATTCCAGTTTGGTCTATCTCTATCATAATACCAGCACACCAGGCGGTCCTGTTTCATTTACGGCTGCACCGGCTGCGTCCACAGGCCCGGCGGATGACGGCCAGGGTAATGCCCCGAATCCATTCGGCCTCGCTGCAGCCGACCTCGATGGGGATGGTAAAATAGACCTGGTAGCCGGCAATCAGTCTCAGAATGACCTTGTGCTGTTAAGAAACACCGGCAGTCCCGGTAATATTAATTTCACCCCAGAACCCGCTACCCCCGCTGCCGTCACACAGTCCGGCAATATCGTGATCAGTGACCTGGATGGGGATGGACTACCGGATGTGAGTGTAGTTGCCATTTCCGGCAGCGATCAGGTCTACGTATATCGCAATACCAGTACCCCTGGCCAAATAGGTTTAGCGCCCTATGTCAACTATCTCGCTAACTCGGTAGCATTCTGGCTGGCGGCTGCCGACCTCGACGGCGACGGCTTACCGGACCTTACTGTAGCCAACAGCGGTCAGGCTTATATTTCTATACTTATCAATAAGAAAGCAGACGGTCTTACCATTGTATCTTTTGCTCCGGAAAATGGAAGTACCGGCGCGACCATAAGCATCACCGGCACCAGCTTTACCACGGATTCCAGGGTCAGCTTTGGCGGCATCGATGCCACCTCCGTCACCTTCGTATCACCGACGAACATCACCGCAATAGTCGGGCCTGGCGCATCGGGTGTCGTACAAGTAACGAACCCCACCGCCTTTGCGACAAAGGATGGTTTTATTTTTGACATACTACCACAGACGATAACCAGCTTCTCCCCGCAAACCGGCTCCGCCGACACCGTGGTACTCATCAAAGGAACCGGCTTCCTGACCAATGCTATTAACGGGGTCATCTTTGGCAGCACCAGTGCGGCATCCTATCGCATTATTTCCGATACGGAGATCTCCGCTGTCGTCGGTCACGGTGCAACTGGTAGCGTTAGTGTGACATCCCTTGCAAATACGGCAGTCAGCAGCACGAACTTTACCTATACATCAACAATACCTACCGGCCCGCCATCAATCACCTCATTCTCGCCGCTGAGTGCGACACAGGGCACGGAAATTATCATCAATGGGAGCAATTTTTCCAATATTTCAGCCGTGACCTTTGGCGGTACGCCCGCCGAGTCCTACCGTGTAGACTCGGATAATGTTATCTATGCGAGAGTGGCAGGCGGAGCCACGGGCAATGTGGCTGTCATCGGCAGCAACGGCACGGGATCTTATCCGGGATTCACTTTCATTACCGGACCTCCACCATCGGCTCCCCCTAAATTAACGGCCTTTTCTCCGCAAAGCGCCAGCAGCGGTATGAAGGTCAATATAAGAGGCATCAATCTGTCGGGCTTTACCATACTCACTTTTGGCGGCTCCCTGCCCGCCTCCATTATCTCGGTGTCAGACACCCTCATCATAGCCGTCGTGGGCACAGGCTCTACCGGCCGGGTAAAAGTGGCCAGTCCGGTTGGAGCAGATTCGTTGAACGGTTTTGTATATATCCAGGATACAACCCAGACAGCGCCGAGCGGCGGGGTCTTTCAGCTGGTCCAGTTCAGCGGCGAGGTCAACAACAATCAACCCCGGCTCAAGTGGCAGGTCAGCAATGACGGAGCCATCTCCTATTATGCAGTGGAAAGAAGCGTCGATGGAAGCCAGTTCAACGTCATCGGCACTGTCCCCGTCAGTAACAAGACCGGTACCGGGCACAGTTATACCTTCTCGGACCTCAGTCCCAGGAATGGTGTCAACAACTACCGCCTTAAAATGCAGGATACTTCCACCCATTTCGTTTATAGCTCATCGATAGCATTGCAGCTCTCCGGTGTTCCGGCGCCATTGCTGGGCATTCATCCCAACCCGGTGAAATATGGCTTCTTCTATGTCGACCTGCCCGTAACAACAAATGCTTCTGTATTCCGACTGGCGGATTTCTCCGGAAGAATTGTAAAAACCCTTGCTGTCGCCGCAGGGGTGCCCCAGGTGAGGATAGATATCCCCGGCATACCCAGAGGGACTTATCAGCTCTCCTGGACCGACGGGACGCGAACGGCGAATCAAACCATATTGGTTCTATAAAAAAAGACCCCGGCGAACAACCGGGGTCTTTTGTCTTTATTATTCTATTATCCAATAACTTCCTGGAAACTTTGCTGAAATTCCTCTCCATACATCTGGTGATATTCGCGGGTAAATTTTTCAAAAGCCGCCTTTGCCATCGAATGCCGACCGAGTGAACTGAGGCTTCTGCATTTTACTCTTAGCGCCTCTTCATTGATGGGATCAAACAAAAAGATCCCACCCGCGATCTCCAGCAGCAGTTCCGAGTCGGTAGCAAAGGGCGTCAGCGCTTCCGACAAAGAATCCAGCACCTTGCCGGAGATCTCCGACTGAATATCATCCAGCCAGTCATAGGAAGTGTCTGTCAGAAAGGCTCCCCGGTGTATAATCTGCAGCACCTGTCGTACGTGTGCCTTGTCCAGCAAATGCGGGGCCTGCAGCAAGTGGAAAAATTTCGCGAGGTCGATGTCGATCTCGTCAGCATGATATTGAAAGACCCATTTATCCGCCTCTTTCACAATAGCACAGGTACCCAATCTATCTAAAATAGCCTTCAACTTGACCATATTGACCGACCGGTTGTTCTGCGCATCCTTGCTGGACTTGTCCCGCCACAGGGTGGAATATAATTTTTCGGAGGAGATACCCTTCCCCGAGCGCAGGGAATACAATGCGATAAGCAGGAACAGCTCCTTCAGCAGAGGTGTAAAGAGTTTTGTCAGGTCGTTGCCGTTCTTGTCCACTACCTCGAACTGACCAAAGAAAAAGATATTCGCGGTTAAGACCGACGGGGTCACTTGCGAAGGGGCCACCTGCAGGGACGCCACAGAAGCCGCAGCGGCCGATGCCAGAGCTGCAGGAGCCGACGTCCGCGAAGCACGCTGTCCGGGCGCTTCAGCCGTCGCTGTCGCAGTGGTGACCGGCACTGTTTTTTTCCGCCTGCGTAATAAACTCCAGACCACCCCGCCTAAAACAACAAGCACGAGGACATACAGCCAATAAGGTTTGCTGTCTGGTACAACCGCAACAGCAACCGTCACCGGGTCCGGGGGGAAAGCAATAGTATAGATCCGGACATCAGTCTTGTTTTCCTTGTTGGTGTAAAACGTGACAGCGATCAGTTTCTTACCGGTAGCTGAGTAATACAGGTCGGCAAAACTCCGCACATCGTAAAAGGAATAAGGGATCGTATCGCCCAGCGGCTGATAGTCCGGTTTTGTCAGTGAGCCCTTTATCAGCTGCAGGGTTGAATTGAACCGGTCATTGGGGAACACCAGCGCATAGTAAGCCTGTGCGGTATCATCGATGATCAGACTGTTGGCAAAACAAAACTGCTTTTCGGGTTCTTTCAGGTGATAACGTATTTTAAATCGCTGGTCTTTGACACTATAAGCAACCAGATCATAATAGTATTTTGGGTTTACCATCTGGTCTCCCGTATTGCTACCGTACCCGCCCATCAGAAAAGCCGTATCACCTCTTGCATTGGTCCCCAACGCTCCGAGATAACGGGGAGGCAGATAATCCCCTTTTGTCTGTATAACCTCCCATTTTTTTTGCGGGAGGTTGTATCGCTGTACGAGGTTTTTATATCGCAGCTGGCCATATCCTCCGATAAGGTAGATGGAGGAATCTATTGGCGAGAGGAATTTATCGGCATGCCAGAATTCTGTCAGCGGTCCGGCCAGGTATTGTTTATCCCATCGGTTTTGGCCGGGCACCCAGGTACGGATCGCCTTTTGATCGATATAACCATCGTAGAGGCGGCCATCGGCCGGATCGAAAATAGCCTGGTGACCTGCGGGCAGAGGCTTTTCCGGGTCGGTTATTTTTACTCCCGACAATAAAGGACGTGCAGGGGAAAAGCTGTAGAGCGAGTCGGCCGTTATCAAATACAGTAATTCCTTCCCGGGGTCGAAGGCAGCGGAAGGAAAGCCGTTGACCTGGAAAGCGCTGACCAGCTCCCAGTTCTGGTGGCGGCTTCGGACCCAGATGGGATTGGTCACCCGGGCAAGTTTCTTTTCTATGCTGTCGCGGCATTCATCTCCGGATGCCTCCGTTAGCGGCCAATAATAACGCAGCCGGTGATTTTCCATCAGCCGGATATTCCGGATGCTCATCGGTGGGATGTCTGCTGTCTGGAATTCTTCGATGCCGCTGGTGCCAAAAGCTATTCGGAAGCAGGGGTCGCCTTTGAATGGTGCCTTGCTTTTCCCAATCAGCCGGTGGTTGATATAAAACTGCAACTGTCGCTCTTTTGACGCAAAGTGTAAGGCCACCTGGTTCCACTGGGTATAAAGTCGCGGTGAATCGACCCGGAACGTGCCCGCCACCGTTTCCCCGATAATAAAATTAAAAGTGCTGAGTCGCTGATTGTAGATTAGGTCTATGTTCTGATGATCGGCCGTAACGATCCGGAAGACATACCCAAAGTAAGTCTCCATACGCGGGGCAAAAAGAAGGTCGAAAGACAGCTCAGCATCCGCCCTCAAACACCATGGTTCTGCGGGGCTTAGATTCAGGCCTGTCCTCTTCTCCTGTACGACCTCATGGCTGGCGAACTGTAATCCATAAGATTGTGAATGTCCAGCATAATTAAAGAAAGCGAGCAATATGACGAAGCCAACAGCTATTTTCATGTTCACATTGGAAAAAAATAAAAATACACTTTTTTCCCTATTTCATCAGTTGTCTGTCAGAAGGTTATCTTTTCGACCTATTCCCACTTCCAGTTCAGCACTTCCGGAATGTCCTGTCCCTCCTGATCGATGTATGCACGGTGACGGATCAGCATGTCCTCCATTTCCTGTTTTAGATAAGCGCATTTCTCTCCGAGTTTCGGGAGGCGGGCGATGACATCCATCACCAGGTGAAACCGATCCATTTCATTTAGTACCGTCATGTCAAAAGGTGTTGTGATAGTGCCTTCCTCCTTATAACCGCGGACATGCAGGTTGCCATGGTTCGTACGGCGATAGGTCAGCCGATGTATAAGCCAGGGATATCCGTGATAAGCAAAGATGATAGGTTTGTCCCGGGTAAAGAGCAGATCGAAGTCGAAGTCGCTCAGTCCGTGCGGATGTTCGCTCTGCGGCTGCAATTTCATGAGATCGACAATATTGACCATCCGGATTTTCAGGTCGGGAAGCTTTTTACGAAGAATGGAGATGGCTGCCAGCGTCTCCAGGCTAGGTACATCACCAGCTGCCGCCATCACAACGTCGGGTTCATCGTTCTGGTCATTGCTTGCCCAGGTCCAGATGCCAACCCCTTTGGAACAATGAAGGACGGCTTCGTCCATGTTAAGCCATTGGGGGGCAGGATGCTTACCCGCCACTACTACATTGACATAATGGCGGCTCCGCAGACAATGGTCTATCGTAGAGAGCAGGCAGTTGGCGTCGGGCGGAAGATAGACACGCACGATCTCCGCCTTTTTATTGACCACATGATCGATAAAGCCGGGGTCCTGGTGAGTAAACCCATTGTGATCCTGACGCCACACGTGCGAAGCAAGCAAATAGTTCAGCGAGGCTATCTTACGACGCCAGGGGATATGCGAAGTAACCTTCAGCCATTTGGCATGCTGGTTGAACATCGAGTCGATAATGTGTACAAAAGCCTCATAGCTGTTGAGCAGGCCATGCCGGCCCGTCAGCAGATAACCCTCCAGCCAGCCTTCGCACTGGTGTTCGCTGAGGACTTCCATTACCCGCCCGTCGGTGCTGAGGTATTGATCCTGCTCCGTCCGTTCGGCCTCCCATTGGCGGTTGGTCGACTTGAATACGGCGTCTAATTTATTGGAGAGGGTCTCGTCCGGGCCGAAAAGGCGGAAGTTGCGCTGTTCCTGGTTGAGACGGATGACGGCTGCCAGGAATTCCCCCAGTATGGTCGTATCGGAAGCCTTTGCCTTGCCCGGAGCGGTCACCTTAAATGCAAAATCCCGGAAATCCGGCATCTTCAGGTCTACCAGCAACAGGCCGCCGTTGGCATTCGGATTGGCGCCCATACGACGTTGGCCTTTTGGCGCCAGCTCGGCCAGTTCTTCGAGCAAGGCGCCCTTTTCATCAAACAGCTCTTCCGGTTTATAGCTTTTCAGCCAGGCTTCCAGCTGCTTTAGCTGGTCATGGTTGCCGGCAGGATCGGGTATCGGCACCTGGTGGGCACGAAAGGAGCCTTCAACAGGAAGGCCATTCACCATTTTTGGGCCTGTCCATCCTTTGGGCGTTCGAAGCACCAACATCGGCCAGCGAGGACGCGAAGCCCCGCCGGTGCCAGCAGCTTGCTCTCCGCCAGAGCCTGTCGCAGGACTCGCGGCCACCCATCCCCCCTCTGCCCGCGCCTTTTCCCTGATCTGCCGGATATCTTCCATGATCTCATCCAATGCGGCCGCCATCGCTTCATGCATTTTCTCCGGATCATCCCCTTCGACAAAGCGCGGCTCCCAGCCGTATCCTTTAAACAACTGTTCCAGCTCTTCGTGGCTGATCCTTGCCAGGATAGTCGGATTGGCAATCTTAAACCCGTTGAGGTGCAGTATGGGCAATACCGTCCCGTCCGTCACCGGGTTGAGAAACTTATTGGAATGCCAGGCCGTAGCAAGAGGTCCCGTCTCCGCCTCCCCATCCCCGATGACACATGCCACGATGAGGTTGGGATTGTCAAAGACAGCGCCAAAAGCATGGCTCAGTGAATAGCCCAGCTCCCCGCCTTCATGTATCGAGCCGGGGCATTCCGGTGAGACATGACTGGGAATGCCCCCCGGGAAAGAGAATTGTTTGAACAGCTGCTGCAGCCCCTCTTCATCCCGGCTGATGCTCGGATAGACCTCCGTATAGGTACCTTCCAGGTAGGTGTTGGCGACCAGCGCGGGTCCTCCATGACCCGGTCCTGCGATATAGATCATATCCAGATCGTTTTGCCGGATAAGCCGGTTGAGGTGAACATAGATAAAGTTTTGCCCGGGGGAAGTGCCCCAATGACCCAGCAACAAACGTTTGATGTGTTCGGCGGCCAGCGGCTCTTTCAAAAGAGGGTTGGCCTTCAAATACATCTGCCCTACCGACAGATAGTTGGCAGCACGCCAGTAAGCATGCATTTTTTTCAATAGATCGGTTGAATTATGTGTCATATTGTTATTGTTCTTTCAGTAATTGATCGACGGTGCGCGCGATCATCCATTCCTCATCCGTAGGGATGGCATATACCGCTGTGCGGCTTTCTTTGGCACCAATCGATACCGCGGAGCTTCCATTTGCCTCGTTGCTTCCGTTTGCCCCGGGATCCAGGCTGATACCGAGATAGTCGAGGCCCGAACAGATCCGCGAACGTATGACAGCCGACCTCTCCCCTATGCCGCCGGTAAACACGAGAGCGTCCAGTCCGCCAAGGACGGCAGAAAAGGCTCCGATGCTCTTTTTGATCTGATAGCAAAAGAGACCCACGGCCTCTGCGGCACGTTCGTCACTGCTTTCCCGTGCCAGCAGGTCCTGCATATCAGAGCTGGTAGCAGAGACACCCAACAGACCGGATTCATGATTTACCAGCCGGCTGAATTGTGCGGGCGTGAGTCGTTCATTTTGCAACAGATACCAGATCGCGCCGGGGTCCAGGTCACCCGTGCGGGTACCCATGACAATCCCCCCGGTGGGAGTGAACCCCATGGTGGTGTCGATGCTGACTCCGCCTTTTACTGCCGCCAGGCTGGCGCCACTGCCCAGATGGGCAAGGACAACAGATCCCCGGGCGACGGCTATATCGATACGGGTCAGCTCTTCCATTAAATAGGCATAGGATAGTCCGTGAAAGCCATATCGCTGTAACCCGGCCTCGTCATAACGGCGCGGAAGAGGAAGCAATTTCGCCAGCCGAGGTAGCGTGGCGTGAAAGGCTGTGTCGAAACAGGCCAGCTGAGGGGTATCCGGATCTTTGCTGCGGAACAGCTCTATGAGATCGATCTCGCCGGGAAGATGATCGGGGTCATACCCTCTTATCTTTTTCAATTCTTCCAGCAGCTGGTCGTCGATAAATGCTGCATGCCGGTGCTGCAGGCCATGCACTACACGATGACCGACGCCGGCCAGGGGTCTGGCGCCCTGTTTCTCCAGCCAGTCAAGCAGGAACCCCGCCGCTTCCCGGGGGGTACTGGCCTCCACCGCCAGCTCGCCCCTCCCGGCCTCCTGCACACCGGTGAGCGCATCAATGACCTCGCTTTTTTTTCGGCTATCTGTATACGTTAGCTTCGACCCCGGAAGTCCGATCCTGTCTATTTTTCCTGACAACCATTTAGCCGGCAGCGGCCCTCGTCCCGTCTCATACAAAGAGAACTTTATGCTGGACGACCCTCCATTGACAGCCAGAATATTTTTATTTTCGGGAGGCATAATTTAACTAAAGTTAGCTACCTTGTAATTTACAGCCAATAACCCATACATGATCTTCATGAAACGTTTTTTATTTTTCGCCTGTGTGGCGATGTCTTTTTCCGCATGCCATTTTACCAACGATTACGAGAAGATCTTCAAAGACCCTACGATCTATTCCCGTACCGTTCATGAGCTGAACACTGTTGTCATGGGGAATAACTTCGGTCCTATCGTAGCTTCCCGTAACTACCTCTATGCCGCGGTCGCCGGATATGAAGTGATCGCTGCCGGTTATCCCACCGGCTATACCTCATTGGCCGGGCAGCTGCACGGACTGAAACCTATACCTCAGCCGGCCCCGGGTGCAAAGATCAATTTCGAGCTGGCCTCCCTGCTTGCCTATTGCAAACTGGGTGAAGCCGTCACCTTCCCCGAAGGAAGCATGCGTGTTTATGTCGACAGTCTTAAAAAAATGGCCCTGGACCATGGCATGTCTTCTGACATGCTTATCGCCTCGTCCGCCTATGCCGACTCGGTAGGCCTCGCCGTGATGGCCTGGAGTAAAAAGGATAATTATGCCCAGACAAGGGGAGCGACCGAATACATGGTCAATGATTCGCCCGGCCGCTGGGTGCCCACACCACCGGCTTATACCCCCGCCATGGAACCCCACTGGCGTGAGATCCGTTTCGTCATCGTGGACAGCGTCAGACAGTTTATTCCGCATCCGCCATACACTTTCAATGTGACGGACCCAAAATCACCCTATTACCAGGAAGTAAAGAAGATCCAGAATAAAGGCGACAGCCTTTCCGAAGAAGAGATCTGGATCGCGGATTTCTGGGATGACAATCCGTTCAAATTGAACGTCAGCGGCCACCTGATGTTTGGCACAAAGAAGTTTTCTCCCGCCGGTCACTGGATGAGCATTGCCGGTATCGCCGCCCAAAAAGCGGGCGCCGATTTCAACACAACCGCTGCGGCCTATGCCAAAACGGCCATCGCCCTTTTCGATGCCTTTATCGAATGCTGGAATATCAAGTATACCTACAATACATTAAGACCCGAAACTGCCATCAACAAATATTTTGACCCCAACTGGCGTCCTCACCTGCAGACACCTCCCTTTCCGGAATACACCTGCGGGCATTGCACCATCTCCGCCTCTGCGGCAGAAGCGCTGACCAGCATGTTCGGTGACAACTTCGCGTATACCGATACTACAGAACTGGAGTTTGGTATCAAAAGCAGGAGTTACACATCCTTCCGGAATGCCGCTTCAGAGACCGAACGCTCCCGCTTTTACGGTGGCATACATTATGAGTACTCCACGATAGTAAGTCATAAGATGGGGTCGCAGATCGGCGAGCTGGTAGCGGATAAGCTAAAGATGAAGAAGTAGGCACCGCTGCCTATCTTTTCAAAAATTTCCCATTTAGTATCTTATTCATAATTTCTTCCCTGTTCGCCCGGCTTACAGGAATGGAAAAGGGACCGATAATGATAAAATTTCCTTCGATGGCGTCAACCTTGCTCAGTTGGATGATATAGGATTTGTGTACCTTCAGAAAACGCGTGGTTGGCAAATTATCCTCGATGCTTTTAAACGTGAGATAGGCTATGTATTTCTTGTCGGTGGTGTGAATGGCGACATAATTCTGCTGCGCTTCAGCAAAAAGGATCTCTTCATAAAAGATCTTTTTTAGTATCGTACCCGTCTTGACAAAAATATGATCATTCTCTTCTGGCCCGACTGAAAGCCGGGTAGTTGTTGCAGCAGGCGGCTGATGAGTGGCGTAGTAGTTTTTGGCCTTTTCGACAGCCTTCATAAAACGCTGAAAAGAAATAGGTTTCAACAGGTAATCCAATACATCCAGTTCGAAACCTTCAAGGGCGTATTGAGGATAGGCCGTAGTCAGAATGACTAGTGGAGGGTTCCGCAGGTTCTTCAGAAAATCAAGCCCCGTCAGCCTGGGCATCTGTATGTCCAAAAAGATCAGCTGAACGGCCGCCAGGTCGACCTGGTCCAAAACCTTCAGGGGGGTATCGTATTCGCCAACAAGATTCAGGAAATCAATATCAGAGATATATTCCCTGACACCCTTCCTGGCAAGGGGTTCATCATCTATTATGATGCAATTGATCGTCACACCTCCAATTTAAGAAATATCTCGAACCTGTCCGGTAATTTATCGATGATCAGCGAATGCCGGCCGGGATATAACAATTCCAGCCGCCTCTTCACATTGCGCAACCCAATGCCGCCCGGGCTCAGGGTATCCGGGTTATTCCCTTTTTCTTCTCTTGTATTTCTGACAGCCATTGTCATCGATCCGTTCTCCTTTTCAAGATGAATGGCTACCTGATTGTCACCATGATTGTAGTGAGACAGGTGTTTGAACGCATTCTCCACGAATGGTATCAGCAAAAGAGGGGCGATCTGGAACCCTTTTAATCCGGATGATATCCTAAGGTCAATAATGCAATCATCATCCCTTCTCAGACGCTGAAGGTCTATATAGTCCTTCAGATAGTCGATCTCTTTTTCTATGCTCACCTGGTTTGCACTGCATTCATACAATTGGTAACGCAGCATATCCGAGAATTTCCCCAGGCTATCTCTTGCGGCTGCATTCTGCTTGTCGATCAGGAAATAAACGGAATTCAGGGAATTGAATACAAAGTGCGGATTTATCTGCGATTTGAGGAAGTTGAGCTCAGCAGTCGCATTTTCTTTCGCCATTTCCGCCATTCTTTTTTGTGCCGATGCATAATCCAGCATAAGCTTAAAAGCAGCGCCTGTGCTCACCAGCAAAATATGCGGGATCGTATTATCATAAAAAAGCGTCTTAAAGTGACGGAAGATATTAAACAGTTCCGAATGATGGACCAGTTGACCTTCTATATATATCTTCAGCCAGCTGGAGCAGACAATGAACAGGATCCAGACCAGGCCGAATAAGAAGTATCTCTTTTTATAAAGCAGCCGGGGGATCAGCAGGTAGTTAGTGACATATACCATGAAAGCGAGATCGGCTACCTTCAGGAGAGTTATCTTAAACGCAAGTTGCTTGCTGGAATAATCTTCATAACGAAAGAAATACCATACCCCCATTAAAGCAGCCCAGAATAAAATATGGTGCAGCTTCCAACGTTGTATGGTATTTTTCGATGACATTGCGGTAATAAAAATAGGAAATCCTAGACAACGGGCTTTGAGACTTTATCAATTTTGGTCAGCAGGTGTCCTGCCGGTAACTGCTGCGAAGAGTAATACAGGGACAATCCATGATTTTTTGCCTGTAGCGCCAGTATCTCTTTTACGGGAATGGTCATCCCGTCATCTCCTGCGGGAATATTCATTCCACCTTCCTTTACAGGCGCATCCTGGAACTTCCATTCTTTAAGGACAACGCCGTTTTCGTCCTTTACAGCGATGCTTCTGCTTCTACCCGTCGCACCGCAATGGTTGTAATAAATGACCAGTTTGTCATTGGCATTGGCTTCGCTCAGGGGCAGACTCTTGAGGTCCAATGAGCGTGACACATACTGTTGCAGGATCAGCTTGTTATTCAAATAAATGCGATAGCTGTCGGTGCCGTAAACGCTGTGACTGCGGGGGTTGCTGCCGCTGCCTGCAATGACCGGCTGCATCAGCGCGGTCAGGCTTACCAAAGCCATGAAGAGGCTTTTTTGAATGAACTTTTGCATAAAATATGTTTTTAAATGAAAGGATACCACAAAGGGAGACATTATGATGGAGACAAAAGAGTTTATTTGACCATCTGTATGGAATCCTTGATGTATTGTATAATTGCGCGAATGGGCTATAAATATCGATCAAAGCCGCGGCTGCGGCGGCCGGTTCGGCGTCTCAAAATTATTCGCACCCCGCACCTTCAGTTTCCGGCGATAGACCTTAGTTCCGCTCGACACATACAAAATATCGAAGTCAGGCCCCCCAAAACATACATTCGACGCCTGTCCGGAAGGCAAAGGCAAAATAGCATTGACACGGCCGATCGGGTCCAGAACCTGGATCCCGAGACGGCTGGCGACATAGACCCGGCCTTCGCGGTCACATTTCAATCCATCCGGCCAGGCATTCTCCTGGTTATCCGGCACGTGTAACCAGCCGTAGCGCTGCTTGTTGAATAAACTGCCATCCGGGCGGATGGAGTAGGACCAGATCCAGTGTGAGGCGCTTTCAGCTACATATAGTTGGGTCTGGTCGGGCGTGAGACAAAGCCCGTTGATAAAATGGAGCCCCGAGTCGACGACCATCTTCTCACCTCCCGGCCGGATGACATAGAGGCGGCTGGGTTTTTCCGACCCGTTGGGCGAAGTGACATATACATTCCCGTTACGGGTAACGAGAAGATCATTACCGTCGATCTCTGACGCAATGACGCTGACCTTACCAGCAAAATTATAACGCAGGACCTGTCTTGTTGCACCAGCCACTTCGTACCTGTCGCCATCCGGACCAAAAGAGGTACCGCTGGCTCTTTTGGCGTCGGCATTGAACACGATAGCTTTGCCGTCGGCCCCTACACGGTAGGTCTTCGAAGCCGGGATATCCTGATAGAAAACATTTCCGCCTGCATCTGTCGCCGTGCCTTCGGTAAAACCATATCCTTCTCCTACCAGTTCCCAGTCCTGGCCAGGGATCAGGATATCATGCAGCACCTGGTTGGCGGAATTGCCTTTCGCAACCGGCCGCGGCCAGTCTTTCCAAAGCCAGCGCATCGCTTCCGGGAAAAGCGATGTGC
>Ga0193717_1000733_pt1 | contig 20833 bp, 22 predicted proteins | sample U2c2metaG_FD_145900 | JGI IMG/M metagenome (GOLD analysis project Ga0193717, IMG submission 145900) | Soil microbial communities from a riparian zone of the East river system, Colorado, United States - U2c2 | ecosystem: Environmental > Terrestrial > Soil > Riparian zone | place: USA: East River...
TGGAATCTCGCCGCCGATGCTCTGCAGATATGACCCATCTACCCGTGCGGGTACTCCAGCGGAGATGAGCAGGTCGCAGATCATCTGCGCATGAAAGGCTAGCGTCGTTTCGAAGACTGTTTCCATATTGGACCAAGGTACACCACCTTCGCGGCCCAAATATGGTTGCCGGTTTCGGCGACTAACCGAAAGCTGATCAGCCCGGCGGCGGCGCGCTCGCCGGAGCACCCGCCGCGTCGATGGCAGTCGGTGGCGGTGACGGGTTCGGCAACGGTGGTGAATTCGTCGGTGGCGGCGAAGGGTTCGGCAACGGTGGTGAGTTCGCCGGTGGCGGTGCGGCCGGGGGTGTATCCGCCGGTGCGGGAATCGTCTGCGACGGTGCGATCACCGGCGGTGACTCGCGCGGTGGCGTCGTGGCGTTTCCGGGGACGTTGTTGGGCGGCGAGGTTGTGAGTGGCGCTTCGGCCGGGGCCGCCTGCGCTGGCACGGTGGGCGGAGCCGCCGGCGTCACGCTCTTCACGGCGACGCGCACGTTCTCGATGTCCGAATCCACCAACTCGAGCGAGAAGTTAGGTTGGCCGCGCGGGTCACTGACCAGCACGTTCGCGTTTTCGCCGAGCTGCACGCTGTAGAGGTCGCGGCGCAACTGCGAGCTCAGTGCGCGCCCGATGCTGCGCGCCACCGACTCCTGGCTGGCGCCGGAAATCACCGGCACCGTGATATCCACCGGATTGCTGCCGTCGCCGGGCGTGATGCGGAAAGCGAGATCGCCACTCGATGCGGCGCTGCCGGAGGTTGCGATGTTCCAGGCGCTGGACAAAGGCGGGCCGTTGGCCGCCAATGCAGAAGCCGCCACGAGGGCGGCGGTGATGAGGAAGGTGGCGCGCTTCATGATTGACTCCAGGCCTTGAGCTCGCTCTTCGCAGGCGCGCCCCGGCGAATTCCGGGGCGCACTGGCTGTGGCTGAAGGTTATTCGCCTTCGACCTTGATGCTGACGTTCTGCACGTTGGACTCGACGAGCTCGAACGCGAAATCCGGCTGACCTTCTTTCTTCTTGATCAGGATGTCTTCGCCGTCGTCGACTTCGATCGTGTAGCGATCGGGGCTCAGCTTGGCCGCGAGCGCATCGCGCACGTCCTTGGCCACGTTGTTCTCGTCGCGGCCGCTCTTGATGCCGACGCTCACGTCGACGGACTCACCCTGGCGTGGTGTCACGCGGAACAGGATTTCGCCCGTTGTCAGTGCCTGCCCGCTCATTTCGATGCGCCACTTGTTGGCGGTCGGCGACGCATCGGCGAACGCCATGGCGGCAAGCATCAGCGAGGAAACGACGGCGGTAAAAATTGCGCCCAGCTTCATGGAATACCCCACATTCGATTTCTGTGGGGCTCAGTCTCCTCCGTCGCCGAAAGAGAAGGCATCCGACGGGCGCCCATGTCGTTGTCGGCGATCTAGCAGGAATGCCTTCCGGACTGCGTCTGGGCGCGCAGGCGATGACCGACAGCGAGGAAAAACAAGGCAGCCTCATGGCTGCCTTGAATAACCGCGAATCGTGTGTTCTGGAGCCAGGCGGGGAACCCGGCCGCGACGCGCGTAGTTGAGTCTCTAACCCTCCCCGGCAATCACTACCTCGAAATCAGCCGCACTTCGAATCGCCGCAATTCAGGCAGGTCATGCAGCCGTCCATCATGACGACGGCGGCGGTGCTGCACTTGGCGCACAGCTGCGCGCCATCCGGAAAATGCGACTTGGCGAAGGCATCGGTCTGCTTGGTGCGCTGCTCGAACTCCGCGCGCTTTTCGGCGATCAGCTTCTTCTCGTTTTCCTCGAGCTCGGGTTTCTTGAGCAGGCCGATGGTCTGCAGATGCTTCTCGATGATGTAGCCGAGCTCGGCGATGATCGATGGCATGAACTTGCCGCCCGCCTGCCAGTAGCCACCGCGCGGATCGAACACGGCCTTCAACTCATCGACCAGGAACGTGACGTCGCCGCCCTTGCGGAACACGGCGGAGATGATGCGCGTGAGCGCCACGATCCACTGAAAGTGATCGAGATTCTTCGAGTTGATGAACACTTCGAACGGCCGACGTTGTTCGTAGGGCGTGCCTTCGTTGAGCACGATGTCGTTGATGGTCACGTACATCGCGTGATCGGAAACCGGCGTCTTGACCTTGTAGGTGGAGCCCACGAGCATCTCGGGGCGCTGGACTTCCTCGGTCATGCGCACGACCTTGGAAGAGCGCCCCTGCTTGTCGTGCGTCATCTCGACGGCGGGCTCGAACTTGGCGACCGCGGCGGCCACGGCCGTGGCCACGGCGCTCGCGACCGCGCCTTCGGCGGCTTTTTCCGCGGCTTTTTCGGCGGCCCTGTTATCGGCCGTCTGCACGCGGTATTTCGCGATTTTCTTGTCGATCTTGATGGCGGACATAGTTAGTCTCCGGCTAGAACTTGCCGTAGTAGCCTTCTTTCAATGCGTCGTAGAGATTCGCGGCGGTGTGTTTCTCACCGTCGTATTCGATCTCCTCGTCGCCCTTCACCGAGATCTCCGAACCGTCCTCGAGCGTGAACACGTAAGTGGTGTTCTTGAGGTCGTCTTCCTTCACCAGCACGCCCTGGAAAGCTTCCGGGTTGAAACGGAAGGTGGTGCAGCCCTTCAGATCCTTCTCATGGGCGTACAGATAGATGTCTTTGAAGCTCTCGTATTTGTAATCCGTAGGCACATTCGCAGTCTTTGAAATGGAGCTGTCGACCCACCTCTGCGCCGCGGCCTGGATGTCGACGTGCTCTCGCGGCGTGATGTCATCTGCCGTTGTGAAATAGCCAGGCAGCTGTTCGGCCAGGATCGTTGAATTCGGCATCGCACGCGGATTGATGAGCTCGCGATAGGCGAGAAGCTCGAATGAGAAGACATCAACTTTCTCCTTGCTCTTCTTGCCGGGGCGGATGACGTTGCGGAAATAGTGATGTGCGAAAGACGGCTCTATGCCGTTGCTGGCGTTGTTGGCCAACGACAGCGAGATGGTGCCCGTGGGCGCGATGGACGTGTGGTGCGTGAAACGCGCGCCAACATTGGCGAGCTGATCCACGAGCCATGGCGCCGTCTCGGCCACGCGCTGCATGTACTTGCTGTAGCGCGCGTGCAGGATGCGGCCGGGAATGAGATCGCCGATCTTCCAGCCGTCCTTCGCCATTTCCGGACGCTTGCGCAGCATCTCGGCCGTGACGCTGAACTCTTCTTTCATGATGGGCGCCGGGCCCTTCTCTTTGGCGAGATCGAGCGCGGCTTCCCAGCCGGCCACCGCCATTTCGCGCGACACGTCTTCGGTGAATTTCACGGAGTCTTCGGCACCGTATTTCATGCCGAGACAGGTGATGGTGCTGCCGAGCCCCAGGAAACCCATGCCGTGGCGCCGCTTGCGCATGATCTCCATGCGCTGCTGCTCGAGCGGCAGGCCATTGATCTCGCATACGTTGTCCAGCATGCGCGTGAACACTTTCACGACCTCGCGGTATTCGGTCCAGTCGAACTCCGCGAAATCCGTGAACGCGTTCTTCACGAAGCGCGTGAGGTTCACCGAGCCGAGCAGGCACGAGCCGTACGGCGGCAGCGGCTGTTCGCCGCAGTTGTGCGCGTGGAAACCATTGGCATCGAATTCATTGATGCCGGGAATCTGCACGTCGTACACGTCTTCCATGCCGTCGGCACGCACGTTCTCGACTGTGGCCACGAATCGCTCACGATTCAGCGTGCGCTTGTAGCCACCCAGCAGGCGCGACAGGCGTGCGCGCTTCACTGTGTCGGCGAACCCCACGACTTCCGCGAAACGGGCGACGTTTTCGCCGGTGATGACGAGCTCGTGCTGGGCGCGCTCGTACATGCTGGCGGCGATGCCGAGACGCAGGAGCATGCGCTGTGCGCCTTCGAGCAGCTTCAGGTCGGAGTGCGCGAGCCGCACCGACACACCCTTCATCTGGTTGCCCTGCACGCTGCCGTCGGTATCGAAAAGGCCGCGCAGGAAGCCGCGATAGAACTCGCTCGAGGCGCTTTCGATGGCGGGCGTGATGGTCTTGCGGCCGGGCCGCAGGCCGACGTCGCGGGACAGCTCGGTGATCGCGCCCATCGCCAGGCGGAATTCGCCGCGGCCGGTGCCAGGGTGCCAGCCGGAGAAATCGGCGCGATGGTTGAAGCAGCGCGCGGCGTCGAGTGCCGCCGCCATGACCGAGTGCGGACCGCCGACGTCGATGTCGCTGTTGCCGACCGCGGGACGTGCCCAGATCGAAAGCTCCGCGCGTTGATCGGTGACCGTGCCATCGCCGACGAGCAGGCCCATGAGGTAGCCCTCATTCGTGCCCATGTTCGTGGCACCGGACCACGTTGCCGCGCGGCGATGATCCTGCAGCAGCACGCGGTCGCCCGTGGTGAGGTCGCCCGCGGCACACCACTCCGTCACCACGCGGAAACGCGTCAGCGTGGAAATGCGGCGCACGCGGTGATCGGACGTGAGGCGCAGCGAATGCCCTTCGGACGTCGTAACGCTCACCAGCGGTTTTACGCCCGTGCGGAAGAAACCTTCGGGCGCGCTGGCGTGATCGACGCCATCGACGCGCGCCGCGAACGGCTTGCCGATGAGTTCGGCAACCTGGCGCGGACCTTCGCTGGTCTGCACCCAGGTGTCGGCCGGCACGCAGGGGTTGGTGGCACGAATGTTCTCGCACCACCAGTTGTTGTTCATCTCGTTGACGCGATCGATGAGGATGAAGCCCGGCTCCGCGAAGTCGTACGTGGAGGTCATGATGACGTCCCACATGCGGCGCGCCGGCAGCGTCTTGTAGATCTTGCAGCACACCAACCCGTCTTCACGCGTGACGTAATTCTTGGTGGTGGGCCACTCGCGCCAGACGAATTTCGTGGCGTCGTCCAGCTTGTGTTCCGCTGGGTCGTACTCTTTCGTGAGCAGCGGGAAGGCGAGGTTCCAGTCTTTGTCCTGACGCACCGCGTGCATGAATTCGTCGGTGACCAGCAGCGAGAGGTTGAACTGGCGCAGCCGGCCGTTCTCGCGCTTGGCGCGGATGAATTCCATGGCGTCGGGGTGACCGACGTCGAACGTGCCCATCTGCGCGCCGCGGCGACCGCCGGCCGACGACACCGTGAAACACATCTTGTCGTAGATATCCATGAACGACAGCGGACCGCTGGTGTACGCACCCGCGCCCGAGACGTACGCGCCGCGCGGACGCAACGTCGAGAATTCGTAGCCGATGCCGCAGCCGGCTTTGAGCGTGAGGCCGGCCTCGTGCACCTTGTTCAAAATGTCGTCCATCGAATCGCCGATGGTTCCCGACACGGTGCAGTTGATGGTGGAGGTGGCGGGCTTGTGTTCCAGCGCGCCGGCATTCGACGTGACGCGGCCGGCCGGGATGGCACCACGGCGCAGCGCCCAGACGAAGCGTTCATACCACTGCTCGCGAACCGACTCGTGTTCGACATCCGCCAGCGCGCGTGCCACGCGCTTGTAGGTGTCGTCCATGGTCTTGTCGACGGGCGTGCCGTCTTTGGCGGACAAGCGATATTTCTTGTCCCAGATGTCGAGCGACGCTTCCTGGAAAGGAATGGCATCGACGTCTTTGTGTTCGAGTTTGACCACGCTATTCATGGATTGGGTTTAACTCCCCGAGGTTCCGGCCTGTGCTGAATCACCCGAACCGGAGAAAAGAACGGCCCAAAGCCTCCATTTACTGGAGGTATAGCGCGTCTTCTATTGGGCAACTGCTGTCAGACAGCTGCCAGATCCTCTCCCCGGCTCCCCAACCATCAAGATGTCGCGACACAACATCTTGTGTTGGGGTCGGAAGAGTAGAGACGCGAAATCGGATCGTCAAGAAACATCGTTGTCATAATTGAGATCAGCTTTATTGTTGTGATTTCAATCGATTACGAGATTTTGTGCTGCAGGAATCACCTGTCAACACGTAACTTTTGGACAGATGCAGGAATCGGGCCGAACACAATATTTTGTGTCCACCCCCTGCCCACCTCTTAGTCACAGCTCATCAACAGGTTGTTGGACTTAAGGGGCACCAAGAGGGCGCACAGTCGTACCAGAGATCCATTTTTCAAGTCTCTTGATTCGCGAAAGTCGGCCCGCAACTCATGGCCCATGCGACGGCCGGGAGGGTCCCGGTAGTTAGCCAACTCACCGACGACAAGGAGACTGAGAAATGACTGTTGTGCGATACGAGCCCTGGGCTCTGTTGAATCGCTTGCACCGCGAACTCGACCAGACTGTGGCCCGCGACGCCTCCTGGGCGCCGGCGGTGGATATCCACGAGGAAGCGCAGCGTTTCGTCGTGCGCGCCGACCTTCCGGGCGTCAAACCCGCCGACATCGAAGTCACTGCCGACAAGGGCGTGCTCACGCTGCGAGGTCAGCGTCTCATCGAGCAACGCGATTCTGACGGCCACTATGCGCGCGTCGAACGCGTCGCCGGCAAGTTCGTGCGGACATTCACGCTGCCGGAAAACGTGCAGGCCGACGCCATCACCGCGCAGTTCAAGGACGGCGTACTCGAGCTCGCGATTCCCAAGGTCGCGAAAGCGGAGCCGCGCCGCATCGAAGTCCAGGCTGCGTAAAATCGTGGGGACAGGCCTCCTCGGCCTGTCCCCACTCAACGCACGTTTATTAGCGCGACCCGCCGCCAAACACCCGCGCCGGCAACATAATGATGGCGCGCAGCAACTCGAACACACCTTCCACCGCGACGCCCAACAGCCGGAACGGCAGCGCGATCAGCCACACCAGCGGCCACAGCAGGAGCGCCGCCAGCGCCAGCGGCCAACAAACCACGAACAAAAGGAGCCACAAGAGAAAACTGATCATCGTTTGAGTATCCTCATTGCCATGTCCAGCCGAGCAAAAATCCTTCGAATCGTCTTTATCTACGCTTTAGCGATGCTGCCGGTTGCAGCCCACGCCGCGCTGCCTCCCGCAGTCGGCGAAACCCCGATGCCGACGCTCGCTCCCATGATCAAGCGCGTCTCGCCGGCGGTCGTGAACATCGCCACTCGCGGCACCATTCGCGAGCGCGCGCCGCGCAATCCCCTGCTCGAGGACCCGCTGTTCCGCCGTTTCTTCGACATCCCCAACATGGGCCCCCGTGAGCGTGAGTTCCAGAGCGCGGGCTCCGGTGTCATCTTTGATGCAAAAAACGGCTACATAGTTACAAACGCGCATGTGGTTGATAACGCGACCGAAATCACCGTCACCCTGCAGGACGGCCGCGATCTGACCGCCACCGTCGTTGGCAGCGACGTGCCCTCCGACGTCGCCGTGCTCAAAGTGCCGTCGGAAAGCCTGATCCAGGTAGCGCTCGGCGATTCCACGCGGCTCGAGGTCGGTGATTTCGTGGTCGCCATCGGCAACCCGTTCGGCCTTCAGCACACCGTCACGTCCGGCATCGTCAGCGGGTTGGGGCGCTCCGGCCTCAACCGCGATAGCTATGAGGATTTCATCCAGACCGACGCGTCCATCAATCCCGGCAACTCCGGCGGCGCGCTGGTGAATCTCCGTGGCGAACTCGTCGGCATCAACAGCGCCATCCTTTCGCGCAGCGGCGGCAACATCGGCATCGGCTTCGCCATTCCGGTCAACATGGCGCGAAGCATCATGGACCAGCTGCTGAAATACGGTTCGGTGAAGCGCGGCTTGCTAGGCGTGAACATCTACTCGCTGACGCCAGACATTGCCAAGTCGCTGAACATCGCCAATACGCAGGGCGTGCTGGTGTCGCAGGTCACCGAAAGTTCGGCCGCCGCGAATGCCGGCATCAAGCCCGGCGACGTCATCACCAGCATCAATGGCCAGCCCATCAAGTACAACGGTGACCTGCGTAATGCCATTGGCCTCGCGCGCATCGGTGACAAGCTGGACGTGGCGCTGATCCGCGATCGCAAGCCCATGCACCTGACGGCGGTCATCACCGAGTTGCCGACGCCGGCCGCAAGCAGTGCGCGTGGCTCTCCTGCTGCCGCCTCAGATCCCGGTGTCGTGCATCCGGGCCTCGCGGGCGCCACGCTCGCGGATGCCGCCGATGGCGGCGTCGAGGTTCGCGCCGTCGAGCCCCGCAGCGCCGCCGCGCAAATGTTTCGTCAGGGTGATCTCATCGAAGGCGCGAACCGCCAGACCATCGCCAACCTGAAAGAGCTGCGTGCCATCGCCAAACGCGGCGGCGCGCTGGAGCTCAAGATTCGCCGCGGCAACGCCATGGTGCTGGTGCCGCTGCGAGCTCCTTGAGAAGAACTGCGCGCCTCGAGGATTCAGCGTATCGGGGTGGGTAGCGTGCGCTCCGCAAAATCGGTGGGCACCACCGCGAACACCGAGCGCAGTTTGAGGAAATCCGGCTCGTGCTGCGCGAGATCGCGCGCCGCCAGGCGCAGGTACTTGCGCAGGTGCGGATTGAGATGCTGGGCAATCGAATCCGGCTCGAGCTTTCGCAACAGGCAGAAAATGGCGAGCGCGTGCACGAACTCGCCTTCATTGAGATCGTAACGCGCGGCTTCGAACGTCGAGTTGGCCATGAATACGCCAAAGCCCATGAACACCGCGGCAAGATCGATCGCCGGTTCGTGCAGCAGCGCACCGCCCGGTGGGGGCTCTTCGAAAGTTTCCACGAGGAGGCGCGCGAGTTCGTGGGCAAACGGCCCGACCATCGACATGGCCGCGAGCTCGCCGCGTTTGTAAGTGATGACGGGCATCCGGTCTGACGACGCCGGGCTCGCGCCTGCGTCCGTGGGCAAAGGTTCCACCATGCACGCCCAGTCGGCCATCCCCGCGTGATCACGCACGCGACGAAACAGCGCCGCGACGGCGGCGTGACCGTTCAAGCCGCGATCGGGAAAATGCTCCTCGATCGGCAACACGAGCGGGGTGTCGAGAAATTTCGGAAAGCCGCCGCAGTTGCGCAACAGCCAGGCGTAGACGCCGAATTGCCATTCGCGGCGCGGCGCATCGAGAAACGATTTGGGTTTCACTGCGGACGATGATGACGTGCGCAAAATGCACGTGCACGGCAATTTCCTGACCTGACATAAGGCGGAAAAATCGCGGTCAGTGCGCCGGTGGGGCGGGCAGCACGCGCACTGCGTTGATTCTTACGTGTGCGCCCGATTGCGCCACGTGAGTGGCGAGCTCCCGTTCGCGGAATTGCTCGAATGCGCCGAGTTCGATACCGGGCGGCGGCGTGACGTCCATGCGCTCGTCGCGCAGGTAATACCACACGTATTCGTCGAGGAATCCGGCGGCGTCCACGCGCTCGAGCTCGTTGAAGTAGCTAGAAGTGCGGGCGGCTGCGTCGCGCCCACGGTACTCGCGCAACGCGGCTTGTCGCGCCGCGAGCTCCGCGGCGAATCCGGGCTGCAGGCGTCCGCCGCAGGGCGGCCGCGTCTCGGGATGATCGCCCGAGAACCGCGTGAGTTCGACTGCGTAGGCGAGCCACGCGGCCGCGGCGGCGTAGTCGGAACTTGCGTCCACGTTGATCGACGCTTCCTGCGTTTGAAACTCCGATTGCGCGCGCGCGGGCCTGGCCGGACGTGCCCCCAGCGTGGCGGCAAACGTAGCGAGGACCTCATCGCGCGCCTCCTCGAATTCGTCGGCAACCTCGGCGCGCAGCGACAGCCGCAGCTTGAGGAAATAGCCATCCGCCGCGGTGACCCACAGCACCGATACCGCGTGAATGCCGTTACGGTCGAACTCGTACACGGCTTCCCGCGCTACGGGCGGCAGGTTTCCGGGATTCATCGCCCGGCTGAACTCGCTGCGCAAGGACACGTTCTGGTAGTTGCCCCCGCGCTCGATCTCGCGCTTGGCGCTTTCGAACTGCTCGCAAGTGGCAACCGAGTCCGATCCGTCGGGAATATCCCGCAGCCCGTAGTCATAGACGTAGATGTTGAGCGAGATCCCGCTGGCGTTGTAGGCGTAGGCGCGGCCCATGCGCCGGTCGCTGTAGCGGCTATCGCCGGAATATCGCAGCGGCCCGATATTCTGCGGAAGCTTGAACTGCGACGGCGCGAGCCGGACCGTGTTGTCGCCCAGCGCGGCGGCATGCGCCCCGGCGGCGTGCAGCCACGATGCGATCAGCAGCGCGCGCAGCCAGTTACCGCGCAAACTCATCCCGACGCACCTGGCGGGCTGCTGCACAGACGGCTTCGCCGTTCTTCGCGCGGTAGTTTGGCCAGCGCGCGCGCCGCCGCATAGAAGCGCGCCAGGTCGTGTTGCTCACCGGCGAGCAGCCGTTCGAACCCCGGCACGCAGTCATAGTAGGTGGCGATCGAAGCCAGGCGTGCATTGTTGGGCCTGCCATCGAGTTCCGCCGCCAGTTGAGACTCCGTGCCGAAGCGCGCATCCAGCGCTCGCAGCTCGGCCACCAGCCGCGCAAACACCTGCGCCTTGCGGGTACGCATGAGTTCCTCCCCCATGTTCATGCCGTACATCGCGCTGAGCTCGCCGCGAAATCGTGCCACCAGCGCAACGCCTTCCGCCTGCCGTGCGCGCCGCTTCTGATACTTGGCAAGATCGGCTTCGCGGCCGCGAAATTTCAGCCAGCGGGCCAGGCCCTCCTGCTCCACCGTGACGGCAAAAGCTTCGTTGAAAGATGTGTCGTCCTGGATATAGACCAGTTGATGCGACAGTTCGTGAAACATGATGGAGGCGAGTTCGTCATCGCCGTAGGTCATCATGGTGTTGAGGATCGGGTCGTTGAACTTGCCGAGCGTGGAATACGCCGGCACGCCGCCCACGATGGTGTCCAGCCCCTCGGTGCGCAGCGTTTCGGCGAACGCTTCGGCACTCGCCTGCCGGAAGTACCCGCGGTAGGCGACGCAGCCGACGATGGGGAAACACCACTCGCGCGGCACCACGGAAAACTCCGGTGTCGCCACCACGCTCCACACCACGAAATCGCGCCTCAGGTCGGCGTACGAGGTGTAACTCTTGTTGTTAGGCAGGCCGAGCTCTCGCCAGGCGAACGCCCGCGCCTCGCGGACTACCTCGAGGCGCTGCTTGAGCCCCAAGTCCGCGGCGGGGTCGGCCAGGACCTTGTCGATGGGCTTGCGGGCGGTGAGTATCTGCAGCTGCCCTTTGGCCGCCTGGGCCACGTACGTGGTGCCACAGCTGGCGACCGCCAGACAGGCAAAGAGCACGAGAGCAGTACGAATGGTTACCATGCGCGCCATGCAAGTGTACTTGGTGGGCGGCGCGGTTCGAGACCGGCTGCTCGGGCGCGAGGTGTCCGAGCGCGACTGGGTGGTGGTCGGAGCGACGCCGGCCGAGCTTGCGCGTGCCGGCTTCATTCCCGTCGGACGCGACTTCCCGGTCTTTCTGCATCCGAAAACCAAGGAAGAACACGCGCTCGCGCGCCTGGAGCGCAAGGTGGCCCCCGGTTATCGCGGCTTCACCACCGAATTTTCGCCGGACGTGAAACTCGAAGACGACCTCAAGCGCCGCGATCTCACCATCAACGCCATGGCGCAGGACGACGCCGGCAACATCATCGACCCGTACGGAGGTCAGGCCGATCTCGCGGCGCGCCTGTTGCGGCACGCTTCCGAGGCGTTCGTCGAAGACCCGGTGCGCATTCTGCGCGTGGCGCGTTTCGCCGCGCGATATGCGCCGCTCGGCTTCCGCGTGGCCGACGAAACCATGGACCTGATGCGCACGATGGTGGCTGATGGCGAAGCGAATGCACTCGTGGCCGAACGCGTCTGGACCGAAACCGAAAAGGCGCTGGGCGAGCCCCGTCCCGATGTGTTCATCAGCGTGCTGCGCGAGTGTGGCGCGCTGAAGGTGATCTATCCGGAGATCGACGCGCTGTTCGGTGTGCCGCAGCCCGCGAAGTGGCACCCGGAAATCGACACCGGCATTCACCAGCTGCTGGCTTTGCGCGAGGCGGTGAAAGCGGGCGGCGGCGTGCCGGTGCGTTTCGCCGTGCTGATGCACGATCTTGGCAAGGCGGCCACGCCCGCCGACAAGCTGCCGTCGCATCACGGTCACGAAGACGCGGGGGTTGCGCTGGTGGAACAGCTGGCCGACCGCCTGCGCGTACCTAACCACCTGCGTGAGCTGGCCGTCATCACGGCACGCCACCATACGCACGTGCACCGCGCCCTCGAACTGCGCGCCGATACCGTCGTCAAGACGCTCGAGGCCTGCGACGCGCTGCGCCGGCCCGAGCGCTTCGCGGACTTCCTGCTCGCCTGCGAAGCGGATGCGCGCGGCCGCACCGGCCTCGAGGAACGCGTCTACCCGCAGCGCGCATTCTTCGCGGCGGCGCGCGACGCCGTCGCCGCCGTCACGCTGAACGCGGCGGAACGCTCCGGACTTTCCGGCGAACAGATCGGGCAAGAGCTGCGCAAGCGGCGCGTCGCGGCCGTCGAAGCGCTGAAAGCGGAATCTGGCAGCGACCCTGTGAAGCCACGGTAGACTGCGCGCCCGAACTTCAAGAGACCGCGCGCATGTCCTGGCTCGAAGCGATCATCCTCGGCCTTGTCGAAGGCATCACCGAATTTCTGCCGATTTCGAGCACCGGCCATCTGATACTCACGCAAGCGTTGTTAGGCCTCAAGGGTGCAGCGGTCGAGCGCCACATCATCATCATCCAGGGCGCGGCCATCCTCGCGGTGTGCTGGGAGTTCCGGACGAAGCTGCTGCACACGGCGTTCAGCCTGCACAACGATGCGGTGTCGCGCCGCTTTTTCACCAATCTCGTCATCGCGTCGGTTCCGCTCGCGGTGCTGGGCCTCAAGTTCGAGGATCAGATCAAGGCGTTTCTGTTCAACCCCGTGTCGGTCGCAATCGCATTGGTGGTGGGCGGCGTCATCATCCTCTGGGCCGAACGGCGCCAACATGAAGAACGCGTACAAAGCGTGGACGAGCTGACCACGATGGACGCGGTGAAGTTAGGCCTGTTCCAGGCGCTGGCGCTGATTCCGGGGACCAGCCGCTCGGGCGCCACCATCATCGGCGGCTTGTTGAGCGGCCTGTCGCGGCGCACGGCCGCGGAGTTTTCGTTTTTTCTGGCAATTCCCGCGTTGCTGGCCGCCACCGCGTATGACATCTGGAAGGCGCGCGCGGAGTTCGCCACCGCGGATGTGGAGCCGCTCATCGTGAGCTGCGTGGCATCGTTCGTGAGCGCGCTGCTGGTTACCAAGCTGCTGTTGCGGTTCGTCAGCAAACACTCGTTTGCCGCGTTCGCGTGGTACCGCATCGTGTTCGGCGCCATCATCCTGGTCACCGCGTACAGCGGGCTCGTACGCTGGTAAAAAATGGGGACACTCCCCATTTGCTAGCAAAAGGGGACGCACCTCATTGGAGAAGGGTCGAGCGATCCCATTTCCGTCACCGAAAATATCCACTTGGTCAAAATTCCCTTTTCCGGGTCACGACGCGGGCCTGACACTCGCGCCCATGAGGTTCGAATTCGAAAAGTTCTACCAGGCAGTCAATGCGAAGCGCGAAGAGCGCGCGGCCTCGTGGCGCCAGGTGGCGCGCGAGATCGGCATCGGCAAATCCACACTCGCGCGCATGGCGCAGAACAAACGTCCTGACGCCGACGGCCTCGCGGCACTGTCGTTCTGGGCGGAATTGAATCCCGCGGATTTCGTCTCCGCGGAGCAATCTTCCGTCAGCACCTCCCTGGACTGTTCAACGGCTGTGGGAAATGCCATAAGCGCGTAGATGAACAAGACGCTCGCGACGGCGGCGATCGGTGGTGCCATCGGGGGTCTGCTCGACATCATCTATGCCATCGTGTTGTGGGGATTCATCCTCGGCGGCAGTCCCGTCGGCATCCTGCAGTCAATTGCCTCGGGCCTGCTGGGCAACGCTGCCTACGAGGGCGGCGGAGCCACCGCGGCACTGGGCCTTGCGCTGCATTTCACGATCGCGTTCTTCATGGCGCTGGCCTACGTGTTGGCGAGCCGCCGCCTTCCGGTGCTGCTCTCGCGGCCGATTCTCATGGGCGCGGTCTACGGCGTCGCGTTGTTCGTCGTGATGAATTTCGTCGTGGTGCCGTTGTCTGCGATCGGCTTCCGCCCGATGACCCTGCCGGGCGCCATTCGCGCACTCCTCCCACACGTCATCTTCGTCGGCCCGGTCATCGCGCTGGTGGCCGCGCGCCGCGCCCAGTTCAATACAAACAAGGCGGCCTAGTCAAAACGGATTGGCCGCCCAGCGCTTGATCTTCTCGTGATAACTGCGGCTCGACTGCAGCTTCGTTCCACCGTGCAACACCACGATGTATTCGCCGTGAGGGCCGGTCTCGAGCTCCTGTATGTGGCGCACGTTCACCACCAGTGAACGATGAATGCGCAGGAACATCTGCGGGTCGAGCGAGGCTTCCAGCGTGGCGATCGGCACGTGCAGCAGATGGCGTGAAGTCTTGAGGTGCAGCTGCACGTAGTTTTCCGCCGCCTGCACGTACAGTACGTCTTCGATGTTGACGAAGGAAATCTTGCCGGCGGAACGCAGCGCGACGCGCGCCAGGTACTTCGGCTGCGCAGACAACTGCTGCAACAGCGACAACACGTGACGGTTGTCGAGCCCCTGGATGCTCACGCGCTCGCGCACGCGCGCCAGCGCCTGCTGAAATCGCTCGCGGGTCACCGGCTTCAATAGATAGTCAATGGCGTTCATTTCGAAAGCCTGGATGGCGTACCTGTCGTGTGCCGTGACGAAGATCACCGGTGGCATCTGATCCGCGCCGAGTTCCTTGAGCACGCCGAAGCCGTCCATCTCGGGCATCTGTACGTCGAGCAGCAGAAGATCCGGGCGACGCGCGCGAACCATTTCCACCGCTTCGGCGCCATTGCGTGCTTCGGCAATCGAGGTGATCGCGGACTCCTCGTCGAGGAGCATGCGCATGCCGGTGCGCGCCAGCGGTTCGTCGTCGACGATCAGTACATTCATGTCGCTTGCACAACAGGTTCTTCGACGAAATGAAACGGCAGCACCATTGTAACGAGTGCTCCGCCGCCCGGCGCCGTCTCGGTGCGCAGCTCCGAAGCCTCACCATACAGTTGTTTGAGGCGCGCGCGCGTGTTGGTGAGCCCGAGCTTGAGGCCGCCGCCCGCCCCGGGCGCATCAAAGCCCGGCCCGTCATCCTGCACCACCACGTGCAGCGCATCGCTGACACGCGACGCGCGAATACCAATGACGCCGGGCGTGGCTCGCTGACCGACACCGTGGCGGATGGAGTTTTCGACCAGCGGTTGCAGCGCCATGTGCGGCACGGCCGCGTCGAGCAGGTCGGGGTCCACGTCGAAGTCCACGCGCAACCTGTCGGAGAACCGCAATTGCTCGATGGATAGATAGAGCTTGAGGTACTCGAGCTCGCGCGCCAGCGTGACTTCCTGCGTATCCAGGTCGGCGAGGACCGCGCGCAGCAGATCGCTGAAGCGCGCCAGCGTTTCCTCGGCCTGCTGGCCCTTCTGCTGCCGCACCAGCACCACGATGGCGTTCAGCGTGTTGAACAGGAAGTGCGGTTGCAGCTGCGCCTTCAGCGCGCCGAGCCGCGCCTGCGCCACCTGCGTCTCGAGTTGTGAGGCGCGCAGGTCCGAGCGCAGCGCCGCCTGCGCGCGCTCCTGGAAGCGCGCGTAGTTGCGGATCGCGGTCTGGATGCTGAGCACCACCCAATAGGTCACCACGCCGGTGTGAAACCCGAAGATGAACAGCAGCGAAATTTCGCTCTTGACGGTAATCGGCGGCTGGATAGGCCAGAACTCGTTCCAGGTCAGGTGGAACACGGCCTCCAGCGACAGCCGCAGCAGTTCCCAGGCGATGCTCAGGCCGAAATGCAACGCAATGAGCCGCGGCAGATGCTGGCGCTCGAGCGGCCAGCGGCGGCCGGCCCAGACGATCAGCGGCGTCAGCAGCGCTGCTAGATAGATGTTCACCGACCAGTAGCGCAGGTCCTGCCAGGGATTCGGATCATCCCAGTAGAACCGGCGCGTGACGTTCTGGGCGAAGTAGATCAGGCCCACCAGCGTCCAGGCGAGAAAGTAGAAGATCCAGGGCCTGGATTTGCGCGCGCTCATGGGACGGCGAGCTTAACTCTCAGCGACGCGGGTCGCTGAATACGTAATCGCGCGCTTCCTGCGCCTTGTGGCAGGCATCGAAGCATCGCGCCTTCGACTGCTCGGGTGTGATGCCCACGGTCGTGTCGTCCGCCGTGAAAAAGTTGAAGTACCAGCCCCCCGTGTCGGCGTGCGCCTTCGCGTCCTTGCGCATCACGGCCACCTGCGCGAGGCGGTCTTCGATCCAGACGTCCTTGTCGTTGAGTCTGGCGTGCACCTTTTCATCGACGATGATCGAGCCATCGCGAAATTTTCCCCAGCTCGCCAGCGCCTCCTGATTGGCGTAGTGGTGGCGCAGTGCTCCTGCGGATTCGAACTTGAATTTGGCCACCGTCCAGGCGCGGTAGCCGGATGGGAAGAACACGCGGTGCGCGGAATCCGCGAATGCGAAGACCCCCGTCAGGCAGATGAGTACCGCCATGATGGCTCGCCCGGACAATCGCGCTGTCATGGTCAGGAAATACCTGATTTAAGGCAATCCAGAGAAAGGTTGTTTGACGAACTGGCCAAAATAGTTGACCAGCGCATGGAACCAAAAGCGCGCAGCCCGCTACAGGGCCAGCGTCTGGGGAAATGGGGGCAGCCCCCCTTTCCTAGCAAAAGGGGTCAGGCCTGAAAGGGATTCCCTGCACGCGAAACTGGTCATAGACACGCGAATCCCGAGGGACCCAGGACTTGGTTCAAGGGTTACGGTTTCGCCATGCCGAGGCCGCCGCGAAAAATTTTCGCAAATCATTGCTACCACGTGATCAACCGTGGAAATCAGAAAGCGCGGGTTTTTCATTGCGAAAGCGACTACTCAAATTTCGTCGCGGTCATGAACGAAGCACAGGAGCGTGTGCCGCTCCCAATTCTCGCAGCTTGCTTGATGCCAAATCACATTCACCTGGTCGTGCGGCCGCTCAACGATGAAGATCTGGCGAAGTGGACCAGCTGGCTATTTACCACCTATGTTCGTCGCCATCATCGCAAGTACGAAAGCAGTGGAAGACTTTGGCAGGGGCGGTACAAAGCCTTCCTCATCCAGGCGGACCACCACTTGCTCGCGGTTCTGCGATACGTGGAACGCAATGCGCTGAGTGCGAAGCTGGTCGCTCGTGCAGAAGATTGGCGCTGGGGAAGCCTGCGTTGGCGTTCGATGCCGGCCCCTCCCCTATCGATCGCGGAGCTTCCGATCGCCCTTCCGAACTATTGGCCGGACTTCGTCAACCAACCGTTGTCGAGTGCGGAACTCGAAGAAATACGCACGTGTGTAAATCGCCAACGTCCATTTGGAGCAAAGGAATGGGTCGATGCGTCGGCGCGCGATCTTGGAACAGAATGTTCGCTCACTCCGCGCGGTCGGCCCCGAAGGGCCCGGTGAGGCCTGACCCCTTTTGCTAGGAAAAGGGGGCTGCCCCCTTTCACCCTTTCACCCTTTCAGCCCGCTACAGGGCCAGCGTCTGCGTGCTGAACCCTGTTAGAGGCGACTCATATCCCCGCCCGAGCGCGATGACCTTGAAGACTTCGCCCATCTCGCCGGGCAGCAGCAGTCGCCGCGCCTCGCCTGACAGTCGCGCCTGCCGGCGGATGTCGTCGCCGGCCAGCTGCATCTCGGTAGACAGCAGCGACTCCACGCCGGCACCGATGAGGAATGCCGCCTGGCTGGCGAAGCCAAGAACCTCGAGTCCGGCGCTGTCGGCGGCTTCGGCCACTCGCGTGAAATCCACCCAGGCGGTGATGTCCTGCAAACCCACGTTGATGAAAGGATCGCTGTGCGCGCGATGACGGAAGTGGCAGCACAACGTGCCCGTGGCGCGATCCGGGTGATACAGGTGCGCCCGCGGCAGCCCGTAGTCGATGAGCAACGCCACGCCCGTCTCCAGCTGCGCCGCGAGACTCGCCATCCACGGCTGAAACGCGAGGCACACTTCCGACACGTAACCATCGGGCAACGGCGCTGGCAGCGCTTCGACGATATCGGCCACCGCATGCATGAGCTCCGCACTTGGGCTTGTTTCGCGCCATTCGAAGCCTTCACCCGCAAGCCCCACGCCGAGCGCGCGCACGTCGATGCCACCGGGCCGCGAGCGCAGCATGAATCGCTCCACCGGCATGGCGTCCAGCACTTCGTTGGCGAGCATGACGCCGCGCATGACGCGCTCCGGCCACCGGTCTAACCACTGCACGCGCGCCGCGAGTTCGCCTGGCAGCTCGGCGATTCGCGCGCGCTGGCGCTCGGCGAGATCGGCGCTCACTTCGAGGATGGAGTAGCGCTCGGGCAGCGAGTCGATAGCGGCAAGCTCGGTGAGCACGTCGGCGGCCATGCGGCCGGAACCTGCACCGAGCTCCAGAATTTCGCCGCCGGTCACCTGCAGCACCTCGGCGCACTGGCGCGCGAGGCAACGCGCGAACAGGCTGCCTATTTCCGGCGCGGTCACGAAATCCCCGTTGCTGCCGAGTTTGGTGGCACCGGCGCTGTAGTACCCGAGACCCGGCGCGTAGAGCGCCAGCCGCATCCAGGCATCGAAGCCGATGACGCCGCCGTGCTGCTGCATGAAGGCGCGAATGTGTTCGACCACGCGCTGCGAGTGCGCCAGTTCATCGGCGTTCAACAGCGGCAGGGTTGTGACGGACGCGGCAGAAGTCATACAGTGCGGGCGTGCAGGAAACTAACGGCAGTTTAACCGGCAAGACGGTGCTGATCACGGGCGGTGCGCGCCGCGTGGGCGCGACCATCGGGCGCCATCTGCATGCGGCCGGCGCGAACCTCGTTGTTCACTACCGAAACTCGGGGGCCGAAGCCGAGGCGCTAGCCGGCGAGCTCAATGCCACGCGCGCGAAGTCCGCGGCCATTATCCAGGCGGACCTGCTGGAAACGGTGAAGCTGCCGGCGCTCGTGGAATTTGCGGTGCGCAGCTTCGGTGCGCTCGACGTGCTGGTGAACAACGCGTCCACCTTCCATCCGACGAAGATTGGCGAGATCACGCCGCAAGCCTGGGATGGTTTGATGGGCAGCAACCTCAAGGCGCCGTTGTTCCTCGCCCAAGCCGCGGCGCCGGCGCTGAAGAAATCCAGCGGGCTCATCATCAACATCGTGGACATTCACGCGCTGCGGCCACTGCGCGACTACACGGTTTATTGCTGTGCCAAGGCCGGCTTGCACATGCTCACGCGTTCGCTGGCCAAGGAACTTGGGCCCGAGATACGGGTGAACGGCATTGCCCCGGGACCCGTGATGTGGCCCGAGCACGGCGGCGACGAGGCGGCGCGCAAAAAGATCATTCAGCGAACCATCTTGCAACGCATGGGCTCGCCCGAAGACATCGCCCGCACCGCGCTGTTCTTCGCGGCCTCCGCGCCATTCATTACCGGGCAGATCCTGGCCGTCGATGGCGGCCGCAGCGTCGCCTGGTAAGAAATGGGAAATGGTGCCAGGAAATGGTGCCAGGCACCGTTTGCTAGGAAACGGTGCCTGGCACCATTTCCGGGAGCTCCACGGGATTCATCGCGTGTCCGTCGCGATCGAACTCTTCCCATAACTGGCCGATGGTCTTGTTAGCCGTCGGATGCACCACTTCCGGCGCGATCTCGGCCATGGGCCCCAGCATGTACGGCCGTTTCAGCAAGTCCGGGCGCGGCAGCGTGTATTCCGCCGTCTTCTCCACGCGGTCACCGAACAGCAGCACGTCGAGATCCATGGTGCGCGAAGCCCACTTGGGTGCGAAGCGCGGACGGCCGCACTGCGTCTCGATGGCGTGCAACCGCGCGATCACGGCATCCAGCGGCTGCGGCGTGGTGAAGCCCAGCACCAGGTTGATGAAATCCGGGCCGTCGAACCCCACCGCCACGTTGCGATACGCGCGCGAGAACTCGGCGTCATGCCAGGAGTGCTTGATGTCGGCGCAGGCGCGCACGAGATTTTTTTCCGGCTCGACATTGCTGCCCGCCGCGACGAACACGCGCTGGTGGCCGGGCTTGAGGAGTTTCACGTGGCGAGGTCTGCGCGCGTGCGGAACACGGCCACGCCCACATCCTTGGAGCCGCGGATCGCCCCAGGCTTGTTGATCGACAGGCGCACCCACGCGAGGCCGAACTCTTCGAGGACGAGCAACGCCGTGCGATGCGCCAGTGTCTCCACCAGCTTGAAATCCGATTCGCTCACGAACGCGATCAGGCGCTTCGCCACTTTCTTGTAATCGAGCGTGTCGGCCACCTCATCCGACAGCGAGGCGCGCGTGCAATCCACCGGCATCTCCACGTCGAGCACGATGGTCTGCTTGATGCGCCTTTCCCATTCGATGAAACCGATGATGCATTCGACGGCCAGCCCGTGCAGAAAAATGCGATCCCCGGCGTCCGGCGTTACCGCCGAGCTCGGCAGCGTCGCGGTCTTGGGTCCGCTCGTCACTTTCGTCCTGGGCAAGTGTATGTTCCCTATTCCAACGACTGACTCTAACTACTGGAGAGTTCGGCGAGCGGCCTCAAGTCCGAAAGAGGCCAGTTGGCTCGCGCGCGTATCGCAGGGCCTTCGTGCACGCCCGCCTTCAGGCGCGCCATGCCGGCCACCGCGATCATGGCGGCATTGTCCGTGCAAAACTCGATGCGCGGGTAAAAGACGCGCACCCCTGCGCGACGCGCACCCTCGGCCAGGCGTTCGCGCAGGCTGCGGTTCGCGCCCACACCGCCCGCCACCACCAACGTCTCGTATCCGCATTGCTCGATCGCCCG
>Ga0193717_1000734_pt1 | contig 20824 bp, 20 predicted proteins | sample U2c2metaG_FD_145900 | JGI IMG/M metagenome (GOLD analysis project Ga0193717, IMG submission 145900) | Soil microbial communities from a riparian zone of the East river system, Colorado, United States - U2c2 | ecosystem: Environmental > Terrestrial > Soil > Riparian zone | place: USA: East River...
TAACTGTGCAGCTATCCCTTCAGAATTGATTGAGAGCGAACTGTTCGGACATGAAAAGGGATCTTTCACCTCGGCTATTAAACAACGTATAGGCAAGTTTGAATCGGCCAGTGGCGGTACACTTTTCCTTGACGAAATTGGCGATATGAGCCAGTCGGCACAGGCCAAAGTTTTACGCGCATTACAAGAAAATAAGATTACCCGCGTAGGTGGCGAAAAAGAGATTGATGTTGATGTACGTGTGGTTGCGGCCACCAATAAGGATCTGCTTAAAGAGATTGAAGCTGGAAACTTCCGTATGGATCTTTACCATCGCCTTAGCGTTATTTTAATACACGTACCACCCCTGGTTGAACGCAAGGATGATATTTCCCTGCTTACCCAAAATTTTTTAGATGAGATATGCAATGAGTATGGCATGCCTGTTAAAAAAATATCTGATGCAGCCCTGGAAGCTCTTAAGGCATTACCATGGACGGGTAACATCCGTGAACTAAGAAATATGGTGGAGCGCTTAATTATACTGAGCGATAAAACCATAACAGATAATGATGTCAGGGCATTTGCCAATCCATCAGCGCCTGTAGCAGCGGGCGGGGATACCAATGGAGCCGCTCAAACAGATTTTGACCAGTTTAATAACTTCCAGGAATATAAGGATTTTGCAGAGCGCGAATATATTAAGTTCAAACTCGAAAAAAACAACTGGAACGTATCAAAAACTGCCGATGATATTGACATTCAACGTAGTCACCTATACAGCAAGATCGAAAAATTTGGCCTTAAAAGAGGCGAATAGCATCAATTAAGGTATTTACTAAAAGCGATTTGCAGCAATGCAGATCGCTTTTTTTATTTAGTTAAATTACTTACCATTGTATAAACCCAAACTCATTATGAAATTAACATTTTCCTTGCTACTCTGCATTGCAGCTATCACATCCTGCCAACAAAAAGAAATCAAAACTGAACAAAAACCAGATCAGCCTCTTATTGGCACCTGGCATTTAATATCAAGCAAAAGCATCACCAAAGGTGATACAACGGTAACAACCCCGCCTAAAGATCAGGAAATGGTAAAAATATTTAACGGTACTGATTTCGCCTTTTTTACACATGATAAAAAAATGGGCAAAGTTACCAAACCCGTATTTGACTCGGGCAGTGGGACTTATACATTGCAGGGTAATAACTATGCAGAACACCTGGCCTACTGCAACTATCGTGATTGGGAAAACCGCGACTTTAAATTCACCGTCCAGTTTAAAAATGACACCCTGATCCAAAGCGGAATTGAAAAGATAGACAGCCTGAACATCAATCATGAGATCATTGAAACTTATGTAAAGCTGCGTTAACAACATTTTAACTAATCGTTATATGGCTGTCATAAAATCATTTAGGTCGGTAAGGCATTACCTGAACTGGAATAAGCTCGAAAACACAAAAGGGAACTATACTTATAACCCAACCAATAACGGCAGCTGGGATTATGACCTGATATACACCAGGTGCAAACAAGAAGGTATTCTGGTGATTGCCGACCTGAAGAATTGCCCTACCTGACGCGTAAGTACCTATCCGCAAAATCTGCAGGATGATGAAAATGTACCTGCTGCATACGGCCCAGGCCGCAGCGACCCGGCAACCTATGCCGACCAGGCCCGTACAGCTTTTCAGTTTGCAGCCCGATATGGTTATAATACCGCTAATATCAATCAGGAACTAATGTAATTTATGTATTGAATATACCCGACCAAAAAGGCCGGACAGCCAGCTATCAGTTAAATTCAGGAACAGCAACAGCTAATATTTATACACTTAAACCGGGTGCCGATGTTATGGACAAAAAAACAGTAAGTACGGCAAGTGGCAAATTGGATATTGCGGTGAGCGAAACACCCGTATCTGTTGGAGCAAGCTCAAACTAATTTACCTGCAACTTATCTGTAGGGTTGCTTTAAGCTGCTATTAAAAATGATTTTACAGGTCTGTAACCTAATTATAAACTACATATCAAATTCTCGTCCTAAAAAGCTATTTTTGCCGTTCAATGGAGCACATTCGTAATTTTTGTATCATAGCACATATTGACCACGGTAAAAGCACACTTGCCGATAGGTTATTAGAATACACCAACACTATAACTCAACGTGAATCGCAAGCGCAATTGCTTGACGATATGGACCTGGAACGTGAACGGGGCATTACCATAAAAAGCCATGCCATACAAATGGATTATGAGCTTGACGGGCAGAAATATATACTAAACCTGATAGATACACCTGGCCACGTGGATTTTTCATACGAGGTTTCACGTTCTATAGCAGCCTGCGAAGGTGCATTACTTATTGTTGATGCGGCGCAGGGCATACAGGCACAAACCATCTCAAATCTTTATCTGGCCCTGGAGAATGATCTGGAGATTATCCCCGTATTGAATAAAATGGACCTTCCCGGCGCTATGCCCGAGGAAGTTAAAGATCAGATAGTGGAGCTTATTGGCTGTAAGCGCGAGGAGATCCTGGCGGCATCGGGCAAAACTGGCATGGGTGTACATGATATTTTACGCGCCATCGTTGAACGCGTCCCCCCCCCTGTTGGCGATCCTGAAGCACCTTTACAGGCTTTAATATTTGATTCTGTTTATAATTCATTTCGTGGTATCGTAGCTTACTTTAAAGTAGTTAACGGCGAGATCCGTAAGAATGATAAAGTGAAATTTTTTGCTACCGAAAAACAATATATTGCTGATGAGGTAGGTACCTTAAAATTAAAACAATCACCCCGCGATGTGATCAAAACGGGTGATGTGGGATATATCATTTCGGGTATAAAAGAAGCGCGTGAGGTTAAAGTAGGTGATACTATTACCCGTGTTGACCGCCCTTGCGAATCTGGCATACAAGGTTTTGAGGAAGTTAAACCCATGGTATTTGCCGGTATTTATCCGGTTGATACTGATGAATACGAAGAACTGCGCGAATCAATGGCCAAACTGCAGCTTAACGATGCATCACTGGTTTTTGAACCGGAATCATCAGCGGCATTAGGTTTTGGTTTCCGTTGCGGATTTTTGGGAATGCTGCACATGGAGATCATCCAGGAGCGGCTGGAGCGCGAGTGTGATATGACGGTGATCACCACTGTACCCAACGTATCATACATTGCTTACACTACCAAAGGCGAGCCTATAACGGTAAATAATCCATCAGATCTGCCTGATCCAAGCAAGATAGATTTTGTGGAGGAGCCATACATTAAAGCTACCATTATCACCAAATCTGATTATGTAGGGCCGGTAATGTCACTTTGTATCCAAAAACGCGGTAGCATTGTTAACCAATCATACTTAACATCTGACAGGGTTGAGCTGATATTTGAGCTGCCTATGGGCGAGATAGTTTTTGATTTTTATGATAAACTAAAAACCATATCAAAAGGATATGCTTCTTTTGATTATCACCAGATAGGTTACCGCCAGTCGGATCTTGTACGTTTGGACATCCGTTTAAATGCAGAACCGGTTGATGCCTTGTCATCGCTGATATTCAGGGGTAACTCTTATGATTTCGGTAAAAAGATCTGCGAAAAGCTGAAAGAACTTATTCCGCGCCAGCAATTTGAGATCATCATCCAGGCTTCTATCGGTGCCAAAATCATCGCACGTGAAACCGTGAAAGCCTTACGTAAGGATGTTACAGCCAAATGTTACGGCGGTGATATATCCCGTAAGCGTAAACTGTTGGAAAAACAGAAAAAAGGTAAAAAACGCATGAGGCAGGTTGGTAACGTAGAGATACCGCAATCGGCATTTATGGCGGTTTTGAAATTAGACTAAGCCCCCTAAGCCCCTAAAGGGGGAATTGAATTTAAAAAGATTAATTAAATACTTTGTATCGGGTAACGACATATTATTCAATAAAGGGACTGATTAAATTCGTTGACTTAGGAGATTTTACTTACGGGGAATGGATTGTTTACGATAACAAAATCCCTAAATATCATATTAACAGTTTCAATAAAGACTCTAACTCGGATATACTTATAAACTCTTTGCTCGAAAGCAAAAAAGTGACAATTGAAAGTATCATTAATAAGATAAATATTGAACAAGGAACTAAATTATCTTTGGGAAATAGACCCCTTATAGAACTAATCAAAAAATCGGAGATGGTGAATTTAGAACTCACTCCTTTACCAGAACATTGGATTAAAACTATTGACTAATGCAGCTTTTAGACGGAAAATACGTATCAGAAAAACTTAAGATTGAAATAGCCGAAGCAGCGGCAAAAATATTAGCAGAAACCGGTCGCCAGCCGCATTTGGTAGCGGTTTTGGTAGGCCATGATGGTGGCAGCGAAACCTATGTGGCCAGCAAGATCAAAAACTGCGAAAAGGTTGGTTTTAAATCAACCCTGGTACGTTTTGAGGATAATGTAACTGAAGATGAACTGCTGAAAAAAGTAGAGGAACTTAATGCCGATGCTGATATTGATGGCATCATAGTTCAACTCCCCCTTCCTAAACACATCGACCCTGAAAAAGTAACCGAACGCATTGATCACCGCAAGGATGTGGATGGCTTTCATCCGGTTAATTTGGGCCGTATGCAACGCAACCTGCCTTCCTTTATCCCTGCTACGCCTTACGGTATCACTCTGATGCTTAAAGAGTATGGCATTGATACTGTAGGCAAGCATTGTGTAGTGGTTGGTCGCAGTAATATTGTGGGTTCACCAATGAGCATTTTAATGGCCCGTAATACCACTCCGGGCAACTGTACCGTTACTATATGCCATAGCCGCACACCTGATATTAAAAGCTTTACATTACAAGCCGATATTTTGATCGTGGCCATTGGCAAAAAGAATTTTATTACCGCCGATATGGTGAAGGATGGCGTTGTTGTAATTGACGTAGGCATGAACCGCGAAACCTCAGCCCTAACCAAATCGGGTTTTAAACTATATGGCGATGTGGACTTTGAAAATGTGGCTCCAAAAGCTTCATGGATAACCCCTGTGCCCGGCGGTGTTGGTTTAATGACCATTATAGGTTTGCTTAAAAACACTCTTTCATCAGCTAATAAGGAAGTTTACAAGTAGTTGATTGAGTTAAATGGTTTATTGAGTTGATTAGGTTAAAGGAAAAACACTAACCTAATCAACCACTCACTTACCTCTCAACCTATCCCAAAAGGATTTGATACCTATATAAATATCCCCATCTTTTATATTCACCGGATAGGTTGCCACAAAGTCATTCTGGCCTTCTCCTCCTTTTCCGGTAGCCAAATTATAAGTGTACCGGTGGTATGGGCAAACAATTTTACCTTTAACGCATAAACCCTCGCTCAGATCGGCCCCTGCATGTGGGCAAACAGACGAAATTGCATAGATCTGCCCCTCAAAACCAACCACGCAAATATTTTTGCCACCAATTTTGACTTTTGTAATAAATGGTTTATCGGTATTTTGAATGCCTGATATTTTATGCCACTTCATATTTTACTTAAAATATTCCAGCTTTGCCTGTTGAACACTACCCATATAACAAACTTCATATACAATACGGGCCAGTAATATTTTAATGGTTATGGCATCTTTAAAACCATTCATATCATATTTATATATAAGCAAGTCGCTCTCCTTATTAAGTTTAAATCCCAAACCTTTAAATAAGCGGATTTGACTTTCCTCTGAGCCGTCAGGGTCATCACCATATAAAATATTGATAATTTTAACAGAAACACATAAAATGTTAAGGTAAACTGCATATGCGCTTGCGGGCTAAACGATCAGGGGCGGAAACAGCAGGAATGAACCGTTAAAAATCGATCTTTAAATTCATTACAGATGGGTTTTTGATCACCTCATCCATGCTGGTAACCAGTGTTACACTTCTCCTGTCGGCAGATAATACTGCTTTTGAATTATTCAATTTTTTAACAGGCTTTGCAAATTTGAGGATCACCTTGTAAGGCATATCGATCAGCATAGCCTTGGCCATCATAAAGGTTGATTGGGTTTTCTTTAAAAAGGCATTGAATTTGGCTTTATCAATAATCCTGTAAAACTTATGAGGGGTAATTTGGTAAGAGTAATAATCCTGTCCGGCTACCATTTGCCGGGCATCAAAGGTTTTGCTTGCTTTATCACTGCTCGAAAAAGCATTGATCTGGCTGTTAAGGGCAATTTTTGAAAGGTTTTGAAGATAGTATTGCAAATCGGCTGCGTTTTTGGCCACATGCTTGATATTTACCTTCATGATACTTTTTTTAAGATTCATGTTGATGGAGAGATCGCTGCTTTTAGCCATATTACTTTCCTCTGTGCTCATTTTTTGCTGCGTGCTATCGGGCATGGCACTATAAAAATTGAGGGTTGTGTCCTTAACCAGGCTAAACTGAGGGGTTTCTTTCACCGAGTCAGACATGAGGTTTACCAAAACTGATACCGCCTTGCTCATATCAAAACCATAAACCACATTACAGCTGCCATCGGTTTTAAAATCGTACTGTTCCTCAATATCAACACAGGAGCTAAAACAAAGCATTGCCAAAAAAATTAAAGGGAAGTAAAGTTTTTTCATGGCTTAAGATTTTAAGTATTGATCAGACTTTCATGATAACAAATTTACACAGACAATTATGATTGATGAAATAAGGTTATGGTTTAATAATTGGAGTAATAATAACCATTATTAATTAAAATAAAAAGTACAAAAGGAAAAGGTTTTACCTTACGTTTACCATTCGCCTTTATGCTTTCGGCTTAAATAGGTAGCTTTGCAAAATATTATGGCACACCAGATTCCAGACGACGGCTCGCTGCTTCCATTAATGGAAGAATTTTATACGATACAGGGCGAAGGATACAATACCGGCAAAGCAGCATATTTTATACGGCTTGGAGGATGCGATGTGGGCTGCCACTGGTGCGATGTTAAAGAAAGCTGGGATGCCGAGCTGCACCCACTTACCGCGGCCGATCAGATCGTGGCTAATGCCTCTGTACATCCATCAAAAGCCGTTGTGGTCACAGGCGGCGAACCTTTGATATATAATCTTGATTATTTAACAGCCCAGTTGCATGAAAAAGGTATTAAAACCTTTATTGAAACATCCGGGGCTTATCCCCTTTCTGGCGATTGGGACTGGATCTGTTTGTCGCCCAAAAAATTCAAAGCGCCTATACCCCACGTGGCCGAACATGCTCACGAATTAAAAGTGATCGTGTTTAATAAATCAGATTTTGAATGGGCCGAATATCATGCTAAAATGGTTTCGCCGGATTGTAAGTTATATTTACAGCCCGAATGGTCAAAATCAAAAGAAATGACCCCACTTATAGTTGATTATGTGATGAATAACCCGCAATGGGAAATATCATTACAAACGCATAAATATTTGAATATCCCGTAATATTTGTAACTTACGATAATTATAATCGTATCAAAACAGATGAAAATTGTAATCATCTCGGTTTTATCAATTTTTATTTCTATTTCTGCATGGTCACAGCAAACTACCACTAACAAGGCAGCTTTAAAATATTTTGCCGCAGCCCACCAAAATCTGGACGACCACACCTATGACGAGGCTATCGACAATCTTCAAAAAGCCATCAATGAAGATTCGAAATTTATTGAAGCACGCGCCCAATTGGCTGATGTATTTCGTTTAAGGCATTTATATAAGCAGGCAATAGAGCAATATTTAAGGGTAATAGCGCTTAATCCTGATTTTAACCGTTCTGTTTATTTAAAAATTGGTGAATGTGAAATAACCGAAGCCAAATACCCCCAGGCGCAACAGCACCTCGAAAAGTATTTAACCTTTGCCAATATTACTCCACAAAATAATCTATATGCCCAAAAACTGATCAGTGACAGCAAATTCAGCATTCAGGCAGTACAACACCCCGTTACATTTAAACCTGTTAACATGGGCCCCGAGATTAATACTGCCGCTGATGAATATCTGCCTGTTGCTACAGCAGACGAAAGTACGCTCATATTTACCCGTAAAATTGGCAATAACGAGGACTTTTATAAAAGCACGAACAATAAAGGTAAATGGCAAACAGCCAGTTACCTTAGCGACCAAATCAATACGGCACAGTATAATGAAGGCGCGCAATCTGTATCACAGGATGGTAAGTACCTGTTTTTTACCGGCTGTAACCGTCCCGACGGCATGGGCCGCTGCGATATTTATATTGCTCAAAAGAAAGGTGACGACTGGGGTAAGCCTTTTGACCTGAGCGCCCCTGTAAACACATCAGGATGGGAATCACAGCCATCAATAAGCGCAGATGGGCGTACACTTTATTTTGTAAGTAACCGTAGCGGAGGCTATGGCGGTTATGATATATGGAAGTCAACTTTAACTGATAAAGGCTGGGGACAGCCCGAAAACCTGGGGCCAAATATCAACACCTCTTATAATGAGCAATCGCCATTTATTCATCCTGATGATAGTACACTTTATTTTAGCTCGAACGGATGGCCGGGCTTAGGTAACAAAGACCTTTTTGTAAGCCGTTTGGGTAAGGACGGCAAATGGCAAAAACCAGAAAATTTAGGGTATCCTATAAATTCAAATGGCGACGAAAATGGACTTACCTTAACAGCCAGCGGTAACTACGCTTTTTTTGCATCGGATAACCTGAACGGTTTTGGCGGATATGATATATACACTTTTGAATTACCAGTAAATGTAAGGCCGCACGTGGTAACATATGTAAAAGGAAATGTTAATGATGCCCAAAGCAAAGCGCCATTAGAAGCCGCTGTGGAGATCATTGACCTGCAAAGCAACCTGCCGGTTTACCAGGATTATAGCGGTGAAGACGAGGGTAGCTTTCTGGCAACTATTACCTCAGGGAAAAATTATGGTTTAAATATTTCAAAAAGCGGGTATCTGTTTTATTCAGAGAATTTCTCGCTGATAGGTTATAAGGCTAAAAATCCATTTAATATTTCAGTTTCACTATCGCCTATTGAGATAGGTAATAAAGTGATACTTAAAAACATATTTTTTGACACCAATAAATTTGACCTGGAATCGGAGTCGAAGTCGGAGTTGCTGAAACTTATTGAGTTTTTAACGGCAAACCCAACCGTACATATAGAAATATCCGGGCATACTGACAATGTGGGGCCCGATCAGATCAATCAAACCCTATCCGAAAATCGGGCCAAATCAGTTTACCAGTATCTGATAACGAATGGCATCGTTGCTGATCGCCTGGTTTATAAAGGTTATGGCAAAACCCAGCCTATTGCACCCAATGATACCGATGAGGACCGCGCCAAAAACCGCAGAACTGAATTTAAGATCATTTCAAAATAAAATTTTAAAGCTTTATTACGAGCAATAGTCGTGGAGAATAGTTACCCACTTACATGAACAACCTGGCTATTGGGGATTGCCACGCTATCGCTCGACCTGGTGAAGAAAGGAGTTATAACCCTCTTTCAACAAAAAAGCCTTCAGAACTCAATCCAAAGGCTTCTTTAATTTTATTCAGGATACGTTAATTACCCATTTCTGATATGAATTTGATACGCATCAGCTGTACTTCTTCGCGAGTGTAATCATCATTGCCCAGCTCGGCCAGTGCATCATCAATGGAGTCAACCTCAGCAGTACGGAAATAATCAAACACCTCTTCCTGCTTATCTTCGTCAATCACTTCATCAATATAATAGTTCAGGTTAAGTTTTGTACCAGAGTTAACAATTGTCTCCACCTCTTTCAATATCTCCTCGTAGGTGAGCCCTTTGGAGGCCGCAATATCATCCAGGTTTAAATGACGGTCAATGTTCTGAATGATAAAAACCTTAAGAGCCGACTTATTGGCAGCGCTTTTGATCACCATATCAACAGGACGGTCAATATCATTATCCTCTACGTATTTTTGTATCAGATCGGTAAATGGTTTACCAAACTTTAAAGCTTTACCGGCACCCACGCCCGAAATTTGTTTCAATTCTTCGGTAGTAATCGGGTAATGCGTACACATCTCTTCCAGCGATGGATCCTGGAATATAACAAATGGCGGTAATCCCTTTTGTTTAGCGAGTTTTTTACGCAGGTCCTTGAGCATTTGCAGCAACTGGGTATCCAATGCTCCTCCGCCCTGTTTAGGGCCATCAGTGTCATCATCGTCATCAGTAGCTTCAATTACCTGGTTCAATACAAAACGTATGCTGTGCGGGTTATCAATAAAGGTATTGCCTGCTTTTGTTAACCTTAACAAACCATACTGATCAATATCCTTTGAAAGATAATTATTGAGCAAAGCCTGCCTTAGTAATGAATTCCAAAGATTTTTACCCAGTTCCTTGCCTGAGCCATAATAATCAAGCAGATCATGCTCATAATTCTTTATCAGGGCATTTTCCTCACCCATCAGTATGCTGATGATATGATGGTCATCAAATTTTTCGCCAATGTGCTTAATGAGGCTTAATGCTCTGTGCAGATGTTCTTCTCCATCAAAGTGCTCTTTTGAACCGCAGCAATTATCGCACATATTATTACAGCCTGCCTCATTAAAGTTTTCGCCAAAGTAATGCAGCAACTGTTTGCGCCTGCATACCGACGATTCGCAGTAATCAATAACCTCTTTTAATATTTGTGTACCAATTTCACGTTCAGAAACTGGCTTATCCTTCATGAATTTTTGAAGTTTGTCAATGTCTTTTTCCGAATAGAACGCTACGCAAACACCTTCGCCCCCATCACGGCCAGCGCGTCCGGTTTCCTGATAGTAACCCTCCATGCTTTTAGGTACATCATGGTGTATCACATACCGCACATCGGGTTTGTCAATACCCATACCAAAGGCAATGGTAGCCACAATTACATCAACATCCTCCATCAGGAACTTATCCTGCGTATCGGCGCGTACCTTAGGGTCTAATCCGGCGTGATATGGCAGTGCTTTAACGCCGTTTAAATTAAGCGCTTCGGCAACCTCTTCAACCTTTTTACGACTAAGGCAATATATGATACCTGATTTTCCCTGGTTTTGCTTTACAAACTTCACGATCTCCTTGATCACATTACGTTTGGCACGTACTTCGTAAAAAAGGTTTGAGCGGTTAAATGACGATTTGTATATAGTAGCATTGTTCATCTGCAGGTTTTTCTGTATATCCTGCTGAACCTTTGGCGTAGCTGTAGCTGTTAAGGCTATAATGGGAATATTGTCGCCAATATTACTGATCACCTGGCGTATTTTACGGTACTCCGGTCTAAAATCATGCCCCCATTCAGAGATACAGTGCGCTTCGTCAACCGCTACAAATGATACCTGGTTAAGACGTAAAAAATCAATATTCTCCTGTTTGGTCAATGATTCGGGCGCAACGTACAACAACTTGGTTTTCCCGGCTAAAACGTCTTCCTTAACCCGGCCTATATCTGATTTGGTAAGTGATGAATTTAAGAAATGGGCTATACTATCTGACCCTCCAAAGGCCCTTAACTGATCTACCTGATTTTTCATCAAAGCTATCAGTGGTGAAATTACTATTGCGGTGCCTTCGCTCATTAATGCTGGCAACTGGTAGCACATGGATTTACCACCACCGGTAGGCATGATCACAAAGGTGTCATTACCGGCCAGGATGTTAGTTATAATCGCTTCCTGCTCTCCTTTAAAGTTGTCGAATCCGAAAAAATTCTGGAGATTATCAAATAGCGACTTCTTAGTTTCTATCATTGTTTAACGTGATCTTGAGATGTATTTAAAAGTTTAAAGTAACAAATTTTTATGAATAAACGGTGGATTTACTTTTTAATTTTATACTAATATGATTATTGAATGAAAAACAATTTGTTTCTTTAATGTATTTAAGTTGTGAACAAAATGGCTATTCAACTATTTAGTTTTATTTAATACATAATTAACAGATTATTGTACACTTTTGCGCTGTTCAAACCAAATAAAAACTCTTTTACATACAGATGAACAAAAATAACTATGCGATCATCATGGCCGGCGGTATTGGCAGCCGCTTTTGGCCCATAAGCCGCTCATCACATCCCAAACAGTTTATAGATATACTTGGAACCGGCAAAACCCTGATTCAAAACACCTATGAGCGGTTCCTTAAAATTTGCCCCCCGGAAAATATTTATGTAGTAACCAACGACAGTTATACCAAACTGGTAAAAAACCAGCTGCCTGACATGGCCGAAGGTCAGATCCTGACCGAGCCGGTGATGCGCAATACCGCACCCTGTGTGGCCTATGGCTGTTTTAAAATAGAAAGCCTGAACCCTGATGCTGTCATCGTAGTGGCTCCCTCAGACCAGCAGATCCTGGATGAGGATGCCTTTGTAAGCGCCATTGAAAAATCCCTGCAAACCGCCGCAGCCAGTGATTGCCTGATCACCCTGGGTATTAAACCCTCCCGGCCCGATACCGGTTATGGTTATATCCAGTATACCGATCAGGTGATCAATCATGATTTTCATAAGGTTAAAACCTTTACCGAGAAACCCACGCTGGAGATCGCCAAGACCTTTATCCAGAGTGGTGACTTTTTATGGAACGCGGGGATCTTTGTATGGTCGGCCGGAGCCATAGTGAAGGCATTTGGCCAGCATTTACCCGAGATGCATGAGATCTTTGCCGATGCCCGCCCGGTTTACAATACGGGTGATGAGAAAACCTATATCCATAAAGCCTACCAGCAATGTATCAATATCTCGATAGATTACGGGATCATGGAAAAGGCGGATAATGTATATGTGCTGCCCTCGGAGTTTGGTTGGAGCGATCTGGGCACCTGGGCCTCTATTTATGAACTGGCCGACAAGGATTATGTAGGCAATGCGGTGATCCCGTCAGAAAAAGTGATCATGTATGATTCCTCGAACTGTATGGTGAATGTACCGGGCGAAAAACTGGTGATATTAAAGGGCCTGCATGATTTTATCGTGGTGGAATCAAACAATACCCTGCTCATTTGTCCCCGCGACCAGGAACAGAATGTAAAACAGGTGGTGGCCGACGTAAAGAGCAAGTTCGGACCTAAGTATATTTAGTGGGTTGGTGGCGTTTATTAAGTTGAGTAAGTTCACTTAATCAATTCAACCATTCACTTAATCAACTACTTAACCGCAACGCGCTGCCTTATCGCTTCATATAATATAACTCCGGTAGATACAGATACATTGAGTGATTCAATCTCACCAAACATGGGTATCTTGGCTAAATGATCAGCAATGCGGATCACCTCGTTACGAATACCATCCTCTTCTGATCCCATAATGATGGCGGTTGGAGCGGTATAGTCGGGCGAATAAATATCATCCTTTGTTTTTTCGGTACAGCAAACCAGTTGCAGACCCGACTCCTGTAAAAACCTAATGGTTTGCATAAAATTATCATGTCTGCAAACCGGTATCTTATACAAAGCCCCGGCCGATGTTTTAATAGCATCAGGATTTATTTGTGCCGAACCTTTAGCCGGGATAACAATAGCGTGCACACCGGCACACTCTGCCGTACGGGCAATTGCTCCCATATTACGCACATCGGTAATAGCATCCAAAACCAATATTAAAGGCACCTCCCCTTTTTCAAAAACTTCGGGAATGATGTTCTCTATCTTCTGGTAAATTATAGGCGAAATAAAGGCCACAGCTCCCTGATGATTTTTAGTCGTCAACCGGTTAAGCTTTTCAACCGGAACTTGCTGCGCGGTAATATTATATTCAGTTAACAGGTCTTTTAGCTCATGCGATAAACCACCGCTCACTCCTCTTTGAATATATAATGCCTCAATTTCTTTTCCCGAAGTAATGGCCTCCATAATAGCCCGGATACCGAAAACCATCTGATTACTTTCACGCTGAGGTCTTGAATTAAATGCCATTTTTACTGATCTAATATTTCGGCAAAAGTAGCTATATTAATTGATTAAGCACTTATTGAACTAATGTTGCATTTTGGTTTTTTGTAAATAGTTAACAATTCAAATGTTTATTAACATTGTTATATTTATTTGAATATCAATACCTAACTTAGGAAACTAACACATTATTAACATCCGGTGTTGATAACATGTTTATAGTTAACACAAACTGTTAATTATAAATACTCAAATCTATATCGCTGTTAATGTTTAACTTAAAGGCCAAAATGGCATGTTAGCGCTTTAGTGAGCAAATCGAAATTAATTTTGTATATTTTTGTTGCCTTATGAATTTTGAGAACGATAACCTGCAGAATAAACCCAATACAAACGAACGCCGAAGCCGAATAACTAATCCGACTCCATACAGTGGACTGGGTAAACTTCCGCCCCAGGCTACCGATTTGGAAGAGGCTGTTTTGGGCGCTCTCATGCTTGAAAAAGATGCCCTATCATCTGTTATTGATGTTTTAAAACCCGAAGTTTTTTATCGCGATAACCATCAGAAAATATTTACAGCCATCAAACAGCTGTTTGAAAAATCTTCGCCCGTTGATATCCTTACCGTTACGGCCGAACTGCGCAAGCAGGGCGAATTGGAAATGATAGGCGGGGCATATTATATCACAGAACTTACCAGTCGCGTTGCATCAGCAGCCAATATTGAATTTCACTCCCGTATCATTATACAAAAGTTCATCCAGCGCGAACTGATCCGGATATCAACCGATGTAATTCAAAGTGCTTATGAAGATACATCTGATGTTTTAGACCTGCTGGACAGGGCTGAAAAAAATCTTTTTGAAATTGCACAGAGCAACCTGCGCCGTGATGCACGAAAAATGGACGACCTGGTGCATGAAGCTTTAAAGGATATTGAGGCCCTTAAGGATAAAAAAGATGGATTAACGGGTGTGCCTTCAGGATTCACCAGTCTCGACAGGATGACCTCGGGCTGGCAAAAATCCGATCTGGTGATTATAGCCGCCCGCCCCGCGATGGGTAAAACAGCCTTTGTATTGAGCTGTGCCCGTAACGCGGCAGTTGATTTTGATAAACCGGTAGTGGTTTTCTCACTCGAAATGTCCTCAGTTCAGTTGGTTAACCGTTTAATATCAGGCGAAACTGAAATTGAACAGGAAAAGATCCGTAAAGGAACACTGGAAGAGTGGGAATGGCAGCAGATCCACTCTAAAATTGGTCGCCTTGAACAGGCTACATTAATTATTGATGATACGCCAGCCCTTAACATTTTTGAATTCAGGGCTAAATGCCGCCGCTTAAAATCACAGCACGATATTCAGCTCATCATTATTGACTATTTGCAACTGATGCATGGTAAGGGCGAGGGAAAAAATGGTGGCGGTAACCGTGAGCAGGAAATTGGTAGTATATCAAGAGCATTAAAATCCGTAGCTAAAGAACTTAATGTACCGGTGATAGCGCTATCTCAGTTAAGCCGTGCGGTTGAAACCAGGCCCGGTAACTCCAAAAGGCCAATGCTTTCGGATTTACGTGAATCTGGTTCAATTGAGCAGGATGCGGATATGGTACTATTCCTTTACCGTCCGGAATATTATGGCTTAACAGAAGATGAAGACGGTAACCCTACAAATAACGTAGGCGAGGTAATTATAGCCAAGCACCGTAACGGTGAAACCGGTACAGTACGATTAAAATTTGTGGGCAAATACGTGAAGTTTACTAACCTTGAAGAAGGTGTGGAAGGTTTCCCGCCGGCATCAGGCAGCGCGTTCTCCGGCCTTGCACCATCACAGGATTTTGAGAAACAGAGCAATTTCATTATCAGGCCGTCACGTATGGATGATATTGATGATGAGCCCCCGTTTTAATCGATTTCGGAATTTCGATTTGGGATTTGTTTGATTTTATTTAAACAGACCTAAACAGAAAATATAAATCCGAAATCGAAATTCCGAAATCCCAAATCAAAAAAATATTCCCAGCAAAACCCCGATAATGATAACTACCGGGGTTTTTATTTTGGTAAAATGCAGCAGGGCAAAGGTACCGGTCATTAAGCCATAAGCTACCCAATTACCCCCAAATGGCTTTACCAGTAAAATAAAGGCTGTGGCCATAAACCCTACTGCAACCGCATTAATGCCGCTTAAGGAGTTTTTGATCCGGGTTATTCTTTTCAGGTCCTCCCAAAAAGGTACAATGAACAATATCAGTATCAAGCCAGGTGTATTTACACCTATCACCGCCACCAGGCTGCCTACAATCTGGCCGCCAATACCAAAACCCTTGTTTCCTAAGGTAATGCCACCTAAAAATGAGGTAAAAGAAAATGTTGGGCCTGGTAAGGCCTGTTGCAAGGCATAGCCCGAAAGAAATTCTGAATTGCTCAGGTAATGTTTAACTTCCACAAATTCGGTATACATTAACGGTACCATAACCTGTCCGCCGCCAAATATCAATATACCGTTACGGTAAAAGTTTTCAAACAAACGTATGGGTAAACTAAATGGTGATGTTTGGTTAATAATGGCGCCCAAAGCAGCAAAAAACAAAAGTATCCCTATAAAATAAGCCACTTTATTAGGGTTTACGTTTGAATATAGCTTAACCCTCAGCTCATTTTCCTGCGGCTGTGTTTCCATGGCCGATGATATAATGCCTCCTAATAAAACCAATATTGGAAAAGCGTAGGCATTTTGCAAAATAAGTGTTGCTATGAGTGATCCGATGGCCAGCATAGTGCTCACCCGTGTTTTTAAAAACCTGTTGGCAAAGGTGTAGGTAGCGTAAGCTACGATCCCCACAGCCATAGGTTGTATGTAGGTAATTACATGGGCAAACTTTGCCTGATTGGCAAACATTTTATAGCTGATGGCTGCTACTCCCATTATTGCTGCCGAAGGCAGGATCCATATCAGGAAAGTGATCAGTGCTAACCGCAGCCCCCCTACCTTCCAGGCTATGCCAACCAGTGTTTGGGTTGATGACGGACCGGGCAATACCTGCGATAGGGCATTTAGCTCCATCAGTTCATCCTCGGTTATGTAATGTCTTTTTTCAACAAATTCGCGTAGCAAAACAGCTATGTGTGCCTGCGGCCCCCCAAAAGCGGTAAATGTGTAAATAAGAACATCGCGAAGAAATAGAAGATGCCGTTTAGTAATGTTCATCGGTTCATTAATTCATTTAGTTTATTGATGCCGGGTTTAAATTTAGCCATTGTTTACTAATGAACTAATAAACCAGTGAACCAATGAACTAATAGTCATCATCGTCTTCTGCAATCCCCATGGCCAGTCTGTAAACAGCCTGTAATTCTGAAAACGCATGGTTATCGCGTTTCAGTTTGGCGGTTTTCATGCCGGTTTCGTAGGTGTTAATGGCATCCTCTTTGCGATTCAGAGCTTCGTATAACTTACCTAAATGGTAATAAGTGCCCACATAGGTCGGGTGGTTTGTAATTAAATCTTCATAATAAGTCAAGGCCTTATCTGCCTGATTAAGACGCAGATATTCTGTAGCGAGGGCATATTTTAGAAACTCGTCCTCTGGTTCATTCTTTATAAATTCTAATAGCTTATCCAATCTGCTCAACTCCATTTTAAACTCTATCTTTTTTAACTAAATTTGCAAAAACCTATTGATATGAAGATCTTGGTATGTGTAAGTAATGTTCCTGATACCACCACAAAAATAACCTTTACTGATAACAACACCCAATTTAATACAAATGGTGTTCAATTTATCTTAAATCCTTATGACGAGATAGCCCTTTCGCGCGCTATTGAGCTAACCGATGGCGGTAAGGGTTCAGTAACGGTTATTAATGTTGGTGATGTAAATACAGAGGCCACCATCCGCAAAGCATTGGCTATTGGTGCAACTGATGCGGTGCGTATAAGCGCTAAACCGCATGATGCCTGGTATGTGGCCTATCAAATAGCCCAATATGTAAAAGCCAATCCATTCGACCTTATTTTAACCGGCCGGGAGTCCATTGACTACAACGGTTCAAAAGTGGCCGGTATGCTAGGCGAACTCCTGGATATGCCATCGGTATCCGTCATTAAAAAATTGGATGCTACTGACAGCAGTGCAACTGTTGAGCGCGAAATTGAAGGCGGCAAAGAAGTTTTGACTATTCCATTCCCTTTTGTGGCGGGTACGGCCGAAGGTGTTGCAGAACCTAAAATACCTAATATGCGTGGTATCATGTCGGCCCGCACCAAACCATTAACTGTTGTTGAACCTGTTGATGTAAAAACATTTTCAGAGATTCTCAGTTATGAAACACCTGCCCCACGCGGACAGGTTAAACTGGTACCTGCTGATGATACGGCTAAACTGGTTGAGCTTTTACACACCGAAGCACGTGTTATATAATTAAAATTTAAACCGATTTTTACGAAAAACATTTAATATGTCAGTTTTAATATATGCGGAAAATGCCGGCGGTAAATTCAAAAAGTCGATTTTTGAAGCCGTAACTTATGCCCGGGCCATTGCCGATCAAAATAACACCAGCCTTGTGGCTATTTCTATTGGCGATGTGAGCGCCGGCGAGCTGGCTGCTTTAGGTAAATACGGAGCTGAAAAGGTGCTTAACGTATCTGGAGAGAAATTGAAGAATTTTGTAAACCAGGCCTACGCCTCAGTAATTGCCGAAGCTGCTAAAAAACAAGGCGCTGATATTGTAGTGTTATCCAATACCTTCTCGGGCCGTGGCCTGGCCCCCAGATTGGGTGTAAAACTGGAGGCTGGCGTTGCAGATGGCGCCGTAGCATTGCCCGAACAAAATGGCGGTAAATTCACCGTTAAAAAAACCGCGTTTTCGGGCAAAGCTTTTGCTGTTGTTGAATTAACATCGGCCAATAAGGTTATTGCCCTGGTGCCCAACTCTTATAAAGTTGCAGAGACCGGCGGAACAGCCCAGGTAGAAGATTTTACAGTGGAAACCAAAGAGTCGGATTTTAGAGCCATGATCAAAGAGATCGTACGCTCAACCGATAAAGTATCATTACCCGATGCCGAAATTGTAGTTTCGGCAGGGCGCGGCCTTAAAGGACCTGAAAACTGGGGAATGGTAGAAGAACTGGCAGAGTTGCTTGGAGCGGCAACAGCATGCTCAAAACCGGTATCAGATGCCGGGTGGCGCCCGCATAGTGAACACGTTGGACAAACTGGTATAGCTGTCAGTCCAAATTTGTATATTGCAATAGGAATTTCAGGTGCCATACAACACCTGGCAGGCATCAGTTCTTCAAAGGTTATTGTGGTTATTAACAAAGATCCCGAGGCTCCGTTTTTTAAGGTAGCCGACTATGGTATTGTTGGCGACGCATTTGAAGTGGTGCCTAAATTAATAGCGGCCGTTAAAGAATATAAAGCTTCAGCATAAATTATTAGGTGCGATGGGTAATAACATGAAAAAAATTAAGCTGGATATTGTAGGCTTGTCATACAGTCAAACACAATCAGGTGCATACGCTTTGGTTTTAGGCGAAGTGAGCGGACGCCGCAGGCTCCCTATAATTATTGGCAGCTTTGAAGCGCAGGCCATAGCTATCGAAATAGAGAAAATGACCCCAAGCCGCCCGCTTACGCATGATCTGTTCAAGAGCTTTGCGCAGGCCTACCAGATAGAGGTGCAGGAGATCATCATTTATAATTTGGTTGATGGTATATTCTACTCCAAACTGATTTGCAGCGATGGTAAAAAGTCTGTTGAAATTGACGCACGTACATCTGATGCCATTGCAGTGGCTGTTAGATTTGATTGCCCTATTTTCACGTACGAGTTTATACTTTCAACCGCGGGCATTGTAATTGAAGGCAATGATTTTGTTTATCTCGAAAACATTAACGAAACCCAGGAAGAAAAATCTGTTGGTACCGCGGTAGGCAGCGGATTTGCATCTTTAAGTATAGATGAGCTAAAAACAAAACTACAGGAAGCTCTTGCCGAAGAATCATACGAAAAAGCAGCCAAAATACGCGATGAGTTAAACAAGCGCAAAGCGTCGTAATGATTAAGATATATCACTTATGTGATAAAAATCTGAATGTCATACGAATGATAGAGAGAAACTATCTGTTGAGCGATGGCGAAAAATCTTATACAACTTTTCATACGAACTTTGTATGGTGTATAAGATTTCTCCTCGTACCTCGTTCGCATGACATCTCTTCATGATATAAGAATATGCTTTTTAAGTCCTTGAAAGTTCCAATAGTCAAATACATTTTACTAAATTCCCTGCTTCACGGTTTCTTGATTTACATTTATTTCATTACTTTCCATTTTTAATTTAACACTGATCACATTTATCAAACCAGGTACTGTATGAATATTAAGTTTCGCTTAATTCTGATGAATTTTATGCAATTTTTTATATGGGGGGCCTGGCTTTTAACTATAGGTGCTTATTGGTTTCAAAATAAACATTGGTCGGGTGCCCAATTTGGGGCCATTTTCTCCACCATGGGTATTTCCGCGATCTTTATGCCTGCCCTTACCGGCATTATTTCAGACAGGCTTGTAAATGCAGAAAAGCTATACGGTATTATGCATATTTTAGGGGCATTGGTATTATTTACTTTACCCCTTGTAAAAGATCCTTCCACGTTTTTCTGGGTAATGTTATTAAATATGATCTTCTATATGCCTACCTTATCCCTATCCATCACGGTTGCATATTCAGCTTTAAAAAACAGCAGTATAGATGTTGTGAAGGATTACCCCCCAATACGGATCTGGGGAACTATTGGTTTTATTGTGGCACTATGGGTGGTAAGCCTTACTCATAATGAAACCTCGCCTAACCAGTTTTATATCGCCTCCGCAATAGCCTTAACATTGGGTATTTATTCGTTCAGCCTTCCAAAATGCCCGCCG
>Ga0193717_1000735_pt1 | contig 20813 bp, 18 predicted proteins | sample U2c2metaG_FD_145900 | JGI IMG/M metagenome (GOLD analysis project Ga0193717, IMG submission 145900) | Soil microbial communities from a riparian zone of the East river system, Colorado, United States - U2c2 | ecosystem: Environmental > Terrestrial > Soil > Riparian zone | place: USA: East River...
CCGTCGAGCTGGTGATGGCGCTGGAAGAGGAATTCGAGTGCGAGATTCCCGACGAGGAAGCCGAGAAGATCACCACCGTGCAGCAGGCGATCGACTACATCAAAGCGCACGTCAAGGCTTGAGTTTCCACCGATCGACAGCACTACACGGAGCTGCGCCCACGGGGCGCAGCTTTCGTTTTGGGCGTCCGCAACACACGCCCGCGTACGGGCCGTCCGCCGCCGGACGCGCTTGAAGACTGAGAGCAGGTTCAATCCATGAGCAAACGGCGCGTCGTCGTCACCGGTCTCGGCATCATCAGTCCCGTCGGCAACGACGTCGCGACTGCGTGGGCCAACATCACCGCGGGCAAGAGCGGCATCGGTCCGATCACGCATTTCGATGCGAGCACGTTCCCGACGCGCATCGCCGGCGAGATCCGCGATTTCGATCCGGCGCAGTACGTGGCGGCGAAAGACGTCAAGAAGATGGACCCGTTCATCCATTACGGCATCGCCGCGTCGATCCAGGCGCTGGCGGACGCAGGCCTGCACCCGCACGAGCACGACGAGGAACGCATCGGTGTCGCCATCGGCGCCGGCATCGGCGGCATCGGCACGATCGAGAAGACCGCGATCACCTATCACGAAAGCGGACAGCGCAAGATCTCGCCGTTCTTCGTGCCGAGCTCGATCGTCAACATGGCCTCGGGCAATCTTTCCATCATGCTCGGCCTCAAGGGCCCGAACATCGCCTGCGTGACCGCGTGCACGACGGCGACGCACAACATCGGCCTCGCCATGCGCATGATCCAGTACGGCGATGCCGACGTGATGATCGCCGGCGGCGCGGAATACGCGACGGTCGGCACCGCGGTCGGCGGCTTCTGCTCGGCGCGCGCGATGTCCACGCGCAACGACGAGCCGCACAAGGCCAGCCGTCCTTGGGACCGCGACCGCGACGGTTTCGTGCTGTCCGACGGCGCCGGCGTGCTGGTGATCGAGGACTACGAGCACGCCAAAGCGCGCGGCGCGCGCATCTACTGCGAGCTGTCCGGCTTCGGCATGAGCGGCGACGCGTTCCACATGACGTCGCCGCCCGAAGACGGCGACGGTGCTCGGCGCTCGATGGCCGCCGCGCTGGCCGATGCGAAAGTCAACGGCGATGAAATCGGCTACGTCAACGCGCACGCGACCTCGACCGGCGTCGGCGACATCGCCGAGGTCAATGCGATCAAGAGCTGCTTCGGCGATTACGCGAAAAAGCTGCCGGTGAGCTCGACGAAATCGATGACCGGCCATCTGCTCGGTGCGGCCGGCGGCGTCGAGGCGATCTTCTCGATCCTGGCTATGCGCGACGGCGTGATTCCGCCGACGATCAATCTCGACAACCCGGGCGAGGGCTGCGATCTCGACTTCGTGCCGCATACCGCGCGGCGGGCGAAGCTCGATATCGTCATGTCGAACTCGTTCGGCTTCGGCGGCACCAACGGCACGCTGTTGTTCCGCACGATCTGAGCGCCGCGTTCAGCGCATGATCGAGCGCATGAGTACGCACATGCGCGAGTTGCCCGGAACGCGCGACCTGCTGCCGCTGGCCGCGGCGAATCCGCAACGGTATCCGGCACTGCTCGAAAGCGTTGCCAAGGGCGCGGCGCGCACGCGCTACGACATCCTGTTCGCGTTTCCGCAGTCCGAATTGCGCCTGGGCGCCGACGGCCGCGTTGTCGACGGCGCGGGTATTGTCGTCGGTACGCGTTTTCTCGATGCGCTGGATGCCGCCTGGAAAGCCGAACGACCCGCCGCCGCAATCGAAGCGGACCTGCCGTTCCGCGGCGGCTGGCTGCTCTATCTGGGTTATGAGCTCGCCGCCGAGATCGAACCCCGGCTGCGCCTTCCGCCGCCACGCGACAGCGATCTGCCAACAGCGCTGGCGCTGCGCTGTCCCGCGGCGATCATCGTGGATCACGAGCGCGCGTGCACTGTGCTGGTGGCGGAGGAGGGCAGCGCAAAGCTGCTCGACGAACTCGCGGCCGACGTCACGGCACCGGCAACGCCGCTTCCGGAACTTGCAGTGGCGTCACGCGTTGACGAAGACGAGCCGTCCGCGTTCGTCGACGGCGTCGCGCGCATCCACGACTATCTGCGCGCCGGCGACACCTTCCAGGTCAACCTGTCGCGCGAATGGCGCATCGAATGCGCGAGCGAGCCTTCGCCGGCGGCGACGTACGCCGCGCTGCGACGCGCGAATCCCGCGCCGTTCGCCGGACTGCTGCAGCGCGACGCCTGGGCCATCGTCAGCTCGTCGCCGGAACGGTTGATCGAGGTGCGCGGCGCGCTCGCGCAGACGCGGCCGATCGCAGGCACGCGCGCACGGACATCAGGCGACGACGATGCGGCGCGCGTGCGCGAGCTGATCGGCCATCCGAAGGAGCGCGCCGAACACGTGATGCTGATCGATCTCGAACGCAACGATCTCGGCCGCGTCTGCGTGCCGGGCTCGGTCGAGGTCGACGAGCTGATGAGCGTGGAAAGCTATGCGCATGTGCATCACATCGTCTCGAACGTGCGCGGCCGTCTGCGGCCCGGAACGACGCCGGGCCAGATCGTGCGCGCGGTTTTTCCCGGCGGCACGATCACGGGTTGCCCGAAGGTGCGCTGCATGGAGATCATCGCCGAGCTCGAGCAGACCGGGCGCGGCGCATACACCGGCTCGGTGGGTTACCTGAATCGCGATGGCGATCTCGACCTCAACATCCTTATCCGCACGCTCACCCTCGGTGGCCGCACGATCCGCCTGCGCGCCGGTGCCGGCATCGTCGCCGATTCCGATGCGGAACGGGAGCTGGACGAAACGCGTGCGAAGGCGCGCGGATTGCTGCGTGCGCTGGGAGTCGATCGGTGAGTACGTGTGATGCGGGTTGGTGGATGCGCGGAGTCGGGTTACGCTCCGGTCACCGAGCCATCGTGTCGCAAGCGATCACAAGCATCTCATGACAACATCTCGTCATCCCGGCGGAAGCCGGGACCCAGCGCCTTGCCCGGAAAGACACTGGGTCCCGGCTTTCGCCGGAATGACGGAAGCGTGTACGAGTCGATACGCACAGAACGGTGGCGCCGTGATGCGCGTCCTCGTCCTCGTCTTTGTGCTCGCACTGATCGGAGCCGCGGCGTTTGCATGGATCGACTATCGCCGCTTCTCCGATTCGCCGCTGCCGATCGCACGCACCGACATCACCATCGACATCGCACGCGGCGCTTCGTATCGCGACATCGTGCGCCAGCTGCAGCAGATGGGTGTCACGCGCGATCCGTCGCTGTACTGGCGCGCACTGGGCCGCGAGCTGGGCACCGAAGGCCGCCTGCACGCGGGCGAATACGCGCTGCCACAAGGCCTCACGCCGCGCGAGCTGCTGCGCAGGATGGCGGCCGGCGAAGTGTTGCAGCACCATTTCACGATCGTCGATGGCTGGACATTCCGGCAGCTGCGCCTCGTGCTCGCCACGGAGAGCGGACTCGCACAGACCTTGCCCGGCCTGTCGGACGAAGCGATCGCTGAGCGTTTCAAGATCGAGGGCGGCAATCCGGAAGGATGGTTCCTGCCGGAGACCTACGCGTGGGTCAAAGGCGAAGCGGATATCGACGTGCTGGGTCGCGCACACGAATCGATGCGCAAGACACTGGATCGTCTGTGGGCCGCGCGCGAACCGGATCCGGCGCTCGATTCGCCGTACAAGGCGCTGATCCTCGCCTCGATCGTCGAAAAGGAAACCGGACGCGCCGAAGAGCGGCCGCTGATCGCCGGCGTGTTCGTGCGCCGGCTCAAGTTCGGCATGCGCCTGCAGACCGATCCGACGGTGATCTACGGAATGGGCGAGAATTACCAGGGCAATATCCGCCGCGCCGATCTCGACACCGATACGCCGTACAACACCTACACGCGCGATGGCCTGCCACCGACGCCGATCGCGTTGCCTGGCGCGGCCGCGCTCGAAGCGACGCTGCATCCGACGCCGGGCGACGCGCTCTATTTCGTCGCGCGCGGCGACGGCAGCCACGAATTCTCACCGACGCTGGACGAGCACAATCGTGCCGTGCAGAAGTACCAGCTGCACAGGAATCCATGAGCGGACGATTGATCACACTGGAAGGCGGCGAGGGCGCCGGCAAGAGCACGGTGCTCGAGGCCGCGCGCGCGCGGCTCGAAAGCCACGGCATCGACGTCGTCGTCACGCGCGAGCCGGGCGGCACTGCGCTCGGCGAAGCGGTGCGCGCGATCGTGCTCGATCCGGCGCGGCGCGATCTGTGCGCCGAGAGCGAATTGCTGCTGATGTTCGCCGCGCGCGCGCAACTCGTGCGCGAGCTGATCCGACCGGCGCTGGATGCGGGCCGCTGGGTGCTGTCCGATCGTTTCACCGACGCGAGTTATGCGTACCAGGGCGGCGGGCGCGGGCAACCCGAGCATCGGATCGCCGACCTCGAAGAATGGGCAGCGGCGATGCGACCGGATCTGACCTTGCTGCTCGACGTGCCGGTTGCCGTAGGGCTCGCGCGCGCGGGAAACCGCGGACAGGCCGATCGCATCGAGCAGGAGAACGGCGATTTCTTCGAGCGCGTGCGTGCGACCTACCGCGCGCGTGCGGCCGCCGAGCCGGAACGTTTCCGCATCATCGACGCGAGTCGTCCAGTTGCAGAGGTGCGCGCGGCAGCCTGCGCGGCGATCGATACTTTCGTTGCCGCGACGAGCGGACGCGCATGAAACTTCCGGCCTGGCTTGCACAGACATGGAGCGGGCTCAGCACGGCGCTGGACACGCAGCGCCTGCATCACGCCCTGCTGTTCGGCGGACCGCGCGGACACGGCAAGCGCGCGCTTGCGGATGCGCTCGCCGCCGCGGCACTGTGCACCCAGCGTACGGCCGATGGCTACGCCTGCGGCACGTGCAAAAGTTGTCTACTGGTCGCCGCCGGCACGCATCCGGATCTCGTGCGCATCACCTTCGAACTGCGCGACGACGGCAAGCCGCGCACCGAAATCACCGTCGATCAGCTGCGCGTCGTCTGCCAGCGGCTGGCGCTGGCGAGCCAGTTCGGCGGTCTGCAGATCGCGATCGTCGATCCCGCCGATGCGATGAACGCGAGCGCCGCGAACGCACTCTTGAAGACGCTCGAGGAGCCGGCGACCAGCACGGTCATCCTGCTGATCGCCGACGATCCGGCGCGCTTGCCGGCGACGATCCGCAGCCGCTGCCAGCGCATCGACTTGCCGCCGCCGACCAGGCAGGAGGCTCTCGACTGGCTGCGTGCCCAGGGCATCGCCGACGCGGAAGCCGAGCGCACGCTGGAGGCAAGCCTCGGCAATCCGGGCCAGGCCGTGCAATGGATCGCCGACGGCACGCTGGCGCTGCGCGGCGAATGCCTGGCGGATCTGAAGGCACTGTCGGCCGGGAACGTGCCGGCATCGGCAGTCGCCGAGCGCTGGGCAGCGGACAATACCAATACGCGCCTGTGGTTCGCAGCAGTGCTGGCGCGCGAGGAGGCGCGGCTGCTCGGCCGCGACCAGCAGGGGGCGTTCGGCTTGACCGGGCGCGCCGAAATACCGAAGCTAGCTGCGTGGTTCACCCGCGCCAACCGTGCGCGGGGACTGCTTTCGACGCCGTTGCGTGCGGATCTGCTGCTTCTGGATTTGTTGCGCGGCTGGCCGGCGGGCGAACGCGCGACAGGAAGGGGATGACTATGGCGACTCCGGCTTCGGGCTCGGGCGGTGCGCCGCGACAAGGAATCCTGTCGCTGGCGATCAAGGACAAGGGCGCGCTGTTCAACGCCTACATGCCATTCGTCAAAGGCGGCGGCCTGTTCGTGCCGACCGCCAAGCGCTACAGCCTCGGCGACGAGGTTTTCATCCTGCTGTCGCTGATGGAGGAGAAAGACCGGCTCCCGGTCGCGGGCAAGGTGGTCTGGATCACGCCGGCAGGCGCGCAAGGCAACCGCACGGCCGGCATCGGCGTGCAGTTCAATGATTCGTCGGATGGCGAGGCGGCGCGGACGAAGATCGAGTCGATACTGGCCGGTATCCTTACGCAGGAGCGGCCGACGCATACGATGTGATCGCTTTCGGGCTGCGCTGAGAGCGCCCCCTTCCGCCCTTCGGGCACCTTCCCCCGCTTCGCAGGGGAAGAGAAGCAGCCATTTTTCCTTCCCCCGCGAAGCGGGGGAAGGTGCCCGAAGGCGGAAGGGGGCGAGCCCCGCCAATCTCCGAATTTTTCAGCCCCGAGCCAACACTACCCGCGCATGCTGCTTGATCGCAGCCAGCATTGCCGCCAGTCCATTGGACCGCGTCGGCGACAGGTGCTTGGCAAGACCGATCGCTTCGATGAAGCGCGGTTCGGTCGTCAGGATTTCCTCCGCCGAGCGCCCCGAGTAGACACGCAGAAGCAGCGCAATCAACCCGGAAACGATCGCCGAATCGCTGATCGCAAGGAAATCCAGACGTTTCGCATCGCCGGAAGGCGCCAACCATACCAGCGACTGGCACCCGGTCACCTTGTTCCCGTCAGTCTTCAGCGCCTCCGGAAACGGCGGCAGCTTGCGGCCGAGGTCGATCAGGTACTGGTAGCGCTCGGTCCAGTCGCCGAAGAACGCGAATTCCTCGGCGATGGCAGCCTGCGCAGCCTCGGCGCTGGGTGGCGGTGTTTCAAGCTGCGCGTTCATCGTCATTCTGGATTTTCCAGCGCGTTCCTTGCGGCGTGTCCTCGATGGCGACGCCCATGTCCTGCAGGCGCATGCGGATGCGGTCGGCGGCGGCGAAATCTTTGACCTTCTTCGCCGCCGCGCGTTCCTCGACGAGGCGCTCGACTTCCGCCCCGTCGATGTCGACGCCGGACACCGAATGCTTGAACCAGGCATCCGGCGTCTGTTGCAGCAGGCCGAGCAGGTCGGCGGCAGACAGCAGCGCGGCCTTCGCCGCGCGCTTGGCCTCGGGCGTCGCCGCGGCGCGCGCCGCGTCGGCCAGGCGCGAAAGCGCGGCGAATGCTTCCGGCGTGTTCAGGTCGTCGAGCAGCGCGGCGTCGATCTCGGCGGGCACGGGCGCGCCGCCAGCGACGGCCTCGATATCGGCAAGATCGCGCAGCACGCCGTACCAGCCGTCCAGTGTCGTGCGCGCCTGCTTCAGCGTGCTGTCCGACCAGTCCAGCGGCTGGCGGTAATGCGCCTTCAACAACAGATACCGCAGCACCTCGGGCGGATGCTTCTGCAACAGCTCGTGCAGCACCATCACGTTGCCCAGCGACTTCGACATCTTCTTGCCGTTGAAGGTGAGCATGCCGTTGTGCAGCCAGTACTTCGCGAACAGGCGGCCGCCGTGCGCGCAGGTGCTCTGCGCGATCTCGTTTTCGTGGTGCGGGAACATCAGGTCGTTGCCGCCGGCGTGGATGTCGATGGTCTCGCCGAGATGGGCTTCCGCCATCGCCGAGCATTCGATATGCCAGCCCGGGCGGCCGCGGCCCCACGGACTGTCCCAGCCGGGAAGGTCGGGGGTCGACGGTTTCCACAACACAAAATCGGCCGGATTTTTCTTGTACGGAGCGACCTCGACGCGCGCGCCGGCGATCATATCGTCGGTCGATCGGCCGGAAAGCGCGCCGTAGGCCGGATAGCTGGATACGTCGAACAGCACGTGGCCTTCGGCGGCGTAGGCGTGCCCGCTCTCGATCAGACGCTGGCTCATCGCGATGATCTGCGGGATGTGCGCGGTCGCATGCGGCGCGACGTCGGGTGCATCGGCGCCGAGCCGGGCCATGTCTTCCTGGTAGGCGGTGGTGAAGCCGGTCGTGATCTGGTCGATCGGGACCCCGGCCGCCTTCGCCGCAGCATTGATCTTGTCGTCCACATCGGTGATGTTTCGGGCGTAGACGACATTGGGATAGAGACGGCGCAGCAGCCGCGACAGCAGGCCGAAGACGACGTAGGGGCGGGCGTTGCCGATGTGGACGTAGTTGTAGACGGTCGGTCCGCAGACGTACATGGTCACCCGGGCAGGATCGCGTGGGACGAAATCCTCGGTGCGGCGGGTCAGACTATTGTGCAGGCGAAGGGTCATCGGGCAGGGCCTTGTGCTACGCAACATCATAGCAGCAGAGGCAGTTTCCATTCGTGCGCGCAGTTATTTTCTTCAATGAATGGAAGGCCTTAGCCAAGGTTCAGCGATTTGGTGTTCTAATTTCCGGCACTTGAAGAAGCGCGGGAAGCCGAGGCATACCGGGGGCGAAAGCCGGATGCCATCGGCGAGACGAAACCGTGCTTGGCCCCGAAAACGTGGAGAACATGATGATCGTGAAATTCGCACTGGTCCTCGCGGCGGTTTTCGCTGCAGCGAACGTATCGGCGCAGGATCGCCGCTACGATGGACCCGCCGGATCCGAAAACACCAAGTACGCGTGGGCGGACGTCCTGCGCGTCGATCCGGTGTATGACCATGTGCAGACCAGCACGCCGCGCGAGGAATGCGAGGACGTGCCGGTCGAGCGCCGGGCCGACAACGGCAACAACGCCGCAGGCACCGTGCTCGGCGCGATCGTCGGCGGCGTGCTCGGCAATACGGTCGGCAAGGGCGACGGTCGCAAGGCAGCCACCGTCGCCGGCGCGGTCGTCGGCGGCGCGGTCGGTCATGGCGTGGCCAGCCAGGACGATCGCTACTACGACGGCGCCGAGCGCCGCTGCCACATGGTGCAGGACGCGGCCGAAGAGCGCCGCATCGTCGGCTACGATGTGCAGTACCGCTATCGCGGGGACGTCTATATGGCTCGTCTCGACTACGATCCGGGCGAGCGCATGCGCGTCCGGGTGAGCATTGCGCCCGCAGAATAAGGTGTGACTCAAAACGCAGGCAACGGCCGGTCCTTCGACCGGCCGTTTGCGTTCGTGGGCACGTGGCCAAGGATTTGTTGCACCGCACCTAATTTCCGGATACCTTGCCCGTAATGAACACAGCCCACTTCCAGCCCGTGACCGTCACCAGCGCCCGCATGGCGGCTGGCATGACCTCGCGCGCGCGTCGACCGGAACCCTGCAAACACGCCGGGTAGGCTGTCGCACTCGTTTCACACGATTAGACGAAAACCCGGCCCTCGCGCCGGGTTTTTTTATTCGAGGGGTTTGCATGTCGATCAGGCATTTTATGAGTACGCAGGACTGGAGCCGCGCCGAACTGGATGCGCTGCTGGATCGCGCCGCCGCCTTCAAGCGATCGAAGATCGGGCACGAGCTCGAGGGCAAATCGATTGCGCTGCTATTCTTCAATGCCTCGATGCGCACGCGCGCCAGTTTCGAGCTCGGCGCGTTCCAGCTCGGCGGACATGCCGTGGTGCTGTCGCCCGGCAAGGACGCCTGGCCGATCGAATTCGGCATCGGCACGGTCATGGACGGCGAGGAGGAAGAACACGTCGCCGAGGTCGCGCGCGTGCTGTCGCGTTACGTCGACCTGATCGGCGTGCGCGCATTTCCGAAGTTCCAGGACTGGTCGGTCGATCGCCAGGATCGCGTGATCAAGGCATTCGCGAAGTACGCGCAGGTGCCGGTGATCAACATGGAAACGATCACGCATCCGTGCCAGGAGCTCGCGCACATCCTCGCGCTGAAGGAACACCTCGGCGAGCTCAAGGGCCGCAAGTACGTGCTGACGTGGACCTATCACCCGCGACCACTGAACACCGCCGTCGCCAATTCCGCGCTGCAGATCGCGACGCGCTACGGCATGGACGTCACGCTGCTCTGCCCAACGCCCGAATACATCCTCGACACGCGCTACATGGATTTCGCGCGGCACAACGTCGAGGAGAATGGCGGTTCGCTGACGATCAGCTACGATCCGAAGGCGGCGTATCGCGGCGCGCATGTCGTCTATGCGAAGAGCTGGGGCGCGATTCCGTACTTCGGCCGCTGGGCCGAAGAGAAACCCATTCGCGAAGCGCACCGGCATTTCATCGTCGACGAGGCGAAGATGGCGCTGACCGACAACGCGCTGTTCAGCCATTGCCTGCCGCTGCGCAGGAACATCAAGGCGACCGATGCGGTGATGGATTCGCAGGCGTGCATAGCGATCGACGAAGCCGAGAATCGTCTGCACGTGCAGAAGGCGATCATGGCTGCGCTGGTCGCGCAGCCGGGAATCGGGAATAGGGAATAGGGAATCGCAAGAGCCTAGTCTCGAACCGGCCACTTTCTATCGGAGTGCATAAGCAATGTCGTCGTCAGCTGTTCCTATTCCCGATTCCCAATTTCCGATTCCCGGCTCCAAGGACCTCGTTCTCGCCTTTTCCGGCGGCCTCGACACCAGTTTCTGCGTGCCGTACCTGCAGGAGCGCGGCTACCGCGTGCACACGGTGTTCGCCGATACCGGCGGCGTTTCCGACGAGGAACGCGCGTACATCGAGCAGCGCGCCGTCGAGCTCGGCGTCGCTTCGCACCGGACCGTCGATGCGTCGCAGGCGATCTGGGACAGCTTCGTCAAGCCGCTGATCCAGGCCGGGGAGTTTTATCAAGGCCAATATCCGCTGCTCGTCTCGGACCGCTACGTGATCGTCGAGGAATCGCTGAAGCGCTGCGACGAGCTCGGTACGAAGGTTTTCGCGCACGGTTGCACCGGCATGGGCAACGACCAGGTGCGCTTCGATCTTGCGGTCAAGGCGCTCGGCGATTACGAGATCGTCGCGCCGATCCGCGAGATCCAGAAGGAGCACACCGAGGTTCGCGCCTATGAGCAGAAATATCTCGAGCAACGCGGTTTCGGCGTGCGCGCGAAGACCATGCGCTACACGATCAACGAGAACGTGCTCGGCGTGACGATCTCCGGCGGCGAGATCGATCGCTGGCAGATCCCGGGCGACGGCGCACTCGGCTGGTGTGCGCCGCGTGCCGAGTGGCCGCAGGAGCCGCTGCGGGTCGTCGTCGAATTCGTCGAAGGCGAGGCGGTCGCGATCGACGGCGCCCGTATCGCCGGTGGCGATCTGCTCAAGCAGATCAATCCGACCTTCGCGCGCTACGGCGTCGGGCGCAGTCTGTATACCGGCGACACGACGATCGGCCTCAAGGGCCGCATCGTGTTCGAAGCGCCGGGCCTGACCGCCTTGATGGTTGCGCACCGTGCGCTCGAGGAAGCCGTGCTGACCAAGCAGCAGAACCGCTTCAAGCCCGAGGTCGGCCGCAAGTGGACCGAGCTTGTCTACGAGGGTTTTTATCACGATCCGCTGAAGTACGATCTCGAAGCGTTCCTCGCCTCGACGCAGCGCATGGTCAGCGGCACGGTGACGATCGAAACGCGCGGCGGCAGCGTGTATGCGATCGAGGTGAAGTCGCCGCATATCCTGCAAACGTCGAAGGCGACGTATGCACAGGCAGCCGACTGGGGCGTCGCCGAGGCCGAGGGCTTCATCCGCTTGTACGGCATGAGCTCGACGCTGTATGCCGAGGTCAATCGCGAAGCGCTGCAGCGGGGCAAGGCGTGAGCGAATTGCTTGCCACGACGCTTGCGCATCTGCGGGCGCTCGTCGCGTTCGATACGCGCAATCCGCCGCGCGCGATCGGCACCGGTGGCATGTTCGACTATCTGTGCGGTCAGCTGCATGGCTTCCATTGCTCGGTCACCGATCACGGCGCCGGCGCGGTCAGCCTTTACGCGGTGCGCGGCGCGCCGAAGCTCCTTTTCAACGTGCATCTCGACACCGTGCCCGATTCGCCGCACTGGAGTGCGAGCCCGTTCGAGTTGCGCGTCGACGGCGAGCGCGCGGTCGGCCTCGGCGCGTGCGACATCAAGGGCGCGGCAGCTGCTCTGGCCGCCGCCGCCGCCGTGAGCGACGGCAGCGCCGCGTTTCTGTTCACGACCGACGAAGAAGCGAACGATGCCCGCTGCATAGCGGCGTTTCTCGACGAATCACCTCTCCCGCTCGCGGGAGAGGTCGCCCGCAGGGCGGGTGAGGGCACTCGGAGTGAGGCACGGCATCGTGCGACGTCGAACGCGTTCCCCTCACCCCAACCCCTCTCCCGCAAGCGGGAGAGGGGCTATGACGCCGTCATCGTCGCCGAGCCGACGGAATGCGAGGCGGTGCTTGCCCACCGCGGCATCAGCTCGGTGCTGATGCGCTTCGCCGGCCGCGCCGGCCACGCATCCGGCAGCGATGTTTCGACCGCAAGCGCGGTGCATCAGGCGATCCGCTGGAGCGCACGCGCGCTCGAGTACGTCGAGGAACAGTCGTACCAGCGTTTCGGCGGCCTCACCGGCCTGCGCTTCAACATCGGCCGCTTCGAAGGCGGCATCAAGGCGAACGTGATCGCGCCGACGGCCGAGCTGCGTTTCGGCTTCCGGCCCTTGCCGTCGATGGACACCGATGTGCTGCTCGAAATATTCCGAGGCTTCGCCGATCCGGCGCCGGCTGGATTCACCGAGACATTCCGCGGGCCCGCGTTGCCTGCGGGCGACGTCGAACAAGCCGAGGCACGCCGGCTCGCCGCGCGCGACGTTGCCGACGCGCTCGGTCTGGCGGTCGGCAATGCGGTCGATTTCTGGACCGAGGCCTCGCTGTTTTCGCAGGCAGGCCATACCGCGTTCGTGTTCGGACCCGGCGACATTGCGCAGGCGCACTCCGCCGACGAGTGGGTCGCGCTGGCGCAGCTGCAAGAGTACGTCGACACCGTGGCGCGCCTTATTGCGGATGGACACGCATGAACGCCGACGCCCACATCCAGATCCGTCAGACCATCGTGCGCCTGCTCTCGAGCATGGCCAGCTCGCGGGAGATCGATCAGTACCTGAAACGATTTGCGCAGCTCGATGCGAAGCGCTTCGCCGTGGTCAAGGTCGGTGGCGCGGTGTTGCGCGACGATCTCGAATCGCTGACCTCGTCGCTCGCGTTCCTGCAGCAGGTCGGCCTGACGCCGATCGTCGTGCACGGCGCGGGCCCACAGCTCGACGAGGAAATGGTTGCAGCGGGCATCGAAAAGCGCACCATCGACGGCTTGCGCGTGACGTCGCCGGAGGCGCTGGCAATCGTCCGGCGCGTGTTGCAGGCGCAGAACCTCAGCCTCGTCGAGGCGCTGCAGGAAGTCGACGCGCGCGCGACGTCGATCGTTTCCGGCGTATTCGAATCGGAGTTCATCGACCGCGATGCGCTGGGTCTGGTCGGCCGCGTCACGCGCGTCAATCTCGCGCCGATCGAGGCGAGCCTGCGCGCGGGATCGATGCCGGTGATCGCCTCGCTCGGCGAAACCGCGAGCGGGCAGATCCTCAATATCAATGCCGATTTTGCTGCGAACGAGCTGGTGCAGGTGCTCAAGCCCTATAAGATCATCTTCCTCACCGGCACCGGTGGATTGCTCGACGGCAACGACCGCATCATTGACTCGATCAACCTGTCGACCGAGTACGCGGCGCTGATGGGGCAGCCGTGGCTGCACTCGGGAATGCGCGTCAAGATCGAGCAGATCAAGGACCTGCTCGACAAGCTGCCGCTGGCCTCGTCGGTTTCGATCACGCGGCCGGCGGAACTGGCGAAAGAGCTGTTCACGCACAAGGGCTCCGGCACGCTGATCCGGCGCGGCGAGCGCGTGGATGTGCATATGGACTGGAGCCGACTCGATCTGACGCGCCTGCGTGCGCTGATCGAAGCCGGTTTCCGGCGCAAGCTGGTTCCGGATTATTTCGAGCGGATCCGGCTGTACAAGGCTTACGTCAGCGAGAACTATCGCGCCGCGCTGATCCTCACCGAGGAAGAGGGCTTCGCCTACCTCGACAAGTTCGCCGTCGCCGACGACGCGCAGGGCGAGGGCCTCGGCCGCGCCGCGTGGCAGGTCATGCGCGACGAGAATCCGCGGCTGTTCTGGCGCTCGCGCCACCACAACCTGATCAACCAGTTCTACTACTCTGAATCGGACGGCTGCTACAAGGAACCGACGTGGAAGGTGTACTGGTACGGCGTGCGCGATTTCGCCGGCATCGAACGCTGCGTCGCGCATTGCCGTGAACGGCCGGCGACGCTCGAGGATCCATAGGGTGGGCCTTGGCCCACCGGAACAAAACGGTGGGCCAAGGCCCACCCTATCAGATAAGAGGACCATGAAAAGAAGATAGGCATCGTCGGCGCGCGCGGACACACCGGCGCCGAACTGATCAAGCTCGTCGCACGGCATCCGTCGCTGGAGCTCGCGTTCGTGTCGTCGCGCGAGTGGGACGGCCAGCGCGTTCGCGATCGTGTCGATGCATTCACCGGCGAGCTGCGCTACAAGAATCTCTCGCACGACGAAGTCGCGGCGAAGCACGCGGATGTGGTCGTGCTCGCGCTGCCGAACGGCAAGGCCGGCGAGGTGGTGGCGGCGATCGACGCGGCGGCATCGCGCAGCGTGATCGTCGATCTATCGGCCGACTACCGCTTCGACAATAGCTGGTATTACGGACTGCCGGAGCTCACGCGCGAAACCTACGACGGGCGCACAAGAATCAGCAACCCGGGCTGCTACGCAACGGCGATGCAGCTCGCGATCGCCCCGCTGAAGGCCGATCTGGCGGCGCCGCCGGCCTGCTTCGGAGTTTCCGGCTACTCGGGCGCCGGCACCACGCCATCCGACAAGAACAACCCGGAGGCGCTGCGCGACAATCTGATTCCCTATGCACTGACCAATCATGTGCACGAGCGCGAAGTCGCGCGCCACCTGGGAGTTCCCGTGGAGTTCATGCCGCATGTCGCGCCGCACTTCCGCGGCATCACGATGACGGTCAATCTCTGGCTGCAGAAGGCAGAAACGGCCGATTCGATCAAAGCCCGCTACCTGGAATTCTACGCGGGCGAGCCTCTGGTCCGCATCGTCGACGACGCACCGTGGGTCAGCCGCATCGCGAGACGCCATCACGCCGAGATCGGCGCGTTCGCAGTAGCGCCGGGCGGCAAACGCATCGTGATCGTGGCGACGCTCGACAACCTGCTCAAGGGCGCGGCGACCCAGGCGATGCAGAATCTCAATCTCGCGCTCGGCTTGGACGAATTCGACGGCATTGCCGATGCGTCCGTTGCCGAATCCGTATCCATCCGCTGACGACATACGAAGAACACGCCATGCGCCTTTCCCGTTATCTCCTGCCGGTATTGAAGGAAACCCCCGCCGAGGCGCAGATCGTCTCGCACCGGCTCATGCTGCGCGCCGGCATGGTCCGGCAAGAGGCCGCCGGCATCTACGCCTGGCTACCGCTCGGGCTGCGCGTGCTGAAGAACATCGAGGCCATCGTGCGCGAAGAAATGGATCGCGCCGGCGCCGTCGAGTTGTTGATGCCGACCTTGCAGCTTGCCGATCTCTGGCGCGAAAGCGGACGTTACGATGCTTATGGTCCGGAGATGCTGCGCATCCGCGACCGCAACGAGCGCGAGCTGCTGTACGGCCCGACCAACGAGGAGATGATCACCGGGATCTTCCGCGCCGGCGTGCGTTCGTACCGCAGCCTGCCGATGAATCTCTATCACATGCAATGGAAATTCCGCGACGAGCAGCGGCCGCGCTTTGGCGTGATGCGCGGGCGCGAGTTCCTGATGAAGGACGCCTATTCGTTCGACATCGACGAAGCCGCCGCGCGCCGCTCGTACAACCGCATGTTCGTCGCCTACCTGCGCACGTTCGCGCGTATGGGACTGCAGGCGATACCGATGCGTGCCGAGACGGGTCCGATCGGCGGCGACCTGTCGCACGAGTTCATCGTGCTCGCCGAGACCGGCGAATCGGCGGTGTTCTGCGATCGGCGCGTGCTCGACCTGGCGGCGCCGGAAGCCGGCATCGACTACGAAAGCGATCTGTCCGACCGCGTGCACACGCGCGGCATCGAAGTCGGCCAGGTGTTCTATTTCGGCACCAAGTATTCGCAGCCGATGAAGGCGGTGGTGGCGGGCCCCGACGGCGTCGAACGGCCGGTTCATGGTGGCTCGTACGGCATCGGCCTGTCGCGGCTGGTCGGTGCGATCATCGAAGCGAGCCACGACGAGGCGGGAATCGTCTGGCCGGAAGCAGTCGCGCCCTACAAGGTCGGCCTGATCAATCTCAAACCCGGCGACGCGGCTACGGACGCAGCGTGCGACGGCCTTTACGCACAACTCGAAGCAGCAGGCGCGAGCGTTCTCTACGACGATACCGACGAACGCGCCGGCGTGAAGTTCTCGCGGATGGACCTGATCGGCTTGCCGTGGCAGCTCGTCGTCGGTCCGCGCGGGTTGGCGAATGGAACCGTGGAGCTCAAGCAGCGGGCGAACGGCGAACGTAGCGAGCTTACGCCGGACGCGGCACTGGCGAACCTGACGGACTGAGCACGATGAGCGATCTCCTCTGGCAGAAGGACGGCGTCGCAGTCGACGCGCGCATCATGCGGTTTCTCGCCGGCGATGATGTCGTGCTCGATCGCGAGTTCTTCCTGCATGACATCACCGCGAGCAAGGCGCACGTCGACGGGCTCCTGCGCATCGGCATTCTCGACGACGACGAAGCATCGACGCTGAATCGGGAGCTCGATGCGCTCGCGCAGGATTTCGCCGTCGGCCGCTTCGTGCTCGACGATCGCTATGAGGATGGACACTCCGCCATCGAGGCGCGCCTGACCGAACGGCTCGGTGATGCGGGGCGCAAGGTGCATACCGGCCGCAGTCGCAACGACCAGATACTGGTCGCGACACGCTTGTGGCTGAAGGCCAAGCTGCGCGCCGTGTTCGAATCGTGCCGCGCTACCGCCGAAGTATGTCTCGATCGCGCCGGCCGCGATGCGCTGCCATTGCCGGGCTACACGCATCTGCAGCGCGCCGTGGTGTCGTCGACGGCGCTGTGGTTCGCCGGTTTTGCCGAAGCGTTCATCGACGACGCGCATCGCGCGCGCGATACGCTCGCATGGATCGATGCGAATCCGCTCGGTACCGCCGCCGGCTACGGCGTGAACCTGCCGCTCGATCGCGAGGCGGCGACGGCGGCTCTCGGTTTCGCGCGCATGCAGATCAACCCGGTCTACGCGCAGCTGTCGCGCGGCAAGTTCGAGATCGCTGCGCTCGATGCGCTCGGCGCAGCCCTGCTCGATCTGCGGCGACTCGCCTGGGATCTGTCGCTGTTCACCACCGCCGAGTTCGGCTTCGTGCGGCTGCCGGCGGAGTACACCACCGGCAGCTCGATCATGCCGAACAAGCGCAATCCGGATGTCGTCGAGCTGATGCGCGCGACCTACGCAAGCGTCGCTGCTGCGCGCACCGAGATCGAGCAGCTGCTGTCGCTGCCGTCCGGTTATCAGCGCGACCTGCAGTTCAGCAAAGGTGCGCTCTTCCACGGATTCTCGCGTGGCCTGGCCGCGTTGGAGCTGCTGCCGGATCTGCTGGCGCGGCTCGAGTGGAACGCGCCGCGCATGCGCGACGCGATCGAGCCGTCGATGTACGCGACCGACATCGCGATCGAGCAGGCCGCGAGCGGCGTGCCGTTCCGCGAGGCTTATCGTCGCGCCGCGGATTCGACCGACGAGGCTAACGTCGGCCGCACGCCCGAGGCGAGCCTTGCCGCCCGCGTGTCGCCAGGCGCCGCGGCCGATTTGCGCCTCGACGTGCTGCATCGCCGCCTCGCCGGACTCGACACCTGAGATGGACAGCGCGTTCGCCAGGCAAGCATTGCCGTCCTGGCGCCGCGCCGTACTGAAAGTCGGCAGCAGCCTGCTGGCAGCGGATGATGGTGAGCTGTCGGATCGGCATGCGCGCGGACTCGCCAGCTTCGTCAGCGCAGCGCGCGCGCAGGGACGCGAAGTCATACTCGTATCGTCCGGCGCCGTCGCTGCAGGTCGCGCGCGCGTGCCGGCGGAGACGCGCCGCGCCGGCGGCCTCGTGCTGCGCCAGGCGCTCGCAGCGCTTGGCCAGACGCGCATGGTCGGCCTCTGGCAAAGCCTGCTCGACGTCCCGGTCGCGCAGGTGCTGCTGACGCACGACGATTTGCGCAACCGGCGGCGCTATCTCAACGCGCGCAACACGCTGCTCGAGCTCCTGCGCCTTGGCGCGGTTCCGGTCGTCAACGAGAACGACACCGTCGCGGTCGAGGAACTGAAGCTCGGCGACAACGACAATCTTGCGGCGACCGTAGCCGCGCTGGTCGATGCGGAGTGCCTGCTGATCGCGAGCGACGTCGACGGGCTCTACAGCGCTCATCCGACACACAACGCGGATGCTCGGCCGATCGAATCGGTAGCGGCGATCACCGATGAGATCGTCGCGATGGCGGGCGCCGCCGGCACCGCGATCGGCACCGGCGGCATGCGTACCAAGCTGGAAGCGGCGGCAAAGGCGGCCAATGCCGGCATCACCACGATCCTGTTCAACGGCACCGCTGCGCCCGTCGTCGCCGAGCTGGCGCAGGGATATTTCAAGGGCACGCGGTTTTCCGCGTCGGGTACGCGACTGGCCGCGCGCAAGCACTGGCTGCGACACGCGCCGGGCTCGGGCGCACGCCTGCGCGTCGATGCGGGCGCGGCGCGCGCGCTGGCCAGCGGCGCGTCGCTGCTGCCCGGCGGCATCGTCGGCGTCGATGGTGAATTCGCGCGCGGCGATATCGTCGACGTCGTCGCCGAACCGCCGCAACCCGCGCGCGTGATCGCGCGCGGGTTGTGCCAGTACGCAGCCGGCGAAGTGCGCCGGCTCGCGGGGCGCCAGTCGCGCGATATCGAAACGCTGCTCGGCTTCAGCTACGGCGACAGCGTGATCCGGCGTGACGATCTCGTCGCCTTGAGCGAGACGCCGGCGTGAACGCCGGCACCGGTACGCGCGATCTCGCGCTGGCAGCGCGCGCGGCCGGTGCCGTCCTGGCGCGCTTGCCGACATCGGTGAAACGTGCCGCACTGATGGACATGGCGGCGGCGATCGAAGCCGACGCCGCCAGGATTCTGCAGGCGAATGCGGAAGACGTGGATTCGGCGCGCGCCTCCGGCCGCACGCCGGCCCTGATCGATCGCCTGCTGCTGGATGCGCAGCGTGTCGCCGCAATTGCTGCGGCGGTGCGCTCCGTGGCCGAATTGCCCGATCCGGTCGGGCAGGTCACGCGCCGCGAGGAACGGCCCAATGGTCTCGTCGTCGAGCGCGTGCGCATCCCGCTCGGTGTGATCGCGATGATCTACGAGGCGCGACCGAACGTCACCGCCGACGCGGCCGCACTGTGCTTCATGGCCGGCAACGCGGTGCTGCTGCGCGGCGGCTCGGAAGCATTCAACAGCAATCGCGCGCTCGCGACTGCCCTGCGCGGCGCGTTGCACGCGCACGGATTGCCGGAGGCGGCGATAACGCTCGTCGAGGATCTGCGCAGGGAAGCGATGATCGAGATCCTGCAGCTGCATGATCTCGTCGACCTTGCGATTCCGCGCGGCGGCGAAGGGCTGATCCGCTTCGTCGCCGAGCATGCGCGCGTGCCGGTGATCAAGCACTACCAGGGCGTCTGCCATCTCTACGTGGACGCGGCGGCGGATCTCGACCTCGCGCTCGCGCTGGCGATCGATGGCAAGACGACGCGGCCGGCGGTGTGCAATGCGCTGGAGACGCTGCTCGTGCACGCCGAGGTCGCTGCGCAATTCCTGCCGCGATTGGCCGAAGAATTGTTTGCGCGCGGCGTCGAGCTGCGCGGGTGCGGGCGCAGCCGTGCGCTGGTGCCGCACATGCACGAAGCCGGTGAGACGGACTGGGCTGCCGAATTTCTCGACCTGATCCTCGCGGTGCGCGTCGTCGATACGCTCGACGCGGCGGTCGACCACATCCGTCGCTACGGCTCGGATCACACCGAAGTCATTGCGACGCGCGATGCGTCGGCGGCCGAGGCCTTCGTCGGTGCCTTGCGTTCGGCCGTGGTCATGGTCAACGCGTCATCGCGCTTCAGCGATGGCGGCGAGCTCGGGCTCGGTGCGGAAATCGGCATCTCGACGACGCGCCTGCACGCGTACGGGCCGATGGGCGCGGAGTCGCTGACGATCGAACGCTTCGTCGTGCGCGGCGCGGGACAGGTGCGGCATCCCTGATAACGGATCAGCGCGTCAGCCAGCCCTGCGTGCGCGCCGTGCACAGCGCGTAAGGAAAGATCCAGAACAGCGCGAACGCCGAAAAGAACGCGTAGCCGATGCCGTAGACGAAATCCCAGTGCCGCTCGCCGCGCAGGTAATAGAGCATGTTGAACGCCGACATCAGCAGCAGCGCGCAGCAGAAGCGCAACAGCATCGCCGGCTGCGTCGAGGTCATCGCGACCAGCAATGCCAGCGTCGCCCATGCGACCGGGTAGCGCGAATTGGTGATCACCGATTCGACCAGCGCGATCGCGCGCGCCCGCGGCGGCCGTTTCCAGACGATGGTGCGCAGGAAGCGCAACTCCTCGCGCACGTAGCTGCGATCCCAGCGCAGGAACATTTTGCACAGCCGGTGGTAGGTGGTCGGTACCAGGGTATGCACGACCGCGGCGCGCTGATAGATGCAATCGTAGCCCTGGCCGAGGATGTCGTTGGTCAGCGCGCGGTCCTCGCCGTAGGTGCAGGGCTGGCCGAGGAAACGCTGACCGACCCAATCGTCGAGCACGTCGCGGACGACACTGGAGCGGTAGCCGGCAAGGGCTCCCGGGCAGCAGTAAACCGTGCCGTAGGTGCTCTGCACGGCGCGCAGGAAATCGAAGGTCAGCGAGAAGCGCACCTTGAGCATGCGCGGGATCAGGCCGTCGCCGCGATTGAAGACGCTGACCTTGCCGGCGACCGCGCCGATGCGCGGATCGCGGAACGGGCCGGTCATCGCCAGCAGCGTGTCCGTTTCGATCACGCTGTCGGAGTCGATCG
>Ga0193717_1000736_pt1 | contig 20785 bp, 19 predicted proteins | sample U2c2metaG_FD_145900 | JGI IMG/M metagenome (GOLD analysis project Ga0193717, IMG submission 145900) | Soil microbial communities from a riparian zone of the East river system, Colorado, United States - U2c2 | ecosystem: Environmental > Terrestrial > Soil > Riparian zone | place: USA: East River...
GCTTCGCACCGGCGGCCGACACGCCCGATCCGCTGCAGCAGGCGAGCGTCAAGCAGGTGCTGGGCGGCAGCGAGATCGTGCAGCTGGCGGAGGCCTGGCGCAACCTCACCGAAGATGCGTTCGTGCGCGAGCGGCGCTTCGAATGCCTGATCGGACTGCCGCTGATCGACGAGCGCCGCGTCTGCCTCGGCGCATTGATCGTCGGCCGTCGCGACGCCTTGCCGGCCAATGCCGCCGTTCTCGATGGACTGCGCGTGATCGCGCATCGGCTGGCGCTGGATCTCGAATTGCGCCGCGTGCGCGACCAGGGCCGCGCGCGCGGCCTGCAGGATGCGCTGACCGGACTGCCGAACCGGCTGCTCTTCAACGACCGCCTCGAGTCGACCATCCAGGAAGCGCACCGCACCGGCGAAATGTTCGCGGTCGTGTTTGTCGATCTCGATCGCTTCAAGAACATCAACGATTCGCTCGGCCACGCGGTCGGCGACCAGGTGTTGATCGCGGTGTCCAAGCGCCTGCGCGCGAGCGTGCGCGCATCGGACACGGTCGCGCGCTACGCGGGCGACGAGTTCACCATGATCCTGCGCCACATCATCCAGCGCGACGACGTGATGCGCATCGCCGAGAAGGTCGTGCGCGTGATGGAAGCGCCGCTCACGCTGGCGGCCGGCCTTGAGCTGCACATCACCGCCTCGCTGGGCCTGAGTTTCTATCCGGACGATGCGACCAACGCCGAGCGCCTGCTCAAGCACGCGGATGTCGCCATGTACACGGCCAAGGGCATGGGCCGCAACAACTACCAGGCCTACGTGGCGGTGCCCGAGGAATCGCATCAGCAGCGGCTCGCGCTCGAAGCCAAGCTGCGCCAGGCCGAGAAGAACGGCGAGCTGCGCGTGCACTACCAGCCGCAGGTCGACGCGCGCACCGAGGACATCGTCGGCATGGAGGCGCTGATCCGCTGGGAGCATCCGGAGCTTGGCATGATCAGTCCCGGCTTCTTCATTCCGCTGGCCGAGGAAAGCGGTCTGATCGTGCCGATCGGCGAATGGGTGCTGCGCGCGGCGTGCGCCGATGCGCGGCACTGGCAGACGAAATTCCATTTGCCGCTGCGCATCAGCGTGAATCTGTCGCCGCTGCAATTGCGCCAGCCGAACCTGGTGCAACTGGTAGCCGCCGTCCTCGAGGAATCCGGCGTCGATCCGCACCTGCTCGACCTCGAAGTGACCGAGAGCATCAGCGTCAAGTCGATTCCGAATCTGCTGGAAACGTTGCAGGCGCTGCGCGATCTCGGCTGCCAGATCTCGATCGACGACTTCGGCACCGGCCAATCCTCGCTCGACTACATCAAGCGCTTCCCGGCGGACCGCATCAAGATCGACCAGGCCTTCGTGCGCAATATCGGTGTCGATCCGGACGACGAGGCGATCGTGCAGGCGACCATCTCGATGGCGCACAATCTGAACCGAGCGGTGGTGGCCGAAGGCGTCGAGATCGAAGAGCACCTCGAATTCCTTCGCGAGCAGGGCTGCGAGGTCCTGCAGGGATTCCTGTTCTGCCGACCGTTGCCGGCGGCAAGCTTCGAGAATCTGCTGGCGGAACGCGAACGCTTGTTCAAGAATCTCACCGTGCCGTACGCGCGGGCTTGATCGCGGCCAGGGGACACCGCACCTTGTTGCACGGTTGTTGGCAAAACGGCCCGGGGCTTCGCATCGCTTCAACGCCAGCGGGCCTGCGCGCGACCCTCGTTGCGCGGTTCCCGGAAACTAATCACGCCGAGGACGGTCTAGCAGGCATGCCGGACCGGGTCGGCACCAAGGGAGAAAGGCCCGGATGGGCGAAAACGACGTCGATCAGGCGCTGGTTGAGCGTGTCCAGAAGGGCGACAAACGAGCATTCGACCTGCTGGTGCGCAAGTACCAGCACAAGCTGGTCAGCGTCATTGGACGCTACATCAGCGATTGGAGCGAATGCCAGGACGTCGCCCAGGAAGCGTTCATCCGCGCATACCGTGCGATCGGCGCGTTCCGCGGCGACAGCCAGTTCTACACCTGGGTCTACAAGATCGCGATCAACACGGCCAAGAACCATCTGGTTTCCCAGGGCCGCCGCCCGCCGACCGACGATATCGCGGTCGAGGATGCGGTCCTGTTCGATGGCTCCACACGGCTGCGTGAATCCGCCACACCGGAACGTGAACTGTTGCGCGAGGAAATTGAACGAACCGTGTTCGCCACGGTCGAAGCCCTGCCAGAGGAACTGCGCACGGCCATCACCCTGCGCGAAGTGGACGGACTGAGTTACGAGGAAATCGCGGAAGCCATGAGTTGTCCTATCGGTACGGTCAGGTCACGCATCTTCCGCGCCCGCGAAGCCATCGACGAGATGCTGCGGCCGCTGCTGTCGGAACAGGAGTAGAGAGATGAGCCAGCAAATCCAGGAGCAGCTATCGGCATTCATGGACGGCGAGCTCGGTCGTGACGAAGTGCGATTTCTGATCAAGCGTGCTGACGGCGATGCTCCGCTGATCCGGCAATGGACGCGCTATCACGTGATCCGCCAGGCACTGCGCCGGCAGGATATCGTGGCTTTGCGCGCGGATTTCTCCAGCGTCCTGCTGGCGCGGCTCGACGAGGAGCGCATACCGCAAACCAGCAGGACCGCATGGTTGCGCTGGGGATCGGGCGGCGCGATCGCCGCTGCCGTCGCAGTCGCGGCGCTGATAGTGACCAAGCCCGTGAGCGAACCGGCGCCCGCGTCGGTTGCAACCGCCAATCCAGGGTCGGTGCGCGCCACGCAGACTTCCCCGACCGCCACGACCCAGGTCGCGACCAATGTCGCGGAATTCCGTACGCCGCTCGTTCCCAATTCGCCGATCCCCACGGCCACGGCCAGCTTCGGAACCGATCTATCCGAGCAGGCGCCGTTCGATCCGCGCACGCAGTCCTATGTGATCCGCCACTATCAGGCGACAGGCTCGACCGGACAGCCCGATTTCGTGCCGTACATCCTGCTGAATCCTTCCGCTCAGGCCGAGCCGCGTCAGGCGGAGAATCGCTGAGTCAATGCGCAAGCCGCGTTGGGCGCGTTCGGTCGCGGTTTTTTCGATAACGCTGTTCGCAAGTTTCAGCGCATGGGCCGAGGAAGCCGCGCCGCAGGAACTGCTGACGCGCATGAGCGCCTCGTTGCGCGCCCTCGACTTCCAGGGATCGTTCGTCTACCAGCACGACGGCCGCGTGGATGCGTTGCGCGTCTTTCATCTCGGCGGCGAGCGCGAACGCGAACGGCTGGTCAGCTTGACCGGACCGCGCAGCGAGATCGTGCGCGACGAGCGCACGATCACCTGCGTCCAGTCGGGAGCGATGCCGACCCTGTTCGCCAATCGCTCGGGCTCGCCGCTGCTGCCGCTGGTGCCGAACGTGCGTGGGCTGAGCGCCCAATACAGCGTCACAGCGGGCGGTGAAGATCGTGTCGCCGGCTATGTAGTGCGCGTCGTCGACATAGCGCCGCGCGACCAGTATCGCTACGGCTATCGCTTGTGGCTGCAGCGGGACACTCAGCTGCCGCTGCGCTCGGCGATACTGGATGCCGCGCAACGCCCGCTCGAGCAATTCATGTTCGTCGCGCTCGACGTGGGCGCCAAGCCGAGCGAGACCGATCTTCTCCCCGGCGAGAGCCTCGATTCCGCGGCGTCGCCGACGGCGGGGGAGCGCATCAATGCCAAGCCGCGCTGGACCGTGCCACAGGCTCCGGCCGGGTTTCGCCTGGTTCGCACGCAGCGGCTGGACGGCTCCACGCCAGCCGAACACCTGGTCTATACCGACGGCGTCGCCAGCGTTTCCATTTATGTGGAACCGCGGACGGATCCCGCCCAGGCCGCGACCGAATCGGCCAGCATGCGCGGTGCGCTCAGCATCCATTCGCGCAGCGAAGGCACTTTGCGCATCACCGCGCTGGGCGACGTGCCGCCGGCGACGGTGAAAGCGATGGCGCTGGGCGTGCGGCCAAGCGGTGCTCCCTGAAGACCGGTTAAGTCGTTCCGGCGCAGAAGCTGGAACTTTGTCTGGGCGGCCCCATCAAAGCCGCAGTCTGGAACTGCGAGTGTCCGTGCCGCTGGCCGCACGCCGCCCAACGGCAGGCATGTGGCACCGGGACGTTGCGATGACCCCGGGGTTCAATCGAAATCAAGGAATAAACGAGGATTACGTGTCATGACGAAAGCAAGATTCGGGATACCTTCCCGCTGGTTGATGGCGCCGCTGATGCTGGTGTGGGTTGCCACGAGTGCGTTGGCCGTGGATTTGCCTGATTTCACCGGGCTGGTTGATCAGTACGGCCCGGCCGTCGTCAACGTGCAGGCGAAAGGCAATGCGGAAAGCCAGGCGGACGACGCCGACGATCAGGAGGTGCCCGAGATCTTCAAGCGCTTCTTCGGTCCTGGCACGCCGATTCCGCATCCGCGCGGCGGCGGCGAGCGCATGTCGATGGGTTCGGGTTTCATCATTTCCGCGGACGGCTACGTGTTGACCAACAACCATGTCGTCGACGGCGCCGATCAGGTCACGGTGCGTCTTTCCGATCGGCGCGAGCTCGATGCGAAAGTCGTCGGCACCGATGCGCAGTACGACATCGCGTTGCTGAAGCTCAATGCGACCAATCTGCCGGTGGTCAGCCTCGGCGATTCCAAGAACGTCAAGGCCGGCCAATGGGTCGTCGCGATCGGCTCGCCGTTCGGTTTCGACCACTCGGTGACGGCGGGCATCGTCAGCGCGATCGGCCGCAACTTCGGCGGCGCCGACCAGCAGTACGTGCCGTTCATCCAGACCGACGTGCCGATCAACCGTGGTAATTCCGGCGGTCCGTTGTTCAATCTCAGCGGCCAGGTCGTCGGCATCAACTCGCAGATCTTCTCGAACACCGGCGGCTTCATGGGCGTGTCGTTCGCTATCCCGATCGACATCGCGATGAACGCGGTCGATCAGATCAAGACCACCGGCCGCGTCAGCCGCGGCATGATCGGCGTGCAGATCCAGAACGTCGAGCGAGAAGAGGCCAAGGCACTCGGCCTGCCCCGTAGCGGCGGCGCGCTGGTCAACAAGATCACTCCGGGCAGCAGCGCCGACAAGGCGGGCGTGCAGGTCGGCGACGTGATCCTGAGCTTCGCCGGCCGCGACATCGCGACATCCGCGGATCTGCCGCCGCTGGTCGGATCGACCAAGCCCGGCACCAAGGCCGACCTCGTCGTGTACCGCGACGGCAAGACAGTGACGCTGCCGGTTTCCGTGGGCGAGCTGCCGAGCGAGAAAGCGGCCGTGGCGAGTACCGGCGGCATTGAACCAGCGGCGCCGGCCAATGCGCTCGGCATCGTGGTCGACGACCTGACCGCCGATCAGCGCAAGCAGCTCGGCCTGACCAGCGACGAAGGCGTGGTCGTCACCCGCATCAGCGGCGCCGCCGCTCGACGCGCGGCGCTGGCCCCCGGCGATGTGATCCTCATGGTTGGCCGCAAGCCGGTCAAATCGATAGGGGACTTCAACACCGCGGTCAAGGATGCGAAGTCCGGCGATTCGGTGATGTTGCTGGTGCGTCGCGATGAGGCAACCAGTTTTATCGCGGTTCCGGTACCGAAGAAAGGTTGATTTCCGCTCGTTTTTAGCCCTCCCCTTCGAGGGGAGGGTTTGGTTCCCACCTCGTCATCCCGGCGAAAGCCGGGATTTGTTTTGCTTCGGCGCTTCGCGACAACCGCCTCACGTCCCTGTGTTTTTCACTCGCCATCCCTGGCAAGCGAGTCACTTTCTCTTGCTTGCCCAAGAGAAAGTAACCAAAGAGAAGGGCACCCCCGAGGGCGCGTGCCCCTTCGGGCTTTTTCCTCCGCGACCTCGCCGCGCCCAAGGGGGACCCCCGAAAAGCCAAAGCCGGCGGGCCAAGGCTCACCCTATAAAAGCGATACGAAGAGCGATTCCCTTCCCCCGCTTGCGGGGGAAGGTGCCGAAGGCGGAAGGGGGCGCTCTTGCTTTGCTCTTGATCTTGGCCCCGTGTGGGGCGGCGGAGGGCGGCCGAAAAGGCCCCGCAGGGGGAAGCGCGAGGGATCGCGCTTCTTCCGCTGTCAGGCCATGGATGGCCTGTCAGCGGAACCCGGCCGCCCGCAGCGAACCCGCAGCGCAGCTGCGGGCGCCCCACCCGGGGTGCCCTTCTCTTTGGTTACTTTCTCTTGGGCAAGCAAGAGAAAGTGACCCGCGCGCAGGGATGCGCGTGGAAACGCACAGGGACGTGAGTCGGTTATCGCGAAGCGCCTCAAAACAAGAACAAAGAAAAGGCACTGGGTCCCGGCTTTCGCCGGGATGACGAATGTGGGGAGGCCTTCGCCGGAATGACGACATCACAAACAGAAAAAACCAAGCCCTCCGTCGATCCCCCCTTTCTGCGATAATTCCGCGCTTGTGCCCGCTAGCAGCCGAACGGCTGCAATTCCCACCCTCGATGTTGCATATCCGCAATTTCTCGATCATCGCTCACATCGATCACGGCAAGTCCACGCTTGCAGATCGCATCATCCAATTGTGCGGAGGTCTGTCCGAGCGCGAGATGGAAGCGCAGGTGCTCGACAACAATCCGATCGAACGCGAGCGCGGCATCACCATCAAGGCGCAGTCGGTGTCCTTGCCTTACAAAGCGAAGGACGGGCAGACCTATCAGCTCAACTTCATCGATACGCCGGGGCACGTCGACTTCAGCTACGAAGTCAGCCGCTCGCTGGCGGCCTGCGAAGGCGCGCTGCTGGTCGTCGATGCGGCGCAGGGCGTCGAGGCGCAATCGGTGGCCAATTGCTACACGGCGATCGAGATGGGTCTCGAAGTCGTGCCGGTGCTCAACAAGATCGACCTGCCGACCGCCGATGTCGAGCGCACCAAGCAGGAAATCGAGGCCGTGATCGGCATCCACGCCGATGATGCGATCGCGATCAGCGCGAAGACCGGCGAGAACATCGAAGCCGTGCTCGAGGCGATCGTCGCGCGCATTCCGCCGCCGAAGCCGCGCGATACCGACCGGCTGCAGGCACTGATCATCGACTCGTGGTTCGACAATTATCTCGGCGTGGTCTCGCTGGTGCGCGTGATGCAGGGCGAGATCAAGCCGCGCGACAAGGTGCTGGTGATGTCGACTGGGCGCACACACGAGGTCGACGAGGTCGGCGTATTCACGCCCAAGCGTACACCGCGCGAAAAACTCGCCGCCGGCGAAGTCGGCTGGGTCACCGCGGCGATCAAGGACGTGCACGGCGCGCCGGTCGGCGACACGCTGACGCAGTCGCGCAATCCGGCGCCGCACCCGCTGCCCGGTTTCCAGAAGGTGCAGCCGCGCGTGTTCGCCGGCCTGTTCCCGGTCGTCGCCGACGATTACCCGGCGCTGCGCGAGGCGCTCGACAAGCTCAAGCTCAATGACGCCGCGATGCATTTCGAGCCGGAGACATCCGAGGCGATGGGCTTCGGCTTCCGCTGCGGTTTCCTCGGCCTGCTGCACATGGACATCGTGCAGGAACGGCTGGAGCGCGAATACGATCTCAATCTGATCTCGACGGCGCCGACGGTCATCTATGAAGTGCTGCAGACCAACGGCACGATCCTGCAACTCGACAATCCGGCCAAGTTGCCGCCGTCGCAGAATATCGAGGAGATCCGCGAGCCGATCATCGTCGCCAACATCCTCACCCCGCCGGATTACGTCGGCAACGTGATCAAGCTGTGTGAAGAGAAGCGCGGCGTGCAGCGCTCGATCCACTATCTGGCGACGCAGGTGCAGATCAGCTACGAGCTGCCGCTGGCCGAGGTTGTGCTGGACTTCTTCGACAGGCTGAAATCCGTCTCGCGCGGTTACGCGTCGATGGACTATCACCTCGAGCGCTTCGAGGCCGGCCCGTTTGTGCGCCTGGATGTCCTCATCAACGGCGAGCGCGTCGACGCATTGAGCCTGATCGTGCACCGTTCGCTGGCCGACCGCCGCGGGCGCGAGCTGGTCGAGCGCATGAAGGACCTGATTCCGCGCCAGCAGTTCGACGTCGCCATCCAGGCCGCGGTCGGGGCGCAGGTCATCGCGCGCTCGACGGTGAAGGCGCTGCGCAAGAACGTGCTGGCGAAATGCTATGGCGGCGACGTCTCGCGCAAACGTAAACTTCTGGAAAAGCAGAAGGAAGGCAAGAAGCGCATGAAACAGGTCGGCCGCGTGGAAATTCCGCAGGAGGCGTTTCTCGCCGTGCTGCAGACCGACAACAAATGAGCGCGGCCCCGCGCTCCGGAAAATAAGGATACGTGATGGATTTCGATTTCGCCCTGCTGCTGGTCGTGTTGACCGGCGTCACCGGAGTGGTCTGGCTGGCCGACCGGCTGCTGCTGGCACCGATCCGCCGTCGCCGCGCGGCCGCGCTGGAAAACATGACCTCGCTGCCCGCCGCCGAACGCAAGACGCGGGCCGAGGAAGCGGTGCGCGAACCGATCGTGGTCGAGTACGCGCGCTCGTTCTTTCCGGTGCTGCTGCTGATCCTGCTGTTCCGCTCGTTCCTGGCCGAGCCGTTCAAGATTCCGTCGGGATCGATGATGCCGACCCTGCTGGTCGGCGATTTCATCCTGGTCAACAAATTCGCCTACGGCTTGCGCCTGCCGGTGCTGAACACGAAGATCCTGCCGGTCGGCGAACCGAGGCGCGGCGACGTGTTCGTGTTCCGCTACCCGGAAAATCCGAAGGAAGACTACATCAAGCGCGTGATCGGACTGCCGGGCGACGAGATCACCTACCGTAACAAGACGCTGTACATCAACGGCAAGGAAATCCCCGAGAGCTACCTTGGCCCGTACACCGGCCCCTCGGAACCGAGCCGCAGCATGGCCGGCGCGCAGGTGAAGGTGGAACAGCTCGACGGCATCGGCCACCGCATCATGGAGCTTCCGCAGCTGCAGATCGGCCACGAGGGAAGCTGGAAAGTGCCGGATGGTTACTACTTCGCGATGGGCGATAATCGTGATAATAGCCTCGACAGCCGGTTCTGGGGGTTCGTTCCGGAAGCAAATCTGGTCGGCAAGGCGCTGATCATCTGGATGAACTGGGATAGCGGAGTCGATTTCAGCCGCATCGGCACCTTGATCAAGTGAGGCGTGTCGGGCGGGATGTCTGGACGCAACGGGGGATACAAAATGAACTTGCAGCGCAAGATCCGCGGCATCACGATGATCGGGTTTCTGATCCTGCTCTGTGTCGCGGGTTTCTTCGCCTACGTGGTCATGCGGCTGGTGCCGGTGTACGTCGAATATTACGGCGTGGTCAAGTCGATGGAGATGATCAAGAACGAACCCGGCGCCGCGCAGAAAACGCTCGAGCAGATCCGCCGCGAGCTCAACGTCAAGTTCGACACGCAGTACGTCGACGACGCCAGCGTTCCACCGCAGGCGATCCAGCTCAAGCGCGAGGGCGGCAGCGCGACGCTGCGCATTGCCTATGAAAAGCGCGTACCTTTCATGTACAACATCGATCTCGTCGCCTCGTTCGACAAGTCCGTCAACCTCACCAATGCCGGTAGCGACTGACGCGTCCGCGGCACTCGGTCACGCATTCGCGAACCCGGAGCTGCTCGCGCGGGCGCTGACGCATCGCAGTGCCAGCCTGCAGAACAACGAGCGGCTCGAATTCCTCGGCGACGCGCTGATCAACCTGATCGTCGCCGAGCTGATCTTCGAAGACCATCCGCGCGCCGACGAGGGCGAGATGACGCGTCTGCGCGCCTCGCTGGTCAACGGTTCCGCGCTGGCCGCGATCGCGCGTGAAGCGGAGCTGGGCGATCTCCTCCGCCTCGGCCCCGGCGAGCTCAAGAGCGGAGGCTTCCGTCGCGATTCGATCCTGGCGGATGCATTCGAGGCGGTGATCGCGGCGATCTATCAGGATGCCGGCTGGAACGCCTGCCGCACCATCGTGCGCCGCCTGTTCGCCGGCCGCAGCGCCGCGGGAGCGGGTACGCCGAAGGACGCGAAGACACGTTTGCAGGAGCTCGTGCAGGCGCACGCATTGCCGCTGCCGGTCTACGAGCTCGTCGCCAGCAGCGGCGACGAGCACGCGAAGACGTTCGAGGTGGAATGCCGCGTCGACGCGCTGGAGATCCGCGCGTCCGGCTCGGGTTCGACCCGTCGTGGCGCCGAACAAGCCGCTGCCGAGCTCGTGCTGGCGGCGGTCGAGGCACACTTCGATCATGACTGAACGTGCAAAGCCATCCCATCGCTTTGGCCATGTCGCCCTGGTCGGACGCCCCAACGTCGGCAAATCCACTTTGTTGAATGCGTTCGTCGGTGCGACGCTCAGCATCGTCACGCCGAAGCCGCAGACCACACGCCATCGCATCCTGGGCATCGCGACGAGCGCCGACGCGCAAGTCGTCTTTCTCGACACGCCCGGCCTGCATCAGGGCGGCAAGCGTGCCATGAACCGCCAGTTGAACCGCGTCGCGCGCGGCGTTCCGGACGAGGCGGAAGTCAGCGTGCATGTCATCGATGCGATGCGCTGGACCGACGAGGACGAAGACGTGTCGCGCATGCTCGCGACGCATGCGAAGCCACGCCTGCTCGCGATCAACAAGGTCGATCGGGTGACCGACAAGACCCGGCTGCTGCCGTTCGCCGCCGACCTGACGCGCGAACGCGATTACGCCGCGGTGCACTTCATCGCCGCGCGGCGCGGCGACGGTGTGCCGGCGCTGCTCGCCGATATCGTCGCGCGCCTGCCCGAAGGCGCCGCCGCGTACGGCGCGGACGAGATGACCGATCGCAGCGAGCGTTTCCTCGCCGCCGAATTCGTGCGCGAGCAGGTCATGCGGCGTTTTTCGGCCGAGCTGCCTTACGCGGCCGCAGTCGAAATCGAGCGTTTCGAGGACGGGGAGGGAATTGCCCGCATCGGCGCCGTGATCTGGGTCGAGCGCGAGGGGCAGAAGGCGATCGTGATCGGCACCGGCGGGCAGCAGCTCAAGGCGATCGGCACCGCCGCGCGGCACGCGATGGAACACATGTTCGGTCGCAAGGTGTTCCTCGAGCTCTGGGTGCGCGTGCGCGAATCCTGGAGCGACGACGAAGCGATGCTGAAGCGCCTCGGTTACGGCGACTGAGCATCGGGCGACGTCGGCATCCGGCATGCGCGTCGAGCAGCAACCCGGTTTCGTCCTGCATGCGCGCGCCTGGCGCGAAACGTCGCTACTGGTCGAGGCCTTCACGCGTGATCATGGCCGCGTCGGCCTGGTCGCACGCGGCGTGCGCAGCGCGCGCAGCCGTTTCCCGCGTGCGCACCTGCAACCGCTGCAACCGCTGCTGCTGGGCTGGAGCGCGCGCGGCGAGCTCGGCACGCTGACCGGCGCCGAGCAGACCGGGACACGCTGGATCTTGTCCGGCGATGCGCTGATCGCGGGCATGTACGTGAACGAGCTGGTGCTGCGCCTGAGTGGCCGCAACGACGCCCATCAGCGTGCGTTCGCCGCCTACACGCAATGCCTGGCGCGCCTCGCCGAAGAACCCGGCATTGCCTGGACACTGCGCCGGTTCGAGCGAGATTTCCTGACCGATCTGGGCTATGCGCTGATGGTGACGCACACCGTCGACGGCGCGCAGATCGAGGCGGACGTCGACTATGCGTATGTGCCCGATTCGGGCCCGATCGCGTGGCGCGAAGGGTGCGGCTTCCCGCGCGTCAGCGGCAGCGTCCTGATCGCGCTCGATCGCGACGAAGCTCCGGACGATGCGCAACTCGCGCAGCTGCGCCCGTTGATGCGCGCGACGATCCGCCACGTGCTCGGCGGCGATCTCAATGCATGGAGCTTGTCGCCGCGCCGCGCGCGCGGTGCGGCGGACGCGAGCTAGCCGGGCTTAGCGCCCGCTCCAGGTCGGACGAGCAGGGCGCGCACCTCGGCGCAGGTCGCGAGGAAATCGGCCGCTGCTGCGTGCGGCCAGCCGGATTGGATATTGAGCGCCAGGCGCAGTTTCGCACCGGCGCGCGCAAGGCCGGGTGCTCCGCAGAATCCCGCGGACGCATCCAGACGGTGCAGTCGATCGAGCAATGCCGCTGTGTCTCCGCTCGCGGCCATCCCATCGAACTCCGCAGGCAATCCATCGAGCTCGCCGACGAGCAATCCGCGCAGTGCCGCGACGATGCCGGCATCGCCGCCGGCAGCAACCAGGGCGCGAGCGTCGTCGAGTGGGGACTCAGCCGGAGGCGACGCTTGCGCCGGAGCCTCGCCGGTCAAGTCGGGAAAGCGATGCGCAAGCGCCGCTCGCAACGTTTCCAGGCGTAGCGGTTTCGCGATGACGTCGACGAATCCAGCCTGCAGGAGCTCATGACGGACCGCGACGCTCGCATCGGCACTCGTCGCCAGCGCGACCACATCACGCGAAGGACCGGAGCCGCCGCGGATTTCCGCCAGTGCCTGCGCGCCATCGAGCCCCGGCATGCGTGCGTCGAGCAGCAGCAGATCGAACCTCGCATGTTGTGCCTGTGCGACCGCCTCTAGCCCGTCGTTGGCGAGCGCACAGGAGAGACCCAACTGCGCCATGGCGTCGGCGAAGAAGCGCAGGCTGACCGGATTGTCGTCGGCTACGAGAACGTTCGGCACGGCCCTCTCGGCAGGATGCATGGTGACACTGGCAGAATGGCCGCCCATGCACGCACCGTCAATCTCCCGAAAATGCCAAGTACGTCCGCTTCGGTGGCATGTTCTCGTCGGCGTGCTGGGGCTTTTGACGTCCGCCGCGGAGGCACGCACGCTGACCGTGAGCGCCGAGCGCCTGCAGAATTCCGCGGCCAGCGCGAGCGGAATCACGGTGATCGTGCGCGAGCAGGCGGACGGCGACGCTTTCGATCTGGAGATACGTCAGGTCGAGGTGCCGATGCTGGCACTCTCGGGGCGGATCGCGTGGCAGTGCGAGCTCAGGCAAACCGGCGATAGTGCACGCGCGTGCAGCGGCCCGGTGCGCCTCCGCTCGGCGGACGGCTCCGTGCAGGACGCGCAGCTCAGCTCGGACGTTGCCAAAGATCGCATCGACCTCGAGCTGGCACGTGACGAAACCCGCGTCCGCATCGCGCTGCCGCTCGGCGGCAATGCGCCAACGCAGCTCGCTCTCGCACACGTTCCCGCTGCATGGTTGCGCGCGTCGCTCGCGCGTGCGTGGCCCAAAGGCGAACTGCGCCGCGGTTCGCTCGACGGTGAGTTGAACCTGCGCGACGGCGGCGTCATCGATGGCCGCTACGAGATCGCCGATTTCACTGCCAACACCGCTGATGGCGCATTGTCCGGCGACGGCGTCGGCGCGGCCGGCACGTTCCGTATCGACGATGTTTCGACAGCGCCGCACGTGCTCGTCGACGCGACGCTTACCGCCGGCGCCCTGCGCTTCGGCGATGTGCGTGTCGATCTGCCCGATACGCCCGTCGAGCTCACGCTCGATGCGGTCGCGGCAAACGAAGGCAGCTGGACGATCCGGAATATCGCTTGGCGCGATGCCGGCACGCTCGAATTCGCCGCGAGCTGCGTGTTCGCACCGTCCACGCCCGATCCGCTGCGCGAGCTTGCCGTGCACATCGACCGCGCCGTATTTCCGCTGGCCATGCGCCGGTACGCAGCCGGTGTGCTCGCCGCGCGGGGCTTGGGCAGTTTGAGCGTGAAAGGCGATCTTTCGGGCGACTTTTCTCTCGGCGCCGCGGGACTCGATCGCATTGCAATGAGCTTCGACGGATTCGATCTCGCCGACGGCGAACGCTTTTCCGTTCGCGGTGTGAACGGTGCAGTCGACTGGAGCGCGAAAGAGGATCGACCACCGACCCGCTTGCGCTGGAAGAACGCGCAGTTCGGAACGTTGGCGCTCGGTAGCGGCAACGCGCAGCTGCGCACGAGGAACGGCATCATCGAACTCGGCGGCCCGATGTCCATTGCCTTGTTCAACGGCTCGCTTGATCTGAAACAGCTGGCGTTCGATCCGCGCATGAGCGGTGGCCTGAACGCGCGCGCCGAGTTCGGCCTGCGCAAGATCGGCTACGACAGTGCAGACGGCACTATCGCCGCAGCGGGGGTTACTGCGGAGGGCACGTTGCAGTTGAGCGGCACCGCGCAGGCGCCGCAGGTGCAACTGCTGACGACGTTCCATGGTGGCGAGCTTCTGTACGGTCCGTTCTACGTGAAGTTGCCGGCGACGCCGGTGCGGTCCACGGCCGAAGCGAGCTTTGCGGACACGCGATGGCAGGTGCAGCGCTTCGACTGGAACGATCCCGGCGTGCTCGAGATTGGCGGCGATGCCGACATCGCGCCGTCGGCTGCACGGCCGTTGTCGGCGATCCATCTCGAGGTGCGTCGCGTGGCGCTGGCGCCTGCGCTTGATCGCTATGCGCGCAGCTGGCTCGCATCGAAAGGCTACGGGGAATTGGGCGCCGACGGTGAAGTCTCGGGATCGCTCAAGTTCGACGGCCATGGTCTGCAGCACTTTGCCTTCGCCGCGAAGGAAGTCGGCCTCCGCGACGGTGCCGGCCGGTTCACGTTCGCCGGCGTCGACGGCGGCGTCGACTGGCGCCACGGCGACGAAGGACCGCCAACCTCGCTGAGCTGGAAGGCGATCGAGCTGTTCCGCATTCCGCTCGGTGCGGCGACTGCGCAATTCCGTTCGCAGGACCAGGCGATCACCCTGGTTCAACCCGTCGCGGTCGACGTGCTCGGCGGGTCGGTGCGGCTGGAACGATTGAGCCTGGAGCCGCGCTCGCCGCGTGGCGAGCGTTATGCCGGCTCGTTCGCGATCGCCGGCATCGACATGGCGCAGCTCTCCGCTGCATTCGGCTGGCCGCGCTTCGGCGGCAGCCTGTCCGGCGGTATTCCCGAGATCGAGTTTTCCGGCGACACCATCGAGTTGCACGGCGGCCTCGATCTGTATGTGTTCGACGGCTATCTCGGCATCAGCGGAATGACGCTGGAACGGCCGTTCGGCATCGCGCCGTCGTTGCGCTCCGACATCCATTTCGAGAATTTCGATCTCGAGAAGCTCACCAGCGCATTCTCGTTCGGCGGCATGAGCGGCCGGCTCGACGGCAACGTCAGTGGGTTGCGACTGGTCGACTGGAGCCCGGTCGCGTTCGATGCCGCGCTGCGCGCGAACGGCGGCGGGCGAATGAGCTACAAGGCCGTCAATGACCTGACCGCGCTCGGCGGCGGCGGCGGACTGTCCAGCAGCCTGCAGACGATGGCGCTGCAGGTGTTCGATACGTTCGGCTATCGCCGTCTGGGCATCCGCTGCAGACTCGCCAACGAGGTGTGCGCGATGGGCGGCGTCGACGCCGCATCCGCTCCCGCGGGTTCCACGGAGACGGGTTCAGCCGGCGACAGCTACACTATCGTCGAAGGTTCCGGCCTGCCGCGCATCCAGATCATCGGTCATCGCCGCAAAGTCGATTGGCCGACCTTGGTCGAGCGTCTCATTGAGGCGACGCGCGGGCAGGGGCCGGTGATCAAGTAGCTCAAACATGCGTGGTGCCTCAATCTGAAGAGAGCCGTTCGTGCTGAGGTATCGAAGCATGAACGGCGACGCCCGAAGCCGTTCACCCTTCGATACCTCAGGGCGAACGGTGGGGAGGTATTCAAATAATGCACCACGCAACGACATTAGGAGAGCGCATGCGCAAATTCATCCTGTGGAGCACACTCGCCGCCGCGTTCGCGCTGCCCGCCGCGTGCGTCACCATCAACGTATATTTTCCGGAAGCGGCTGCCGAGAAAGCCGCCGAACAGTTCGTCGGCAAGATCATCGACAGCGTCCCCGCGCAGCCGGAGCCGCAACCGGCGCCCAGCGAAGGCAATCCGCCGGGCGGTTCCCCAGGCGCGATGCTGCTCGACCTGATCATTCCGAGCGCGCACGCGCAACAGGCGAACATCAATATCCAGACGCCGCAGATCCAGGCGATCCAGGCGCGCATGAAGCAGCGCTTCGACACGACGCTGACCAAGTACCTCGCCAGCGGTGCGATCGGATTTACCAAGGACGGCCTCATCGCCGTGCGCGATGCGGCGAGCGTGCCGCTGGCCGAGCGCGCCGCGATGAATCAGGCGGTCGCCGACCATGTTCGCGACTGCAATGCCGTCTATCGCGAAATCGCCGTCGCCAACGGGCATCCCGAATGGGAGTCGCAGATCCGCACCACGTTCGCCAAGCAATGGGTGCAACAGGCGAAATCCGGCTGGTACTACCAGGACGCCGCCGGCGCCTGGAAGAAGAAGTAACGCTCGGCCAGTCCCCTTGACGGCCCGCCATGCTGGCGGGCCGTTTCTTTTAGCTATCCCATCGCTCCGCATGCAACTGCACGAAGTCGAAATCACCGATCTATCCCACGATGGCCGCGGCGTCGCCCGCATCGACGGCAAAACCGTCTTCGTCGCAGGCGCGTTGCCGGGCGAGCGTGCGATGGTGCAGCTGACGACGCGGCACCGCAATTTCGATGAAGCGAAAGTCGAAACCCTGCTGACGCGTTCGGCGCAACGCATCGAACCGCGCTGTCCGCATTTCGGAGTGTGCGGCGGCTGCGCGCTGCAGCACCTGTCGGCCGAGGCGCAGATCGTCGCCAAGCAGCGCGTGCTTGCCGAGAATTTCGAGCGCATCGGCAAGGTCGAGCCGCAACGCTGGCTGGCGCCGCTCAGCGACCAGGCGTGGGGATATCGTCGCAAGGGCCGGTTGTCGGTGAAGTGGGTCGCCAAGAAGGAAAAAGTGCTGGTCGGATTCCGCGAAGACAACGCGCGCTTTGTTGCCGATCTTTCCGTCTGTCATACCTTGCTGCCGGAAGTCGGGCTGCGCCTTGCGGCGATCGGCGAGCTGGTCAATTCGCTCGAGGGCGGGCGTGCCATTGCGCAGGTGGAGATCGCGGCGGGCGACGCAACGGTCGCGCTGGTGTTCAGGAATCTGCACCCTCTGTCGGATGCCGATATCGCCAAACTCATTGCGTTTGGCCAGCAATACGATCTTGCGATCCTCGCGCAGTCCGGGGGCCCCGATACGTTGCGCGCGCTCTGGCCGCAGGAAATCCGCCTGTCGTTCCGCATCCCCGCTTCGGATGTCGAGATCGCGTTCAAGCCGCTGGATTTCACCCAGGTCAACGCCGGCATGAACCAGCGCATGATCGCGCGGGCGATCGAGCTGCTCGATCCGCAGCCCGGCGATCGCGTGCTCGATCTGTTCTGCGGTCTCGGCAACTTCACGTTGCCGGTGGCGCGGCTTGCGGGCCATGTGGTCGGCGTTGAAGGCGACGCCGGTCTCGTCGCACGTGCGCGAGAGAATGCCGCAGCCAACGGACTGGCCAATACGGAATTCGCCGCCGCCGACCTCGCCGCCGATCAGCGCGCCGCGCCATGGGCGACGCGCGATTACGACAAGGTACTGCTCGATCCGCCGCGTTCGGGCGCGGCCGCGATCCTCGACTATCTGCCGAAAAAGAGCGCGCAACGCGTGGTCTACGTCTCCTGCCATCCAGGCTCGTTTGCGCGCGACGCAGGCACGCTCGTCGAGCGCCACGGTTTCAAACTCGTGGCGGCCGGCGTGATGGACATGTTCCCGCACACGGCGCACGTCGAATCGATTGCGCTGTTCGAGCGCTAGCAAACCTCATGGCCGTCGAGATCGAGCGCAAATTCCTTGTCGTCGGCGACGCGTGGCGTGACGCGGTGCCGCGCAGCGAACGGATGGCGCAGGGATATCTTGCCGGGCCGCCCGCTTCGCGCTGCTCGGTGCGCATAAGGATCGCCGGCGATGCCGCGTTCCTGAATATCAAATCCGTTGCCCTAGGCGTCGAGCGCGACGAATACGAATACGGGATCCCTCGCGAGGATGCCGAGCGCATGCTGGCGACGCTGGCTGGCGAGCGCGTCGAAAAAATCCGTCACTACGTCGACGTGGAAGGACACCTGTTCGAGATCGATGAATTCCTCGGCGACAACGCCGGGCTCATCGTCGCCGAAATCGAGCTTGCTCATGCGCACGCTGCGTTTCCGCGTCCGACCTGGCTCGGTGTCGAGGTCAGCCATCTCGCGCGCTATTACAATCTCAATCTCGCTACCGCTCCGTATTCGCGCTGGAGCGCGCATGAACGGGAAGCGCACGACGCAGCCCGGCCGCCGAAGTCGCCGTAGCGGCCCGCGGCCACGATAGACTACGGCTTCCTCCGCTTCGACTACCCCGCGCAACGAATGCTGATCATCGGCCTGCCCGGAAAAATACTGACCGACGACGACCGCGGCTGGCTGGCAATGCCGCAGGTCAGCGGCGTGATCCTGTTCACGCGCAACTTCGAGAGCCGCGAGCAGGTGACCACGCTGATCGATGATTTGCGCGTTGCGCGGCCCGATCCTTTTCTCGTCTGCGTCGACCAGGAAGGCGGTCCGGTACAGCGCTTCCGCTCGGGCTTCACGCGCCTGCCGGCGCTCGCGCGCCTCGGCGAACTGCATCTGCGCGATCCGCGAGCCGCGGTCGCCATCGCCGAGGAGCATGCCTGGCTGATGGCCAGCGAGATGCGCGCGATCGGCATCGACATGAGTTTCGCGCCGGTAGTCGATCTCGCACGCGGCAATCTCGCGGTCGGCGAGCGTGCGTTCGCCGCGGATCCCGAGATCGTGTCGGAACTGACCCAGGCCTATCTGCGCGGCATGCGCCTCGCCGGCATGGCGGCGACACTGAAGCATTTTCCCGGACACGGCACGGTCGCCGAGGACACGCATTTCGATGCAGCGAGCGATCCGCGCAGCCTGGACGAGCTGCGCGAGACGGACCTGGTGCCGTTCGCCGACGGCATTGCGGCGGGAGCCGATGCGGTCATGCTCGCGCACGTGACGTATCCGGCGATCGATGCCCGGCCGGCCGGCTGTTCGCGCATATGGGTCGAGGACATCCTGCGCGGCGAATTCGGTTTCCGCGGCGTCGTGCTCGGCGACGACATCGGCATGGCGGCGACCGAATCGCTGGGCGGCATCGGCGCGCGCATCGAGGCGCATCTGCTCGCCGGCTGCGATCTCGTGCTCGCCTGCAGCCCATCGATCGTGCCGGAAGCGCTCGCCGCGAGCCGGCACGCAGAGCCGTGTGCCGACGACAAACTAGCGGCATTGCAGGGCGCAATCGCGCAGACCTGGCAATCGCTGACCGACAATCCGCAACGCAACGAATTCGTCGCCCGCGTCACCGCGCTCGACGACGCGACGGTTGGAGCTGGCTGACATGGATATCCCCCGACTTTCCGATGCGCTGGCAAGCGCCACGCTCGTGCACGACCGCAGCGTTCTGGTGCGCGCGATCGCGCGGCTCGGCAGCGAGATCAGCGCCGCGCTCGGCGACGAATCGCCGATCTTCCTGACCGTGATGCAGGGCGCGCTGGTCTTCGCCGGCCAGTTGGCCACGGCGATCGAGGTGCCGCTCGCATTCGACTACGTGCATGCCTCGCGCTATCGTGGCACGACGTCCGGCGGTGAACTCACCTGGATCAAGCGGCCCGCGTTGCCGTTCGCCGGTCGCACCGTGCTGCTGGTCGACGATATCCTCGACGAAGGCCACACGCTCAAAGCGATCCGCGATTTCTGCCTGGGCGAAGGCGCCAGCCGCGTGCTGATCGCGGTGCTCTGCGAAAAGAACCATGGCCGCCGCGTGTCCGGCCTGCGCGCGGATTTCTGCGGCGTAGAAGTGCCGGACCGTTACGTGTTCGGCTACGGCATGGATTACTACGAGCAGGGCCGCAATCTGCCCGCCATCTATGCGGTGGACGCATGAGCATCGAGCTGGGCGTGATCGGCGGCACCGGGCTTTATCATTTCGCCGGTCTCGAAGACATCGAGCGGCACCAGGTCGACACGCCTTACGGAAAACCGTCCGGCGATGTCGTGGTCGGCAGCGTCGCCGGCAGGCGGGTCGCGTTCCTGGCGCGGCACGGCGAAGGCCATTCGATCGCGCCGCACCGGGTCAACTATCGGGCGAACGTGTGGTCGCTGCATCGCGTCGGCGCGCGCCGCATCGTCGGCGTCAATGCGGTCGGCGGCATCCGCGCCGACATGGGCCCGCGCGTGCTCGCTGTGCCGGACCAGATCATCGACTACACCAGCGGCCGGCTGACGAGCTTCTCCGATGCCGAGGGCGCCGAGGTCAAGCACATCGATTTCAGCGAACCGTACACGGCGACGTTGCGCGCGGCCTTGATCGCCGGCGCACGTGCGGCCGGCGTCGCCCTCGTCGATGGCGGCTGCTATGGCGCGACCCAGGGTCCGCGACTGGAAACGCGCGCGGAAATTGCGCGCCTGCGTCGCGACGGCTGCGATCTGGTCGGCATGACCGGCATGCCCGAAGCCGCGCTCGCGCGCGAACTCGAATGCGATTACGCCTGTCTTGCATTGGTCGCCAACTGGGCTGCCGGCTGCGGAGACGAGGCCGAGATCAGCCTTGCGGCGATTTTTGCGAATCTCGAGGCGGCAACTGCCGAGGTGCCGAGGATTGTGGAGGCGGTGTTGCGGGGGTGATCTTTAGCTTCCCTTCAAGGGGAGGGTTGGGCCCCCAACCTCGTCATCCCGGCGAAAGCCGGGATCCAGTGCCTTTGCTTTGCTCTGATGTGCTCTTCGCGATAACCGACTCACGCCCCTGTGTTTTTCACTCGTCATCCATGGCGAGCGAGTCACTTTCTCTTGCTTGCCCAAGAGAAAGTAACCAAAGAGAAGGGCACCCCCGAGGGCGCGGTCGGCCTGCGGCCGACTGCGCGAGGACGCTGCGGAGGTTAG
>Ga0193717_1000737_pt1 | contig 20747 bp, 17 predicted proteins | sample U2c2metaG_FD_145900 | JGI IMG/M metagenome (GOLD analysis project Ga0193717, IMG submission 145900) | Soil microbial communities from a riparian zone of the East river system, Colorado, United States - U2c2 | ecosystem: Environmental > Terrestrial > Soil > Riparian zone | place: USA: East River...
CGGGTTCCCCTCCGTGGGAGCGATGGCTGGTGGGTTGGCCGCCGGACCCGCCGCCGTGCGAGGGGCGGGCCCGGCGGGTGGTCAGCTCGTGCGGACGTTGTAGGGAATCTCCACTGTGGACTGTGCACCCTCGGCCGCGGTGGCGCTCGCGCGGACCGTGGTGGAGGCGGTGCCGATGGCGCTCCAGATCTCCAGTTTGACGCACCCGTTGGTCAGGTCCGTGAGGGTGCCGGTCTGGGACTGGAGGCCGCGTGCCTGTGTGTAGATCTCCCGGCCGGGGAACGGGTCGGTGGCGAAGTAGTGGTAGGTCTCCGATCGGGTGTACGCGCCGGAACCGTTGGGGGCGTAGGAAACTCGGGCCTGTACGCCGTTGGCGACGCCGGTGCCGGAGTCCACGTGCAGCGCGAAACGGGTCTGCCTGCTCGGGTCGTGGGTGCCGGTGATGCCGCACGCCGTGTAGACGCGGGCGTTGGCCGGCGTGCCGTCGTGGTTGGTGCCGCCCGCGGCGATGACCGTGTCCTCGCCCGCGCCGGCGCCGCCCGCGGTGGTCAGGGCGCCTGGGCTGACCAGCTTGAGGAGCGGGCTCGCCACCGGCGGGTTGGTCGGTGGCGTGGTGTCGCCCGGTACGGCGTTGCCGCCGGACCAGGTGTGCGCGCCGGTGGTGGCGGTCTTGCCCGGCTGCACGGTCAGCGTGGTGCCGTCGGAGAAGCGCACGGTCAGGGCGGTGTCGCCGAGGTTGGTGGCGACATAGGTGCGCGCGCCGCCCTTGGTGAACACCGCGTACAGCGGATGGTCGGCTGTCACGCCGGTGTCGACCTGCCCCAGGGCGCTGAGGTTGCGCAGCCAGTGGAAGGTGTGCGCCCGGCTCTCGCCTTCTTCCACGCTGTAGCCGGAGTTGGCCCGGAACGCGGCCAGCGCGGCGTCCGGCTTGGACAGTGCCTGGAACGACCAGATGATGTCCGCCCAGGAGCGTGGGGTGGGGCTGCCGGAGTTGCGGACGATCTCGGCGACGTTGCGGTCGACGTAGTCCGGGTTGTGTCCTAAGTAGAGCGAACCGCCGGTGATGGGCAACATGTTGATGCCGTGGATCTTCTCCGGGTCGGCGGTGAACCAGGTGGCGTACGCGCCGCCGTCACCCCAGACCATGCCGACCGTCGAGTGTTCGAAGCCCGCGGGGAACGCCTCGTCCCGCGGGTCGAACCAGTAGTTCTGGATCGCGCTGGCCTGCGTCGTGTAGAGGTAGAGGCCCGCGTCGCGGACCGCGGTGTCGCCGGTGGCCTGGCCCCACTGGATGAGCGCGTTGGCGAAGTTCATGCCCTCCGACGAGGACTCCTGGTTGTTGCCCGCGAAGAACGCGCCGTGCCCGGCCGCCCAGTCGTGCCCCGCGTAGATGTCGAAGTCGCGCAGGAACGGGAAGCGGGCGTCGCCGCGGTCGTAGTTGTTCGCGTCGCGGACCAGCAGGTCGACCATGCCGCCGTACTGGCCGTCAGCAGCCCAGGCGGGGTCGAACTTGGCCAGGGTCGCCGCGGCGGCAACGTAGTAGCCGTAATGGAAGTGGTGGTCGTTGAGGTCGGTGTCGGAACCGTAGGAGGCGGGGTAGCCGATCAGCGTGCCCCAGTTGCGGTCGTAGTAGAAGACCCGCTCGGCCTTGCCCTGGGTGGCGGTGAACCAGTCGGTGAGCCGGGTGCGGATCGCGCCGAGCATCGTGTCCCGCACGTCGGCGCGGTCGACCTGGTCGGCGATCTCGGCCAGCCGCGCGGCGCGACCGAGAGCCTTGCCGGTCCAGTACGTGTCGTTGCCGAAGCCCGCGAGCGGGTCGCCCTGCGCGGCCTGGTCGAGATATCCGTTGAGGGTGGCCAGGTCGTCGCCGGTGATGCCGACGGCGGGCACTTCCGGCAGCACACCGTTGTAGCGCAGGTCCGTGGTGAACGACGAGGCGCCGACGAGGACCTTCATCGGGCCGCGCGGGGAGGTGTAGGTCTGGGCGATGGGGCTGCCGCCAGCGAGGTTGTGCCACTGGTGCGGGTAGAGCGCGACGACCGTGTCGGTGTCGGAGCCCTCCATCGCCTGGGTGGTGAAGGAGTAGGTGGAGCGCACGACGCTGGCGGACTCGTCGTAGTCCCATGACACGCGGGCGCCGGTGAGATGGGCGTGCGCGTGGTCGCCGTAGGCGTCGGCCAGGGCGGCGCGCTCGGCGTCGCTCCCGGTGTTCGGCAGCACGGCCACCGAGAAGTAGTCCTTGCCGGCGAGGTTCGAGGTGATCGAGGTGCCCGACACCGACCAGCCCGCGCCGGACGGGGCGTAGGCGACGTAGTCGTGCCCGTCGACGTGGAAGCCGACGCGGTTGCCGCTGTTGTCCCACACGGTGGGCGCGGTGGTGAAACTCAGCAGCGCGTCCCCGCCGGTCGCCCTGGCGTAGACGAAGGGCGAGCCGTGGCCGATGGTGGTGCGCAGGGTGCGGGCGCCGTCGGACCAGTACGGGCTCACGGTCCAGTCGGTCCAGCCGTCGACCTTGGCGTCCGGCGCGTTGAGGCCGGTGACGCCGAGGGTGAAGTCCGCGCCGTACTGGAAGTGGTACTCGCCGACCGTGGTCGGGGTGCCGGTGATGGTGGGGCTGGTGGAGTAGTCGACGCCGAGGCCGCCGGCGACCGTGTCGAAGGAGAACGGGTGCGCCATCAGGTTGTCCGAGAACGCGCACTCGGTGCGCTTGTAGACCAGCGACGACCACCAGTCGTTGGTGGGCACCGCGCCGGCGGGTGCGTTGGCGGTCAGGTGCCGCCGGGGGTTGGTGGCCAGGTCGCCGCACGCCGTCGGCAGGGCGGCGCCGGTCGGGAGGGTCGTGGTGTAGCTGCCCGCGCCCACGGGTTCCGCGCCGGCGGGCGCGGTGGTGAGCATGGCGCCCACCGCCGCCGCGGCGGCGAATGCGGCGATCGTGCGTAACAGGATTCGCATGGGGGTCGGCTCTCCTTTGAGCAGGGGACTCGGGAAAGGCCTTACGGACAGGAAGAAGTGTCGAGCACTGTGAAAGCGCTCTCACACTTCTTAGCAGCCCATCGCGTGAACGGTCAACCACGGCGCAACCACCCATATCGACTCGACCGCGTAGTTGACCGGACACGGACCGCTACGCTCGCCGCATGAGAATCTGGGGAGGTCTCCTGGCCGTCGTCGTGCTGCTCGCCGGCGCCGCATGCACCCGCGACGTCGCGGGGTCGCCAGCAGCCGGCGACGCGCCGCCGGCTGCGCCGGTATCGGCGCCGGAGAGCAGCAAGGCAGTGGTCGCGGAGTGCACCGACTGCGACTCGGACGCCGTCGACGACGCGATCGAGAATCCTGTCGTGGCAAAGGAAAAGCGCGTCGGAACGCCGCCCGCCTGCGAAGACATCATGCCGCTGGCCACGATCGGCCAGGTCGTCGGCGCCCCCGCCCATGCCAGCACCGCGGCCTCGAAGAACGAATGCGCCGCGGAGTACGAGACCGCCGACCACAGCCGCTTCGGGACGGTGCTCGTCAACTTCAGCGGGCCGGTCCGTCTCGAGCCGGTGGCCATCGGCGAACTGGCGGGCAACACCCTGCTCGAGAGCGAGATCTCCACCCAGACCTGCGAATACGGCCTCGCCATCGACGACTCCCTCGACGACGGCGACCACGGCAGTTGGCTGACCCTACGGGTGATCTCCACCAACGGCGGCCCGTCATCGTGCCCGCCGGCCCGCCAACTGATCGAGATCGCGTTCGGGAACCTGCCAGCCGCGTAGTCGATACTGTGCCGTCATGGCCGACTATCTCTTCGCTGGCATCGCAGTAAACGACTTCGCCGCGGCGCTCACCTGGTACGAGCGCCTGTTCGGACACCCGCCGAACTTCTTCCCGCACGACACGGAAGCCGTGTGGGAGCTTGCGGAGTTTCGCTCGGTGTACGTGGTTCAGCGGCCCGAGCACGCCGGCCACGCCATGCACACCATCTTCACCGACGACTTCGACGCCGTCATCGCTCAGATCACCGAACGGGGACTGGCGCCCGCGACGCGCGAGACCTACGAGAACGGCGTCCGCAAGACCACGTACCGCGACCCCGACGGCAACGAGATCGGCTTCGGCGGCGGGCCGGTCGAGTCGAGCGAGCGCGCAGAGGGAGATCAACCGGCGAATTGACCGTTCCAGCAACCCGCACCGGGACGTAGCCGGGCGCCACGGAAACCGCGGCGCCCGGTCACCTGTCAGGGCATGGTCCACTTCTGGTTCGCGGCGCCGGTGCACGTCGCGATGACCAGTTGGGTGCCGTCGGCGGTGCCGCCGCCGGTCGGGGTCAGGCACTTGGCCGACTGCGGGTTGCGCAGTGTGCCGTCGGCCTGTGCCGCCCAGTTCTGTGCGCCGCTTCCGTTACAGGTCCACAGTTGTACGCGGGTGTTGTCCGCGGTGGCGCCGCCCGCGACGTCCATGCACTTGCCAAGCGCGCGCAGCGTCGTCCCCGACACGGTCCAGGTCTGCGCTCCCGTTCCGTTGCACGTGTAGAGCTGGATCTTGGTGCCGTCCGCGGTGCCGGACGCCGAGATGTCGACGCACTTGCCGCTGCCGGTGATCGGCCCGACTCCCGGGTTGGGGTTGGTGGGGCCAGACTCCTTGATCCGGACCGACCGGAACGACACGTCGTCACCGGTGCCGTGGTTCTGGAGACCGATGTAGCCGGACGTGAGCGAGCGCACCGGGTCGGTGTTGGTGAAGTCGTTGATCTTGGCTCCGTTCAGGAACACCTGCAGCCGTTCACCTTCGACCAGTAGCTCGTAGGTGTTCCACTCCCCCGGCGGGTTCAGGGCGGCGTCCCGTGCCGCGAGGTCGGCGGACTTGAAGCCGTACACCGAACCCGTCGTGCGGTCGGCCGTGTCGGTCGAGTCGATCTGAATCTCGTAGCCGTTGTTCACGGCCGAGTTCGGGTCGGTGCTCGACGGGAACCCGATGAACACACCGGAGTTGTCGTCGCCGGCCATCCGCCAGTCCAGCTTGAGCGAGTACGACCGGAACTCCTTGGTGCTGTACCAGAACAGACCCATGCCGCCGACCGACGTGAGGGTTGCGTCGGAGTTCGTGAAGTTGCCGGGCCCGGCCTGCGACCAACCGGTCGTGGAACTGTTGTACAGGTTGGTGTACCCGGTTTCCGGGCGGCAGTCGGCCTTCGTCCGGCCCGCCGTGTAGCGCAGGCCGCCGAGCAGCATCGACCGGAACCCCGGTTCGCCGTAGCTCGACTGGGTGTGGCCGTTGCCGGTGTAGAACGACCGCCCGCCCTGGTAGGCCTTACACCAGGTGTGCGGGTGGTCTGCGCCCATGGTGCCGCCGGAGTACGTCGACTCGTCCAAAGTGGCCAGTACCCGTGCGCTGTTCCGAGGGTTGGTGCGGTAGTTGTACAGCTCGTCGGTGCGGACCCAGCTCTGACCGAGGTGCGCGGTGGCCGCGTGTGCCCGGTTCTCCACTCGCTCGGTGACCTGCTGGATCGCCGGGTGCGAGGAGAACCAGGCGCCGACCAGCTCGCCGTAGAACGGCCAGTCGTACTCGGTGTCCGCGGCCGCGTGCACACCGACATACCCACGGCCGGAACGGATGTAGGACTCGAACGCGGTCTGCTGGGCGGCGTTGAGCACGTCGCCGGTCGTGTTGAGGAAGACCACGGTCTCGTACTGGGCGAGGTTGCCGGTGGTGAAGGCGTTGGCGTCCTCGGTGGCGGTCACCGTGAAGTTGTTGGCAGCGCCCAACTCCCGGATGGTCTGGATCCCGATCGGGATGGCGTCGTGGCGGAAGCCGGCGGTCTTGGAGAACACCAGCACGTCGTACGGGGCGTCGGCCGCGCTGGCGGTCGGGACGACTCCGCAGGCAAGGATCGTCGCGGTGGCCGCGGCCACGGCGAGCACCGATCGAACAGTGTGTCTCATGTCGTTTCCTCTCAGGGGAGGGTGAAGCGCTGCGTCGCGGCGGCGGTGCAGGTGGCGATGACCAGTTGGGTGCCGTCTGCCGTGCCGTTGCCGGTCGGGGTGAGGCACTTGGCCGACTGCGGGTTGCGCAGCGTGCCGTCGGCGTTGGCTGCCCAGTTCTGTGCGCCGGAACCGTTGCAGGTCCATAGCTGCACGAGTGTTCCGTCGGCGGTGCCGCCGCCGCTGACGTCGAGGCACTTCCCGAGCGCGCGCAGGGTCGCGCCGGTGACCGTCCACGACTGCGACGCGGTCGCGTTGCAGGTGTAGAGCTGGATCTTCGTGCCGTCCGCGGTGCCGGCCGCGGCGACGTCGACGCACTTGCCGCTGCCCCGGATCGGGCCCTGGCCGGCCGCCGCCGTCTTCGAGAAGGTGAAGGAGTCGACGTCGTACAGCGCGCCCGTGCCACCGGAGAACGTCAGGTAGAGCGTCGTGGTCCCGGCCGGGATGCCGGCCAGCCCCGTTGACACGTCGACGAAGGTCTCCCAGCCGCCGGTGTTCGGCACGGCCACCGCGCCGAGCACGGTGCCGGTCGCCGAGCCGGCGCGAACCGTCAGCGTGCCGCCGACCCCGCCGGAGGACACCCGCGCCGAGAACCTGGTGTAGCCGGTCAGCGCGTAGGGCTGGAAGGCGATCCAGTCGCCGTTGGTGATGTCGCCGACCGTCTTGCCGCCCTCCGCCGCGGTCTTGGTGATCAGCGTCGTGCCCTGCTGGGTGCTGTAGTGCTCGGCCTGCCGGTGCGCCGGCTGCAACCTGTTCTGCGCGTGGGTGGTCAGCGCGGGCTGGCCGTTCGCGCCATTGTCGGTGTACTCGGCGTCGAACACCGCGTACAGGTTCGCCGCGGTGTCGTGCTCACCGTCGACCGGGATGGCGATCGTGCCGGAGCAGCCGTTCTTCGACGTGATCGGGTGGCCGTGGCTGTCGTGGCCGAGTATGTAGGTCAGCTTGACCTTCGTGCAGTCGATCGTGCCGTCCTCCGGGTCGGACACCGTGATCGTGTACGGCACGGTGTCGCCGAAGTTGAACGGTGTCCCGTTGGCCGGCGTGCTCAGCGTGACCGTCGGCGCGGTGTTGCCGACGGTGATCACGACGGTGGCGTTGCCCGTCCGGCCGCCGGGGTCGGTGACCGTGAGCGTCGCCGTGCGCTGACCGTTGGTGGCGTAGGTCTTCGTCGGGTTGGCGGCGGTGGACGTGGTGCCGTCGCCGAAGTTCCACAGGTAGGTGAGTGCCCCGCCTTCCGGGTCCGACGAGCCCGCCGAGCTGAAGTTCACCGTCAGCGGCGCGAGGCCGGAGGTCCGGTTTGCGGCGGCCTTCGCCGTGGGCGCCTGGTTGCCGATCGGGTTGTACTCGATGCGGTACAGCGCGGAGTTGGCGTCGCCGCCGAAGTTGCCGGTGCCGTAGTCCAGGACGTAGAGCGCGCCGTCCGGGCCGAACGCCATGTCCATGACCTGGGTGCCGGTCCACGGGAAGGTGTCGATCTGACCGGCGGTGCCGTCGCCGTTGACGTGTGCGGTGCGCAGCCACCGGCGGCCGTACTCGCCGAGGAAGACGTGCCCGTCCAGTACCTGCGGGAACTTGATCGACGAGTTCAGGTTCGCGTCGTAGTGGTAGACGGGGCCGCCCATGGGCGACTCCGACCCGCAGCCGAACGCGGCGACCGAGCAGCCGTCGTACTTGATCCATGCCGCCCGTGCCGCCGGGAGGGTGGTGAGTCCGGTGTTGTTCGGGGAGTTGTTGACCGGCGCCGCGCAGTTGTAGCGCGCGCCGGACGGCCCGGACGGGAACGTGAAGTCGACGTAGGTCTCGTTCGTCGTGTTCGAGCCGGTGCAGTAGGGCCAGCCGTAGTTGCCGGCGGAGGTGATGCGGTTGAACTCGACCTGTCCGCCGGGGCCGCGTGTCGCGCTGGCCGACCCGGCGTCCGGGCCGTAGTCGCCGAGGTAGACCACGCCGGTCGGCTTGTCCACGCTCATCCGGAACGGGTTACGAAAGCCCATCGCGTAGATCTCCGAACGGGTCTTCGCGGTGCCGGGGGCGAACAGGTTGCCGGCCGGGACGGAGTACGTGCCGTTCGCGTTCACCTTGATGCGCAACACTTTGCCGCGCAGGTCGTTCGTGTTGGCCGCGCTGCGCTGGGCGTCGTAGGCGGGGTTGCGGCCGGCGCGCTCGTCGATCGGCGAGAAGCCGCCGGAGTCGAAGGGGTTGGAGTCGTCACCCGTCGACAGGTAGAGGTTGCCCGCGGCGTCGAAGTCGATGTCGCCACCGACGTGGCAGCAGATGCCGCGGCTGGCCGGCACGTCGAGCACGGTGACCTGGCTGCCCGTGTTGAGCGTGTAGTCGGCGTTGAGTGTGAAGCGGGACAACCGGTTCACGCCGTTCCAGGCGGAGAAGTCCGTGCCGGTGACCGGTGCGTCGCCGCCCGGGGTGGACAGCGGCGGCGCGTGGTAGAGGTAGATGAACCGGTTGGTGGCGAAGGCCGGGTCGACGCCGACGCCCTGCAGGCCTTCCTCGTCGTGCGAGTACACCGCCAGCGTGCCGATCACCGAGGTGGTGCCAGACGCGTCGGTGCGACGCAGCGTGCCGTTGCGGGCGGTGTGCAGGACCGACCGGTCCGGCAGCACCGCGAGCGACATCGGCTCCCCCATCTCGCCGACGCCCCTGGCCAGCTCCACCTGTTGGTAGTCGGCGGCATTGACGGGGTGGGCCTGGGCAGGAGTGGTGGCGAGCACGGTCATCGCGCTGGTGACGACCAGCAGACCGGCGCAGGCGGCAGCACGCCACCTCGGGCTTCTTTGCACGGTGGGTCCCGTTCCATTGGTCGAGATCGCAGGGGGAGCGGTTCTAGCGTGAGCCAGATCATATGGCTACTTTCAGCGAAAGACCGCAACTTCTCAGCAAAAGTTTGCAAGTTGTCAGCGAAAGTCGGCCGATCGCCGCGGCCCGCCCGGACCCGGCACAACCAATGCCGTGAAAGGCGCGTTCAGGGCACCCACCGCCGTCAACGCGCCTTTCACGGCACGCGCGGGGGCTTCGCGGGGCTGCGCTGTCGGGTCAGGCGCGTGCCGCGCGTAGCTGCCACATCGCCGCGAGGATGCGGCCTTGGTCGTCGGTGCGGATGTTCTTCGGGTCGATCATCATGGCGAGGTGTCGCAGGCGCGCGCCACCCATTCCCTCGAAGGCGCCCACCGTCACCGAGGTCGTGTAGTCGGTCTGCTCGATGGACTCGATGTCCCACTGCCCGCCGAGGTGTTCGCGCAGATCGTCCTGGCTCACCATCATGGGCAGGCCGAGGCCCCGGTCCGCGACGTCGGCGAAGCACAGCAGGTGGAGCCGCGCGCCCGGCCTCGTCACGCGCCACAGTGCCGCGGCGTAGGACGTGCGCTGCGCGGAGTCGAGGCAGTGGTAGAGCGCGCTGTCCAGAACGGTGTCGAACCGCTGCGGAAGACCGTCGAGTGTGGTCACGTCGGACTGCGTGAACACCACCTCGACACCCTGCTCGGCAGCCCGCTCCCGCGCGGTACTGACCGCCGCGTGCGCGCCGTCCACGCCGGTCACCCGAAGGCCCCGCCCGGCCAGGAAGATCGCGTTCTCGCCGAGCCCGCTCCCGGCGTCGAGCACCTCGCCGCGGAACTCCCCCGCGTCGGCGAGGCGCACCACGGCGGGCTGCGGCTCGCCGATGTCCCACGGCGCGACGGCGAACGACACATCGGCGCCCGCGATCAGCGACTTTCCTTCGTAGACACCGTCGAAGTCGACCGCATCGAGCCTGAACTCCTGCTCGGCCATGAGCGCTCCTCGCCTAAATCAACGTCTGATGAATACAGTGCCTCCGATTGGTAACCGTGTCAACACAAGAGCTCAGCTCGCGGCCTGGGCGATGCGCGGCTCCGCGGCCGAGGGCGCCTTGATCAGCTCCTCGAGCTGCCGGACGATCGTCGCGGGCGGGATGGCCTGCGGCTTCGCGAACACCGCGAGCAGCGCGTCGACCGACTGCGCCACCGTGAACCTCGTCCCGGCGTGCTGCCGCGCGACAGGGGAGAGCGGACCGTTGCCGACCGCGGCGCGGATGCCCCACGCGAGGGCCTCCGCGTTGTCCGGCTTGACCAGCACGACGCCGCCGCAGTCGGTCTCCGGGAGGCCACCGTCGTCGGAGGCGATCACCCGGCAGCCCGAGTGCTGGGCCTCGATCGAGACGATGCCGAACGTCTCGTGCCAGTACTGGCTGTTGGACGGCATCACCACGATGTCGTGGTCGGCCATCAGCGCCGCCATCGTGGCCGGTGTCTTGCACGACGGAACCACCGACACTCCTGGGTGCGCGCCGAGCAACCGCTCGATGATCTTCCCCTGCGGCTTGTCGGCGCCGGCGGTCGTCGCGGTGAACGAGAGTGCCGCGTCCTGGGCGATGATGTCGATGTGGAGCGTCTCCAACAGGGTGTAGATGCCCTTCTCCGGGCTCAGCCTGCCGGCGAACAGGATCCGGGTCCGTTCGCGCAACCGGTCCGGCCGGGACTGCACGGCGAAACACGGCTCCGCGAAGGGATACACGACGTTGATGGTCGACACGTCCACGTCCAGGTACCGCGACCACAGCCGGGCGGCGTAGCGGCTGGTGGCGATCAGGGCGCGGTTCCTGGTGCCGGCAACGGCGAACGCCTTCTCCCGCACCCGGATCGGCGGTGGGTTGTGCAGGATCAGGAACGCGGGCTGCTTGGTGTGCACGGGATGCGGTTCGTTGACGAACACCACGACACCGTCGAGGTCCCCGACTTCGCCCAATGTGGACAGTGCACGGAACGGGATGCCGGAGAACTCGGCCCTGCCGTCATCGGTGCCGAGGCCCACGGTGACCACCTGGGCCGAAATGCCCCGCCTGGTCAATTCCCGGACCTGGCCGATGGTGTAGTTCTCCGAACCGCCGGTGCCGGCGGGCAACACGTTGCCCGGTGACCAGATGAACGATATCAAGTTGTGCAGCCCCATGTTTCGTCGACAATTGATCGTCGGACGCGAGGTCCAGGCAATCTCGACGGGGTGCGGCCACGCTAGCAGGGGCGATGCTGATCTCCGGGGATCGAGTCAACGGTCACACGAAGGCGCGCACAACCTGCGTCAGTTCTGGTCGCCATAGGACTGTTCGCACGGAAATCCGTCGCGGTCGGCGTCCCAGTTAATTGGAAATCCCTCTTGTGTCCACGCGGCGTAGGCCTGTTCGTAGGAATAGTTGTTCGCGCGTAGCCACTGGCACGGGGTCTGCGCCGGCACCGCGGGCACGGTGACGGTCGCCGGTGGCGCCGCGTACACGGTCGCCGGCGGTGCCGCGACAACGGTGACCGACGGTGATGCGGTGACCGTGGCGGTCGGGACTGGGACCGCCGAGCCGGCGGTGGGTCGGGCGCATGCCGTCAGACCCAACGCGAGTAAACCGATAACTGTTGCTACGAAAGGCAAAAACTTCATCGCTGCATCCTCGGCCCGCGACGGCGGGCGCGTTCGGTGAGACCGCTGCCCCCGAGGATGAGCAGTCACTCACAGCGCATCTTGCCCGTCGCGTCGATCACGCAGTGTGTTACACGACCTCAGGCCCGCCGCCGCAGACGCAGCCGCGACTGACGTTGTCACCGAAGTCGCCCGCGACGGTCGCGTCGCAGTAGCGGGTGGAGATCGTGTCGTGTGCGTCGCGGGCGTGCGGGCACACCGGACACTTGGTCTCGGTCTGCTCGGCGGTGGCGCCCGCCTGTGCGTCGACAGAGGTCATTTCGCTCCTGCGTCCTGTACGTGCTCGGATCAAGCGGCGCCGGACACACCGGGAGACTCGCGAAGACTTCGCGCCCCACACGATACGCCTACCGGGTCACAACGGCGCGCCTCGGAGGAGCGGCGCGGGCACCCGGGCAGGTCCCGCCGCCAGTTCGGTGGCGTGGTCGCGCGCCCACCGGAGCAACCCGTCGACGTCGATGCCGTGCGGTGGCTCGCGCAGGTAGGGCTCGATGTGGTCGGCCCCGCGCCGGAGCAGGGTGACCGCGCCGGTCAGGTTGCCCCTGGCGGCATGCGTCGCGCCGACGGCAAGCTGGGCCATGCCCTTCCACAGCGCGCGTTCCGCGTCTGGGGAGGACTTCCACGCGTCCTCAAGGACCTCGTGCGCGTGGAACGGCATGCCGTCGTCGAACAGCCGCTGCGCCTCGGACAGGGTGTCCGCCGGCGACCGGACGACACCCTCCGGCTGACGCTCGACGCCCACGGCGCCGCGGGGCAACGGCCGGCCGAGCCCGTCACGGGGACGCTCGTTGCGGGCGCGGCCCTGCTCGTCGCGTTCGCGTTCGGTGTTCACCCGGCCAGCGTCCCACTCCGCGCCGGCCGGACGCGACGACCCACCGGTCACGCGCCCGGCGGCGGTGCGCCCGGCCTCGGCTTCGCCCGCTTCCGCAGCGTTCGGTCGTCGAGCAGTCCGTCGATGATGTGGGTGGCGACCTCGCTCAGGCGGCGACCGTTGTTGCGGGCGTAGTCGCGCATCAGTTGGAACGCCTGGTCCATCGGCAGGCCGGCGCGTTCGGCCAACACGCCCTTGGCCTGCTCGAGACGGACGCGGCTGTTCAGCGCGGTCTGCAGCTGGGCGGCGAGCAGCTCACTCGCGGAGATGGCGCGCTCCTGGATCAGGCCGACGGTGGCCACGTCGGCCATCGCCTGGCCGATCCGCAGGTCCGCCTCGCTCATCAGGCCCGGCCGGTCGCGGAACAGGTTGAGCGCGCCGATCGTCTCGTTGCGCAGCCGCATCGGAAGCGCCTGCGCCGAGTGGAACCCGAGCTTCTGCAGCTCCGGCGTGAAGACCGGCCACGACGCGCGCATCGCGGACAGGCCGTCCCGCGCCACGGCGCGTCCAGACCGGAAGCAGTCCAGGCACGGCCCCTCGTCGTTCTGCAGCTCGTAGAGCTCCAGCAGCCGGGCCTCCTCGGTGGAGGAGGCCATCACGTGCAGGCCGCCGTGGTGGTCGGCCAGCATGATCCCGGCGGCGTCGGCGTCGAGCAGCTCGACGCTGCGGGTGGCCAACGTGTGCAGGAACTCGATGACGTCGAAGTCGGCCACCAGCGTGTCGGCCAGGTCGACGAACGTGGCGGCGAGGAGCTGTTCCCGGTTAGTCATGACTCCGCATTTTCTGTATCGCTGCCGCCGAAGTGCATCCGGCGACTGACCACGTCAGCGGCGATGGCGGACACCGTCCGTCCCGTAGCGTACGCGCGCGCACGCAGCCTGAGCAGTGCCTCGGCGAGGCCGACATCCAGCTGTATCGTGATCATCCCGGTCGCCTGATGGATCTCGGCGCGACTGTCGATGGGTCCGGCGAGCGCGCCGTCGGTGCCGTCGTGGTCCTGCAGGTGCAGGATCACGACCGTGGCCGCGTCGGCGAAGGCCAACGCCTCGGCCAACTCGGCGGCGGTGAGCTGGCCAGGGGTGTCGCGGTAGAGGTCCAACACGCCGACCCGGATGGCGCCGACCTGCAGCGGCAGCGCGAAGACGGCGTTGACGCCGGCCGCGAGCACCGCCGCGCCGAAACGTGGCCAGCGCACCGCCCCGGCCGTCAGCAGGTCCGGCTCGAGCACCGGGTGACCGCTGCCCGACGCCTCGACGCACGGCCCCTCGCCGAGCGCGAACTGCAGCTCCTCCAACTCCCGGGCCCGCGCGTCGGTGACCGCGAGTACGACCCCGCTCGGCCCGTCGGCGGTCATCAGCGCCACGCCGACGCCACTGACCGGCAGCGCGGACAGGCACGCCGCGCACAACCGGTCGGGTAGGGAGTCCCACTCGTCCCGGTCGTTGGCGATCACGTTCAGGATCTCGGCGACCCTGGCATTGCGCATGATCGGTTACGCGTCCGGTCCGGGGCAGGTGGTCACGAGGAGGAGTAGACGTGCCATGGGAACCTCTCGGGTTGGCGGCGCCGGGTCCGGGGCACGTGATCGCACTCCGCGGCGGACCAGCCAGATCCGGGGTGGAGCGGTTCCAGACTAGCTCCCCGTGGGGCCTGCCGCACAGCATCGGCCGGTCCTGCTGACACACTCGACGAGTGGTTCTCGGATACATCTTCGCCGTGCTGGCGGCGCTGGCGTCGGGCAGCGGGTCGGTGCTCGAGTCGATCGGTATCCGCCGTGCCGGCGCGTACGGCGGCAGTTCCTTCGACCTCATCTCGGTGCGCCGCGAGTGGATCTACTTCGTCGGCGTCGGTATCGACATGCTGGGTTTCTTCTTCGCGGCCGCGGCACTGCACCGGCTGCCGCTGTTCCTTGTGCAGTCGGTGCTCGCGTTCAGCATCGGGGTGACGGCCACCATCACCACGTTCATGGGCGCCCGGCTGGCCGTCGTCGGCTGGGTCGCGCTGGCTGTCGGCGCGGTCGGGCTCGTCATGCTGGGCGTGTCCGCGGAACCCGGCCCGGCCCGCGCGCTGGCGCTCGAATGGCGCTGGTTCCTGCTGGCCATGGTCGTTCCGGTGTTGGGAATCGGGCTGCTCGGCAAGCGCCACGGCGGTTTCTGGGCCGCGCCCGCGCTGGCGTTCGCCGCCGGGCTCGGGTTCAGCATCGTCGGCGTCGCGGCACGGACGCTCACGATGCCCGACGAGGTGTGGCGGCTGCTCCTCGACCCGGGCGGCTGGGCGATCGTCATCAACGCGCTCGCCGCAGCGGTGCTCTTCGCGATGGCATTGCAGCAGGGCGGCCCGACGGCGGTCACCGCGATCATGTTCACGACGAACACGGCGCTGTCCTCGCTCGCCGGACTGATCTACCTCGACGACCGCGTCCGCGCCGGCTTCTTCGGGCTGGCGGCCGTGGGTTTCGCCCTCGCGATCACCGGCGCGGTCGGCGTGGCGCACTACGCGAGGAAAGCGGCGGCGGCACCGATCGAGACGGCGGCGCCGGCCCAAGCCGGCTGAGCCTGGGTGAGTATGACAACGCCACGCGGGGGGCCGCGTGGCGTTGTCTTGCTTCTTTGTTATCGCACTGCCTTGTGCCGGGACTGCGCGATGCCCTCCGCCACGCCGATCAGCAGCACGGACGCGATCACGGCGAAGACGAAGCCGAGGACGTTGAGCTCCATGATGTCGCCGGTGCCGAGCAGGTTCGCGATCGTGCCGCCGATGACCGAGCCGACGAGGCCGAGCAGCAGCGTCATGAGGATGCCGAGGCGCTGCTTGCCCGGCTTGATCAGTCGCGCAAGCGCGCCGATGATCAGTCCCGCGACGATGAAGCCGATCATGTTGACCTCCTGTTGCCGCCGAAATCCGGTCGGTTAGTCCGTATTGTCCCTAAAGCGTAGCGGCCTCTCCTCCGAGCGATACCCGTCCGGCACGATCGCAAACGATGTTGGGACCGTTCGGACTAGGCTCACGCCGAGAGGAGTCCACTGTGGATGGTGTGCCGGGCCCGGTAGAGCCGATGCTGGCCACCGACGGGCCACTGCCGGTCGGCGGCGGCTGGGCGTACGAGACCAAGTGGGACGGGTTCCGCTGCTGCCTGCGGGTCGGCCCCACCGGCGTGACGCGGCTGACGAGCAGGCTGGGCAACGAGATCACGAAAACCTACCCGGAGCTGGCGGGCGCGCTGACCGGGGCGCTGGCCGGCCGGTCCGCGGTGCTCGACGGCGAGCTGGTGGTGATCAACGCGGCGGGCCGGCCCGACTTCGCGCTCATGCAGAGCCGTCACCAGCGCGGACCGAACCCCGAGCTGCTGCGTGCGGCGCCGGTGACGTACCTGGCGTTCGACATGCTGCAGCTCGGCGACGACGTGCTGCTGTCCGCGCCCTACACCGAACGCCGGGCGGTGCTCGACGAGCTCGAGCCGACGAGCAACCACCTCGCGATCCCCCGCTACTTCACCGACGAGGACATCGACCCGGCGGACCTGCTCGAGGTCGTCGAGGAGCAGGGCCTCGAAGGGCTGGTCGCCAAGCGGCTCGAGTCGCGGTACCACCCCGGCGCCCGCACCCGCGACTGGCTGAAGCGGCCGCTGATCAAGACCCAGGACGTGCTGATCGGCGGCTGGCGACCGGGCAAGGGCAACCGGTCCGGCCGGATCGGCGCGCTGCTCCTCGGCGCACACGACGCCGACGGCTCGTTCGGCTATGTCGGTGACGTCGGCACGGGCTTCTCCGAACGCGCGCTGGACGATCTTCTCGCCCGGCTCGAACCACTCCAGCGTCCGACGAGCCCCTTCCGCGACCCGGTCCCGGCCGACCGTGCCCGCGGCGCACGCTGGGTCGAGCCGAGGCTCATCGGACAGGTCGTGTACCGCCAGTTCACCTCCGACAACCGTTTGCGGCACACGGCGTGGCGCGGCCTCCGCGACGACGTACCACCCGAAAGCGTGACGATGCCGTTTGCCTCGATGCCCTGAAGGCCCTTTGGGGCGCTGGGCGATGCTGTTGGCGAAGTGCGCGGCTCGCTGCCTAGCGGTCCCGTTCGGGAGACGGTCGGTGTCCCGAACGGCGCCTCGCCGGTCCTTCACGGCATACCCCAAACGCCTCGGCCACGCGAAGGGCTCATACGGGACGTCGTCCGATGCCCCGAAGGGCCCCTTCGGGGCACTCAACGCCCTGAAGGGGCCCTTCAGGGCACCGTCACTGTCACAACGGCGCCCTTCGCGACGTGAACTCGCGATGCAGCCACTACTCGACTTGAGACCGCCCGGCCTCCAAGGCCGCTGTCAGTGCTGGGTACACCGACAGTAGGGTGTCCAGGCCCGTCACCATGATGGGGCGCAGTGTCTCGCGGGAGCCGCCGACCACTCGCACCTTCGTGTGTTCGCCGCCGTGTTCGTGTGCGGCGACGATCGCCGACATGGCCACCGACGCCAGGAAGGTGACGCCCGTCAGGTCGATCACCAGCACCGGTGGGCGGCCGGCCAACGCCTCGGCGGCCGTCTCGGCCAGGCGTGGGGTGGTCAGCATGTCCAGCTCGCCGGCCACCCGCAGCACGACGGCCGCGCCGTGCTGTTCAACGGCGACCGTGACGCCGAAGTGGTCGCCATGCGGAAGCTGGGCACTGGGCATGCACGTATCTTGCCCGCCGCACACCGCCGCCGACAGAGGGACCGGCGTCGCGAAAGCCTCGACACGCCAACGAATCAGCGCGGCCGCTGCGCGCTCAACCGCGCTTGGGCCTCTTGGAGCAACGCGACCGCGCCCGTCTGGTCGCCGCCGTTCAGCAACGCCAACGCCTTCGACACCGCCTCGGCGAGCGCGAGTCGGTCGACGGCCTGCGCGGTCAGCTCCGCGCTCTTGAGCCATAGGTCTATGAACACAGCAACCTTTGAGCGCAGGACCCAAGGGTCGAACGGCTTGGTGATGAAGTCGACGGCGCCGAGCTGGTAGCCACGAAAGGCAAGTCGCGCGTCGTAGTTCAGCGCGGTCAGGAAGATGATCGGGATGTGCCGGGTCCGTTCGCGCTGCTTGATGTGCGTCGCGGTCTCGAAGCCGTCCATGTTGGGCATCGACGCGTCCAGCAGGATGACCGCGAAGTCGTCCAGCAGCAACCGTTTCAGTGCCGCCTCGCCGCTGGTGACCGCGACCGTCTCGACCGGGAGTCCCTGCAGGATCGCCTCCAGCGCGACGAGGTTCTCCCTGCGGTCGTCGACCAGCAGTGCCTTGGCAGTCACGGCGGTCATCTGGACACCCCGCCCCGCACGGCCCACGAGGACACCACGTCCAGCAACTGGTCGAGGTCGACCGGTTTGGTGACATAGTCGTCGGCGCCCGCGGCGAAGCTCGCCTCGCGGTCCTCCGGCATCGCCTTCGCGGTCAGGAACACCACCGGGGTCTCGGCGCCGGTCGGCAACGTGCGGATCAACCTGGTCGTCTCGTTGCCGTCCATGTTGGGCATCATCGCGTCCATCAGGACGATGTCGATCTCGGGATGCTCGGACAGCAGCTGCACGCCGTCGGTTCCGTTGTCCGCGTAGAGAACCGTCATACCGTGCAGCTCCAGGGCGCTGGTCAGGGCGAACGCGTTGCGCACGTCGTCGTCAATGATGAGGACGGTGATGCCGGTCAGCTCGCGGGCCGCGGCGGTGCGCTCGGTGGTCGCCGGGCGCAGGATCGGGGTGCCGGTGAGCGACGGCAGGCCGTCGGCGGTCTCGACGAGTGGCGTGGACCGCTTCGGCGCGGCCGCGCTGTCGGACACCACCGGCACGTACAACGTGAACGTCGAGCCGAAGCCCAGCTCGGACTCCACGGTGATCGCGCCGCCGAGCAGCCGCGCCAGCTCCTTGCTGATCGAGAGCCCCAGCCCGGTGCCGCCGTAGCGCCTGCTGGTGGTGCCGTCCGCCTGCTGGAACGCTTCGAAGATCATCGCGAACTTGGCGTCCGCGATGCCGATCCCGGTGTCCCGCACGGAGAACGCGACCACGCCGTCGGCGCCGTCGAGCGTTGGGGTGCCGGCCGTAATGTCCGGCGCGGCGGGTGAGATCGTCAGGGTGACCGTGCCGGTCTCGGTGAACTTGACCGCGTTGGACAGCAGGTTGCGCAGAATCTGTTGCAGCCGCTGGGGATCCGTGACGATCGTCAGCGGTGTCCGCTCCTCGAGAACCACCTCCAGCGCGAGCCCCTTGTCGTCGGCCTGCGCGCGGAAGTCGCGGCGCGCGTCGGCCGCGACGACCGTGAGGTCCACCGGGCCGGGGTCGATGTTCACCCGGCCCGCCTCGATCTTCGACAGGTCCAGGATGTCGTCGATGAGCGTGAGCAGGTCGGAGCCGGCGTTGTGGATCGTGTTCGCGAACTCGATCTGCTTGTCCGACAGGTTGGCGTCCGGGTTGTCCGCGAGCAGCCGCGCCAGCAGCAGCAACGAGTTCAGCGGCGTGCGCAGCTCGTGGCTCATGTTCGCGAAGAACTCCGACTTGTACTGGCTCGCGAGCGCGAGCTGCTGCGCGTTCTCCTCGACGCGCCGCCGCGCGGCCTCGATCTCCAGGTTCTTGATCTCGATGTTGCGGTTCTGCTCGGACAGCAGCGACGCCTTGTCCTCCAGCTCGGCGTTGGTGCGCTGCAGCTCCGCCGACTGGTTCTGCAGCTCGACCGCGAGCCGCTGCGACTGGCCGAGCAGCTCCTCGGTGCGCCGGTTGGCGCGGATCGTGTTGATGGCGACGCCGATCGTCAGCACGAGCCGTTCGAGGAAGGTCAGGTGCAGCTCGGAGTACGTGGTCACCGACCCGATCTCCAGCACCCCGAGCGTCTCGCCCTCGACCAGGACCGGCAGCACCACGAGCGACGTCGGCGCGAACGTGCCGACACCGGACCGGATCGGCGTGAAGTTGGCCCGGGAGTCACGCATGACGATCAGTTGCCGCGACTCGGCGGCGTGCCCGACGAGGCCCTCGCCCCGGCCGAACGTGGTCTGCGTGTCGTCCGCGCCGAGTCCGTAGGAGCCGCACCGTCGCCACTTCGGCTCGCCGTCGACGCCGTCGTCGCTGTCGTCGAGGAAGAACGCGCCGACCTGGCCGTTCACCAGCGGCACGACCTCGTTCATGATCATCTGACAGACCGCGGCGAGGTCGCGCTGGCCCTGCAGCAGCCCGCCGATCCGCGCGAGGTTGGAGTCGAGCCAGCTCTGGTTCGCGTTCTCCGTGGTCGTCTCGCGGAGCGTGACGATCATCTGGTTGATGTTGTCCTTGAGCTCGGCGACCTCGCCGCTCGCCTGGACGCCGATCTGTTGCGTCATGTCGCCGCGGGTCACGGCCGTGGACACGCCCGCGATCGCGCGGAGCTGGATCGTGAGCGTGGACGCGAGCTGGTTGACGTTCTCGGTGAGGTCGCGCCAGGTGCCAGCAACCCCCTTGACCTGCGCCTGGCCGCCGAGCTTGCCCTCGGTGCCCACCTCACGGGCCACCCGGGTCACCTCGTCGGCGAACGACGACAACTGGTCCACCATGATGTTGACGGTGTTCTTGAGCGCCAGGATCTCGCCCTGCGCGTCGACCGTGATCTTCTGACCGAGGTCGCCCTCGGCCACCGCCGTGGCGACCTGCGCGATGTTGCGGACCTGGCTCGTCAGGTTGGACGCCATGTAGTTGACGTTGTCGGTGAGGTCGCGCCACGTGCCCGCGACGCCCTTGACCTGCGCCTGACCACCCAACTTGCCCTCGGTACCGACCTCGCGGGACACCCGCGTGACCTCGTCGGCGAACGACGACAACTGGTCCACCATGGTGTTGACCGTGGACTTCAGCTCGAGGATCTCGCCCTGCGCGTCCACGGTGATCTTCTGCGACAGGTCGCCCCGCGCGACCGCCGTGGTCACCTGTGCGATGTTGCGGACCTGGCCGGTCAGGTTCGAGGCCATGTAGTTGACCGTGTCGGTGAGGTCGTGCCACGTGCCGGCGACGCCCTTGACCTGCGCCTGACCGCCGAGCTTGCCTTCCGTGCCGACCTCACGGGCCACCCGCGTGACCTCGTCGGCGAACGACGACAACTGGTCCACCATCGTGTTCACCGTCGACTTCAACGCCAGAATCTCACCCTGCGCGTCCACCGTGATCTTCTGCGAAAGATCGCCCTCGGCCACCGCGGTCGCCACGTGGGCGATGTTGCGGACCTGGCCGGTCAGGTTCGAGGCCATGTAGTTGACGTTGTCCGTCAGGTTCCGCCAGGTGCCGGCCACGTCCTTCACCTGGGCCTGGCCACCGAGCTTGCCCTCCGTGCCGACCTCACGGGCCACCCGCGTGACCTCGTCGGCGAACGACGACAACTGGTCCACCATCGTGTTCACCGTCGACTTCAACGCCAGAATCTCACCCTGCGCGTCCACCGTGATCT
>Ga0193717_1000738_pt1 | contig 20740 bp, 18 predicted proteins | sample U2c2metaG_FD_145900 | JGI IMG/M metagenome (GOLD analysis project Ga0193717, IMG submission 145900) | Soil microbial communities from a riparian zone of the East river system, Colorado, United States - U2c2 | ecosystem: Environmental > Terrestrial > Soil > Riparian zone | place: USA: East River...
TCGTGCTGCGCGCACTCTGGTTGATATTCCCGATTGTCTCCACCACTCGGCGGGCCCGCTCGTCGAGTTGGTCCGCGACCTGCAGCGGCGTGATGCCCGGCGGAATCTTGCCCGCGAGCACTCCGGCGACGTAGGCGGGAATGGTGATGTTGCGAGTGGCGGGGTGCACCGGCTGATTGATGAAGGTGTTCACGCTGTGAAATCCGCTGGCAGTCTTTGCGGGGCCAGGGCGGCTGCGGCAGCCTTCGATGTACCACTGGAAATCGAAGTCCGCCCAGTGAAAGCCCGTGACCAGTGGATAGATCATCGAGGCGTCCTGCCATGCAGACAGGAACTTTTTCGCGTCGATGCCGGGGAAGCGCCGGCCCACCAGCTCCGCGATGCGTACGTTGTCGAGTGTCGGGTCGTAACCCAGCCGCCCCCACAGCAGGAAGTGCAGCCAGTGTTTGTCGACTTCGAGCTGGCGCGAAAGCTTCGGATCGCGCGCCAGGAACTCCCGGCCCCACACCCACATGTCCGAGCCGAAATAGTAGCCCTGGGACTTCTCGTACGGAATGTTCCTGACGAACTCGCGCACGAAATCCGGCGCGGCCCAGCGATACATGAGGGCGTCGTCGTTGCGCAGCGTCCAGAGCGTTTTCAGATCGCCTAACGACTCGAGATAACCCTTGTGGAAGTTTTGCGTGGTGGACGAGAGCGCGTGCGCCTGTGCGTACTTGAAGCTGAATACGAAATCCACGTTGGGTTGGGCGATCACCGGCTGAAAGGTCTTCGCGATGTCCTGCGCGCGCGTTTCGTGCTGCCGATGAATGAGTCGGAACCGGCGCTTTGGTTCGGCGCGCGCCGCCTCGAGCACGCCCCGTCCGTAAGTGGCGAAGACCCAGTTCTCTTTCGCTTCGAAGCTCGCGTCCCCCGAGACGGCGCCCATGTTTTCACCGGTGGTGAGGCCGATGCCGCGCAGCAGGGGATAGGTGCGGAACATCTCGCGCACGCTGGCGCGGAAGTAGTCGATGGTCCTGGGGTTGTCGATGTCGTCCGTGATGCCGTACTTGCCATCGACACCGTAAGTGAAGATGTTCCACGTCATCACGTAGAAATCGATATTCCGGTCCTTCGCGTATTGCATAACGCGGCGCCAGAAATCGATTTTCTGTTCGATGGTGAGTTGTTTGACCACTTCCTTGTTGGCGAGCATCGCCGGCGTCACGAGACCTACGGTGCGGGTCGAATAGTCCTCGTCGAAGTGGATCTTCGAACGCCAGACATCCTTGAGCGCCACGTCCGGGTACTTCGGCACCTTCACCATCGAAGGGAAGGGGTGCAGGTTCCACAGCGAGACGAAGTTGTAGCGGTCGCGCGCCAGCGCATCGAGATAGGCACGCCAGAACTCGAAGTCCCACACGGTGGCGATGTTCTCCTGCGCGGAGTCGCTCATGTCCGAGTAGCTCGGGTTGCGCAGGTCGAGCGGGATGTTGAACTTGGTGCCGCGCATGGGCATGTAGGGACTGCGCGCGGTGTCTTTCACGCCAGCAGTGCCTCGAATGCGGATCTGCTCGGCGAACTCGAGCCCGCCGTACATGGCGCCGCCGGCATCCGCGCTGCCGATCGTGAAGACAATTCTTTTTCCGTCATGCGCGCGACTGAGCGCGAAACCCTCTGGCTTGATCTCTAAGGCAGATGCGAACCGGATGACGAGGTCGCCGTTGAAGACGCTCGAATCGAGCTGGCGTGAATCGTGCCGGGCAACTTCATAGCCGCGGTTTTGCAACGCGGTCGTGATTTCGTCGACGGCGAATGCGGTGGGCGCCGACGAAGCGTCGAAGTCGATCAGGGCGCTGGCGGCGTTCGCGGCGCCCGCAATCAGCAGCGCTGGCAGCAAGGCCAGAAAGCCTGGGTACTTTCGGTCCATCGTCGCGAGCGTACACTTCTGCGCAAATGATTCCGCCTCGACTTCCGGTGTATTTCATCTCCCACGGTGGTGGCCCCTGGTCGTACATGGACGACCCTTCGCGCGTGGCGTACGCGAAGCTGGAAGCCGCGCTCGCCGACATGCCGCGGCGCATCGGTACGAAGCCGCGCGCGGTGCTCATGGTCTCCGCGCATTGGGAAGAGCCCGAATTCACGCTGACTTCGAATCCGAAGCCGCCGATGATCTACGACTACGGCGGCTTCCCCGACTACACCTACGACGTTCGCTATGACGCTCCGGGAGACCCCGCGCTGGCGACGCGTGTGAAGACCTTGCTCGATGCGGCGGGGCTGCCGGCGCGGCTCGACGCACAGCGCGGCTTCGACCATGGCGCGTTCACGCCGCTCCATGTGATCTATCCAGAGGCCGACATTCCGGTGGTGCAGTTGTCGCTCAAGCGGGGACTCGACCCGGTGACGCATCTGGCCATGGGTCGCGCCATCGCGCCGCTGCGCGGCGAAGGCGTGCTGATCGTCGGCAGTGGATTGAGCTACCACAACCTGCGGCAGTTCTTCAGTCCGGCGGCCTACGGCCCGTCACGTGAGTTCGACGCCTGGCTCAATGGCGCGCTGCTGGGCGGCAGCCCGGCCGACCGCGGCAAACTACTAGCCGCCTGGGAAACGGCGCCCTCCGCGCGTGCAGCGCATCCGCGCGAGGAACATCTGCTGCCACTCATGGTGGCGGTCGGCGCCGCCGGCGACGACATGGCAGAACTGACATATCACGAGAAAGACTTCTTGGGCGGAATCACCGTCAGCAGTTTTCGTTTTATGGATTCTTGAAATCCCCGCTATAGTCCCCACTGCCGGTACACACACACAACAAGATCCGGCGAGGGGTTGGCCATGACTGAGTGGTTTGCTTCGTACAACGGCGTCGAACAGATGTTTCTGTTGTCGGGCATCGTCGGTGGAATCGTTCTGGTCTTCAGACTCATTCTCACCGTCGCGGGGCTCGACCATCACGGCGGCCTGGACGCGGTTCACACGGATAGCGACAGCGGCTTCCAGGCGCTGACGATCCAGGGAATCTCCTCGTTCTTTGCGATGTTCGGCGTCGTCGGGTTCACGCTCTATCACAACGCCTCGCTCGGCATGGTGATCGCGCTCGTGGGGGCATTCGCCGGCGGTGTCGCTTCCGTGTGGATCATCCAAAAGATCTTCAAAAGCATGTTGCGCCTGCAGTCGAGCGGCACCGTCAGCCTTTTCGCCGCGGTCGGCAGCGAGGGCTCGGTCTATCTCACGGTAGGCAAGGACGGCGGCCGCGTGCAGATCAACTTCGCCAATCGCCTGCGCGAGTTCGAAGCGGTGTCGGCCGACGGCGCCACCATTCCCACGGGAACGGCCATTCGCGTGCAAAGCGTGGAGGCCAATACGCTGGTCGTCGCCCCAGTCGAACGCTGATTCAGTCTTTCGGTAGCTAGCGCGCGGTCACGCGCGGAGGGTCTTGTATGGATCTCACAGTCGCATTCCTGCCGGTGGTGTCGTTCGTCTTCATCATCTTCATCACCATCGCGTTCCTCGCAACGCGCTACAAGCGCTGCCCATCCGACAAGATCCTCGTGGTGTACGGCAAGGTGGGTAAGGGCCAGTCGGCATTGTGTATTCACGGCGGCGGCGCCTTCATCTGGCCGCTGATCCAGGATTACACGTACATGAGCCTGACGCCGTTGACGATCCCCATCCCGCTCACCAAGGCGCTGTCACTGCAGAACATCCGCGTCAACGTTCCGAGCACGTTCACGGTGGGCGTGAGCACCGAAGAAGCCATCATGAACAACGCGGCGGAACGCCTGCTCAATCTCGGGCAGGACGACGTCGAGAGCATGGCGCGCGAAATCATCTTCGGTCAGCTGCGTCTCACGGTGGCATCGTTGACGATCGAGCAGATCAACCAGGATCGCGAAAAATTCCTCGATGCGATCCGCCGCAACGTGGCGCCCGAGCTCAACAAGATCGGCCTCTATCTCATCAACGTGAACATCACCGATATCACGGACGAGTCGGGCTACATCGAGAGCATCGGCAAGAAGGCGGCGTCCGAAGCCATCAACCAGGCGAAGGTCGACGTCTCGGATCAGGACCGCAAGGGCTCGGTGGGCGAATCTGAACAGGTCCGCGAGCGCACCATCAAGGTGGCGCAGAACGTCGCGGAGTCCGAGAAGGGCAAGAAGCAGGCCGAGGCCGATCGGCGCATCTACGTGCAGCAGCAGGAAGCGCTGGCCACCATCGGTGAGGCCGAGGCCAATCGCGATATCCAGATCAAAGTCGCGCAGAACGAAGCGACCTCGGTGCAGGGCCAGAAGCGCGCCGAAGCCGAGAAGCGCATCTTCGTCGAGGCGCAGGAAGCCGAAGCCGTCGCGGGTGAGAACCGCGCCAAGGCGTTGATCGCGGCATCCAACGCCGAGCTGTTCGTGCAGTCCGCGCAGGCGTCACAGCGCGGCCAGGTGGCGCAGTTCGACGCCGAAGCGGAAATTCAGCGCGCGCAGGCCAAGGCGGAGCTTCAGCGCTTGACGGCAGCGGAAGTGGTGCGTTCGCAGGTCGAGAAGACCAAGATCACCATCGCCGCGGAAGCCGAGGCCGAGAAAACCCGGCGCGAGGCGCAGGGCGTGGCCGACGCGACACTGCTCAAGTACGAAGCCGAAGCCAAAGGCATCCGCCAGGTGCTGGAAGCCAAGGCGCAGGGTTACCAGGCCCTCGTAGCCAGTGCCAACAACGACGCGCGCGCGGCCGCCACACTGCTGCTCACGGAGAAGCTCGAGCATCTCGTCGCCATGCAGGTCGAGGCGATCAAGGCGATCAAGATCGATAAGGTCACGGTGTGGGATTCGGGTGCGGGTGCGAACGGCAACGGCGGCACGACGACCGCCAACTTCCTTGCCGGCATGGTCAAGAGCCTGCCGCCGCTGCACGACGTGGCAGCGATGGCGGGGCTCGATCTGCCCAAGTTCCTGGGGGATGCGAACGTGCTGTCGAAGCTGGACGGCAACGGGGCGTTAATACCGCCGAAGTAATGGGGACACTCCCCATTTACTAGCAAAAGGGGACGCACCTGGGTGCGTCCTCTTTGCTTTATGCGCGACAAGCTAGTCGGCGGGGACGGTGCGCTCCGCGGCCCATGCGCGCAGTTCGGCGATCTTCTCGCCCATCACCACGGACAGCGGCTTGGTGGCATCGAGTTCGGCGGCGATGAGCCTGGCGTCCACGATCTGCTTGTTCGCGTGTGCGGTGTACAGCGCGGACACCACGGCCTGCTCGATTTCCGCGCCGGAGAATCCTTCGCTGCGCGTGGCAAGCGCCTTCATCTCCGGCTCGGACAACACCACCGCGCGCTTCTTGCAATGGATGCCGAAAATTTCAAAGCGCGCCGTGGGTGTGGGCAAGTCCACGAAAAAGATTTCGTCGAAACGGCCTTTGCGCACCAGCTCGGGCGGCAGCGCAGTGATGTCGTTGGCCGTGGCCACGATGAACACGCGCGCACGTTGCTCTGCTAACCAGGTCAGGAAGGCGCCCAACACGCGTCGCGAGGTGCCGCTGTCGCCCTCACCGGCGGACAGCGCCTTCTCGATCTCATCGAGCCACAACACGCAGGGCGCGAGTGCCTCGGCGGATGACAGCGATTCGCGCAGGTTCTTCTCGGACTCGCCATGCCATTTTGAATACAGCGCGCCGAAGTCCAGGCGCACCAGCGGGACGCCGAGCACGCCGGCAGCGGCGCGCGCCGCCAGGCTCTTGCCGCAGCCCTGCACGCCTAACAACAACACGCCCTTGGGCGCATCGAGTTCGGGCGCGCTGCCATCGAACGCGGCCTTGCGCTGCAGGATCCAGCGCCGTAGATTCTTAAGTCCTCCGACCTCGGCGAAGCGCGCCGTGTCGGCTTCGAAAGACAGCGTGCCGCCGCGATTCAGAAGCTGGTACTTGGCCGCCATCAGCGGCCGAAGGTCGTCCTCGGTGAGCGCGCCGTCGTTGAAAATCGCCTGCCGGGTGAGCCGTTCGACATCGTGCAGTGGCAGCCCCGCCAGGTTTTCGACGAGCTTCTCCACCACTTTCACGTCAACCCGCGGCATGCCGCCCGTGCCCTGCGCCCATTCGCGCGTCATCTTCATGACGATGGCCTGCCGTTCCACCTTGCCCGGCATGCGCAGCGAGAAACGCGCCGCGAGATGTTCGAGCTCCTGCGGCAGTTTCACTTCGTGGCTGATCAGCACCAGGGTGCGTGCGCATTTCGCGTAATCCTGGGCGATGTCCTTGAGCGTGCGCACGAACATCGGGTTGTCGAGGTAGGGATGGAAGTCGAGCAGCACATAGATGCCGGCCATGGTGGTGGCCCGGATGTGCTTCAGAAGTTGCTCGGGCTGCGACAGCGTCTTCTGCGCTCCGCCCAGGTCGATGTCGACGCGCAGGAGCCCCTCGGTCACGGTCCACTGGAAAACGCCCCAGTTCTTGCCGCGTTGAGCCTTCAGGGCGGCTTCGCGCACTAGCTCGATGACACGAGCTTCTTCCCGGCTTTCGATGACCACCAGCGCCACGCGGGAAGCCATCAGGGTCTGGAGTTCTCCGGCGGGGGAGATGTCAGGAGCCATGTTCTTCATGTGCGCGCCACTTTAGCAAACGGCCATGACACCGACACCGGGCCCGCCTACAATGCGCCGCTTTTCCGCCGGGCGTTCCGGCAGGAGACGCCGGTGATAAAGAGTCGCAAATCCCGCGCGACGCGTTCCCACATCGACCCGTTCACCGCCACCGAGATCAAACGGCTGGTGGCTGAGTTCGGCTCGCCGCTGCTCATCATCGACTGCCAGCGTGTGCGCGAGCAGTACCGCAAGCTGCACAAGGCGCTGCCCGGCGTCGACCTGCACTATGCGCTGAAGCCGCTGCCGCACCCGGCTGTGGTGCAGACCATCGTCGAGCTGGGCGGCTGGTTAGACCTGGCCACCACCGGTGAAACCCAGCTCGTCACGCAGCTCGGCATCGACCCGGCCCGCTGCATCCACACGCATCCCATCAAGCGCGACATCGACATCCGCAACGCGCTGCACCTGGGTGTGAAGACCTTCGTCGCCGACAACCCCGATGAGGTGCGCAAGTTCGAGCCCTACCGCGAACAGTGCGAGCTGCTGTTGCGCGTGTCGTTCCGCTCGCCTGGCGCGGTGTGCGACCTGTCGAGAAAGTTCGGTTGCGACCCGGAAGACCTGCTCGAGCTCGCGCGGCTGGCGCGCAAGCTCGCCATTCCCGTGCGCGGGCTGTCGTTCCACGTCGGTTCGCAGGCGAGCGACGCCGGCAAACACGTCGAAGCCATCGAAGCCTGCGGCAAGCTCATCGCCGCGGCCAAGCGCGAGAAGTTAGGTGTGCTCGACACGCTCGACATCGGCGGCGGTTTTCCCATCGAGTACGCGCAGAAGGTCGCGGACATCGGCCGCTTCTGCGCGCCGATCCGTGCGGCACTCTCCAAGCTCCCGAAAAAATTGCGCATCATCGCCGAGCCGGGCCGCTACATTTCCGGGCCCGCGGCCATCGGCGTGTCCTCGGTCATGGGCCGCGCCAAACGCGAGGGCCACTGGTGGTACTACCTCGACGACGGCTTGTATGGCTCGTACAGCGGCCAGTTGTTCGATCACGCCAAGTATCCCGTCGAGTCGTTGAAACAGAGCGACGAGAAATTCCCGTCGGTGCTCGCGGGCCCCACGTGCGACAGCATCGATGTGATCGGTGAAAATCTCATGCTGCCGGCATTGAAAGCAGGCGATCTGGTGGTTGGGCGTTCGATGGGCGCCTACACCTGGGCGAGCGCTTCCGAATTCAACTTCTTCCCCAAGGCCACCGTGGTCTCGGTGAACCGTAAGCCCGGTGACACGGGCTCGGTGGTACCGCTGCCATTCTGATCTGTGCTTTTTTGTGTCGGCGGCGTCCGCCGCTGACAATTTTGGTACAAGTTCCCGCTAGTTAGGCCCTTGTTCCCGCGCCGCGGGCGGGTGCAGGATGCGGCCCATGCGTACATTCATCCGGGTGTTGGTCCTGCTGCCGGCGTTGGTCCTCGGGTCCTGCGGTGATGGTAGTGAGGAAGAGCAGCGGGCGATTCCGACTGCGGCGCTCGGCCAGGAGTACCTGATTGGCTTCGGCGAGACCATTCACGTGGGTTCACTAGCTCTGGAATTCACGACGCTGGCGGAGGAATCACGCTGCCCTCTCAATGCGACCTGCGTGTGGGCTGGCAATGCCCGGATCCTCGTGACCGCAACTCTGGGCCGTACCACGGACGTGGTGGAGCTGAACACGTACGCCGGCTATCAGGTGCGCGCCACCTTCGAGGGCTATCTCATCGAATTGCGCAGGCTGCAACCCGACATTCCCTGGTCGCCACGGGGGCCGCTGGCGGAATATACGGCTACGGTATTCGTGGATCGCGCCAGCAACTGAGCCCAAATCCGGGCACTGTGACTTAGCTACTGTTCCGAATCTTGTAGGCGCACGCCGCCGCCCGCAGACTGCAGTCATGCCTGCCGTGTTGTTTGACTGTCTGCCGTTGTTCGTTGCCTGCGCCAGGGAAAACAGCAAGGGTATTTCCATTGAGTTCCGTCGCCTGGAACCAATGCCAATGGCCGGCGTTCCAACCAAGGATTTCGTGGTTACGCTGGTGGTCGAGGCTGGGATATGACTGTGGTCTGGACACGAAGACAGTGGCTGAAAGCGCTCGGCGGCGGCGCCGCCGGGGTCACGCTGTCGCGCCTGGCGGGCGCTCAGGATGCGCCGGCTGTTACGGCGGAAAAAGTGCCGCTCGAAGAGCGCGCTCTCGAGCTGTTCAACACGCACACCAATGAACGCGCACACGTCGTGTTCAAGCGCGGTGCGGAGTACGACCCGGCCGCGCTCGCGACTTTGAAGAAGCTGCTGCGCGATCATCGCAATGGCGAATCGCACGACATAGATCCGCGCTTGTACGATCAGCTATTCGAACTGGCGCGTGCCGCGAACTGCCAGCCGCACTACGAGATCATCTCCGCGTATCGCTCGCAGGAGAGCAACGACAAGATGTCTTCGCGCCCGGGAAGTGGCGTCGCGAAGAAATCACTGCACATGCAGGGCCGCGCCATGGATGTGCGGCTCAAGAATTGCGATTGCGCGAAGCTGCGCGACCTGGCGCTGGCCGCGAAGCAGGGCGGCGTCGGGTACTACGAGCGATCCGACTTCGTGCACATCGACACCGGGGCGTTCCGCACCTGGGTCGGGTAACGGCCCCGAAACGGGGCCTGACCCCATTTACGGGCCGAAGGACTTCTCGAGTTTCTCATCGTGGTGGTAGATGTCTTCGAAGAACAGGACGCGGCCGTCTTCGAGCGCAAGCGCCGTGGCGTAAATCAGGAACACGCGAATCGGCTGCGCCAGATTGATTCGTGTGCCGGTGTCGGCGTTCATGGCGGCGGCGATGCGTTCGGCGGTCCACTCCGGGTTGTTGCGTAACACGTGACGCGCGAGCGCCGGCGGGTCGATGACGCGTACGCAACCGTGACTCGCGGCGCGGTTCGCTTGCGCGAACGTACCCTGCGACGGTGTGTCGTGTAGATAGACGTTGTAGCGGTTCGGAAACAGGAACTTGGCGTTGCCCAGCGCATTGCGCGGGCCCGGCCGCTGACGCAGGCGCAGCTCGTTGCGTTCCAGCGCCGCCACGCTCTCCGCGCTTTGTGGCACCACCGTGCCGTCATCGCCCTGGCCGCGCACGATTTCGAAGTCGTTGTTGGCCACCCAGTTCGGATTCGCCTTGATCTTCGGCAGCAGCTCGCCCAGCACGATGCTTCGCGGCACGTCCCAGTAGGGTCGCAACACCACCTGCTTCATGTCGGACACGAACACCGGCGTGTTGTTCTGCGGGAACACTTTCCCCACCACCACATCCATGATGAGGATGTCGGACTCGCGATCTTCGGTGGTGCGGAATGCGAACAGCTCGAACTGTGGAATGTTGACGATGATGGGCGGGCTCGCGAGGCGCGACGGCAACCAGCGCGAACGCTCGAGCGCGAATTCGATCTGCCGCACGCGCTGCGACAGCGGCACGTTGAGCGCGTCGAGCGTGGCGCGACCCAGCGCGCCGTCGATGTCGAGACGGTGCCGCACCTGGAACCTCACCAGCGCCATCGACGTGACGGCATCTAACAAGTCGGTGTCCGATCCCTCAGGAGGCGAGGTGAGGGCGGATTTCTCGAGATCCCCGAGTTGCACCAGGCGCGTGCGCAACGCCGGCATGGCCGCGTAGCGCTCACCGGGTTTGACGCTCGGCCGCCCCGACGGAGGCAGTGGCGCGGGGGCGGGCTGGGCCGCCAGCGCGCGATAGCGTCCGAGCGCGCTGCGCAGCAGTTCGTAGTGATGGAACGCGGGCTCATAGTCGGCGAGCACCGCCAGGGGCTGCGCGCTGTGAGCCAGCGCGCGCAACGCGACGGCGGTGTCGACGTCGCTGTGCCGAACGTCGAGGTCGTGGCCGACGGCGCGTGGCGAGACACGCCCGCTGTGCAGGTGCGTGACGAATCGGCCGATGCTCGTGCTGATATCCCGGTCCAATGCCTGCAACCCCGCCGGATTGGGATTTTCGGCAAGGGCTTCAGCGCGGATCAGCAGCGAATCCACCGGATAGTCGCGAGCTCGCAGGCCGTATTTTTCGGCATTGCGCATCTCATTGAGCAACGCGGCCGCGCTGCCCGTGACGCCATTGGCGTCGAACCATAGCAACGCGCCCGCATCCGACGCATCATTTGCCGGGGCACCCAGTACGGGCGCCGCGAGCAGGCTCACGAGCAGCAATCGTGCGATGAATTTCATGTGAGAGATATTATGCCCAACGAAACCGCGATCCATCGACGCGTAAACGAAGCGCGCGCCGGTCGCGATCACACCGTGCTCGGCCGTTGTGCATCCGGTTGGGCCGTGTTCGGGCACCAGCAGTTCGTGCAAGGGTACCTGCTGTTGTTGCCGGACCCGGTTGTCCCGGACCTCAATTCGCTCGCGCCAGAGCGCCGCTCGCAGTTCCTGATGGACATGTCGCACCTGGGTGATGCGTTGATGCGCACCACTTCGCCGCTGCGCATCAACTACGCCATCTTCGGCAACGTGGAGCCGGCGCTGCACGCGCACGTGATCCCGCGTTATCGCCACGAGCCCGAACCGCTGCGCACGCAACACCCATGGGCCTACGACTGGAATGCGGCGCCGGCGTTCGACGCCGTTGCCGCAAGGCCGCTCATCGCGGCGCTGCGCCTCGCGCTTGCGCAGCTGGGCACGCTGCAGGCGCCCTGAAACGATGGCCGTGCGGTCTCAGTACCTCGCGTACATCCTCGAACAGCTCGCAGGGCTCGGCGATCTGCGTCCACGCCGAATGTTCGGCGCCGTGGGGCTCTACAGCGGCGAGTTGTTCTTCGGTCTCGTCGATGACGACACGCTCTTCTTCAAGAGTGACAGCACCAACAGCGCCGAGTACATCGCGCGCAAGATGCCGCGCTTCATGCCGTTTCCGGAGCGGCCCGAAGCGGTGATGGCGTATTACCAGGTGCCGGCCGACATCGTCGAAGACGCGGAGTCGCTGATCGCGTGGGCGCGGAAGTCGGTAGCCGTAGCGTTGAATTCGCGCGCCGCGAAAGCGCGTCCGAAGCGCGCGCCCGCCAGGAAAAAGTCCGCGCAGCCGGCCAAGCGCCGCAGGCCTCGTTAGGCGTCCGTCTGCAATCTCGCCTGCGCGGTGCGCACGAGATCCGCGAGTGTTTCCACTGGCGCCGAGCAGGTGGATCCGCGACACACATAGGCGCGGCTGCCCGTGCCGGCCTTCTTGTCAGCTATGGCGGCGTCCAGGCCTTCGAGATTTGCGGGAATCGAAAACACCATGCGGTGCGGCGCGTACAGCTTGCCGAGCTCGCGTTGCCACCCACCGGTGTCCGTGGTTTCGCGAATGATCAGGATTTCCGGCGGATTCAGGTATTCGGCCAGCGCTTCGAGCAAGCTCATGTGTCCGTGCGGGAAGCGATTGATGGCCAGCCACGCCGCGCGCAACGTGCGTTCGCCGGCTTCCAGCCAGCGCGTCTCGCCTAACAAATAGCCGGCGCGAATCAACGCACGCGCCGCGATACCGTTGCCCGAAGGGATCGCGTCGTCGCTGAAGCTCTTGCTGCGATGGATCAGCGCTTCGTGATCGTCCGACGTGAAAAAGAAGCCGCCGAGCTCGGCGTCTTCGAAGTGGTCGAGCATGGCGTCGAGAATCTGCCGCAGCCAGGCGGCGTCCTCGTTGCGCCAGCGGAGCTGCAGCATCTCGAGCAGCGCGCTGGCGAGGTAGGCGTAGTCGTCGAGATAGGCATTGAGATGCGCGACGCCATCTTTCGCGGTGGCCAGCAGCCGGCCCCCTCCGTTTGGACCAAGGCGCCACAGGTGCGCGCGCACGAATGCCAGCGCACGCTCCGCGGCCTGCGCGAATTCGGGCTTGTCCAGGGAACGCGCGGCGATGGCGAGCCCGCGGATCGCAAGTGCGTTCCAGCTGCCGAGCACCTTGTCGTCGAGGCCGGGCCACACGCGCTTCGCGCGGATGGCGAGCAGTTTCGCGCGTGCGCTGTCCACGTGCTTTTCGACTTCGGCCGGTTCGAGGGAGAGTTCCTTGGCGACTTGCTCGATGGAAACGAATACGTGCGCGTGCCACGCGCCTTCGAAATTCGGTTCCTCGTCGAGGCCGAAGCGCCGGCTGAAAGTGCTCCACTCGAGCGGCGTCAGCGCGGCGCGGACCTCGGTGCGCGTCCACACGTAGAACTTGCCTTCGTGACCCTCGGAGTCGGCGTCGTACGCCGAATAGAAACCCCCATCCTTGTCCTGCATCTCGTGCAGCATCCACGTGCCGGTTTCGGTGGCGATGCGTTTGAACAGCGCATCACCGGTCGCCAGCGCCGCTTCGGCGTAGGTCGCGAGCAGTGCGCCGTTGTCGTACAGCATCTTTTCGAAGTGCGGAATCATCCAGAACTGGTCGACCGAGTAGCGCGCGAAACCGCCGCCCAACTGGTCGTACATGCCGCCTTCGCCCATGCGCGTGAGCGTGAGCGTGGCCATGTACAGCGCGTGCAGGTCGGGCGCCTGCGTCACGGCGGTCGAATGCCAGTGGTGCATCAACCGGTCGATGGAGGCGGGGTGCGGAAATTTCGGCGCGTCGCCGAACCCGCCATAACGCTTGTCGAAAGTGGCGTTCAATTGCTCGCGCGCGGCCACGAGCGGCGCCGAGGTCAGTGCTTCGCTGCCGTCGACGGGCGTCGGCGTGAGATCGCCGAACACGTCCATGAGCGTGTCGTTTTGCGCACGCAATTCGTCACGCTGATCGCGGTAGTACTCCGACACGCGCTGCAGGAGCGTGGAGAAGGCCGGCATGCCGTAGCGCGCCTTGTCCGGGAAATAGGTGCCACCGAAGAAAGGCTTCTGGTCGTCGTGAGTCAGGAACATCGTCAATGGCCAGCCGCCACCGCGTTGTGTGAGCACCTGGTGGGCGAACTGGTAGATCTTGTCGACGTCGGGCCGTTCTTCGCGGTCCACCTTGATGTTGACGAACAACTCGTTCATCAACGCCGCCGTGGCCGCGTCCTCGAACGACTCGTGTGCCATGACGTGACACCAGTGGCAGGCCGAGTAGCCGATGGACAGCAGCACCGGCTTGCCGCTGGTGCGCGCCGCCTCGAACGCCTCCGGTCCCCAGGCATACCAATGCACGGGATTGGCTGCGTGCTGTTGCAGGTAGGGACTGGTTTCCCTGGCCAATCGGTTTTTGCTCATGTTTTCTTGGGGCGCATCCATAGGCCGGTAGAATACCGCCCCGTGACAATCCCCGTCCTCAAACTCAAGCGCGGCGAAGACCGTCGACTGCGCGCCGGCCACCTGTGGATCTTCAGCAACGAGGTCGACACCGCCGCCACTCCGCTGACCCAATTCGAACCTGGCGCCGCCGTGCAGGTGCACTCGGATAAAGACCAGTTCCTCGGGCACGCCTACGTCAACCCGCGCACGCTGATCGCCGCGCGTATCGTCGGGCGCGATGCATCCTATCCACTCGATGCATCGCTGCTGGTGCATCGGCTTCGCGTCGCGCTTGCGCTGCGTGAGCGGCTGTATCGCGAGCCTTTTTACCGGCTGGTGTACGGGGAATCCGACGGATTGCCGGGCCTGGTGCTCGATCGCTACGGCGATGTAGTGGTCGTGCAGAGCGGCACGGCCGGCATCGACCGGCTGCGCGCGGAAGTCGAATCCGCGGTGAACAAAGTGATTCACCCGAAGGCCATCGTGTGGAAAAACGATTCCGGCGCGCGCGAGTTGGAAGGGCTGGAACGCGGCGTGTCGCTTGCGGGCGAGGGGGAGATTCCCGCGGAAATTTCCGTGCGCGAACAGGGCATCGATTTCATCGCGCCGCTGGCGGAAGGCCAGAAGACCGGCTGGTTCTACGATCAGACCGCCAATCGCGAACGACTGCGACGCTACCTGCCGGCGGGCGCGCGTGTGCTCGATGTGTGCAGCTACGTGGGTGCGTGGGCCATCACCGCGCTCAAGGGCGGCGCGGCCAGCGCCACCTGCGTGGATTCGTCGGCCACGGCGCTCGAATATGTGGCGCGCAATGCACGCGCGAATGGTGTCGAGGTCGAAACGCTGAAGGACGATGCGTTCGATGCACTGAAGGCGCTGCATGAATCCGGGGCGCGTTTCGACGTGGTGATTCTCGATCCGCCCGCGTTCGCCAAGCGCAAGAAGGACGCGCCCCAGGCGCAAGCCGCATATCGCAAGCTGAACCAGCTCGCGCTGCCGCTGATCGATCGCGATGGTCTGCTGGTGTCCTGCTCGTGCTCCTATCACATGCCGGCCGATGAGCTCGTCAATGCGATCCAGACCGCGGCGCGCCACTCCAGCCGTTTCGTGCAGGTGCTGGAGCAGGGTGGGCAATCACCTGATCACCCAATCCATCCTGCAATCCCGGAAACCAAATACCTCAAATCTTTTTTCTGCCGCGTCACCCGGGAATAACTACACTATTACCCAATGATTCCGTATCCCTCTTTCGACAAAATTGCGTTCGAGATCGGCCCTTTCGGCAGTTTCGGACCCCTCAAAGTTCACTGGTACGGAATCATGTATCTCGTCGCGTTCGCGGCGGGCTGGTTCCTGGCCCGCCTGCGCGCGAAGCAGCCCGGCTCGACCTGGAAGCCCGTCGATGTCGATGACTTCCTGTTCTTCTGCATGCTCGGCACCATTCTCGGCGGCCGCCTGGGCTACGTGTTTTTCTACGGGCTTTCGTACTGGGCGAGCGATCCCCTGTATCCGTTCAAGATCACAGACGGTGGCATGTCGTTTCATGGCGGCCTCATCGGTGTGTTCATCGCGCTCGCCATCTTTGCCGTACGCCGCAAGCGCCGCATCGCCGACGTGATCGATTTCGCGGCGCCGCTGCCGGGTATTGGTCTGTGCGCGGGGCGCATCGGCAATTTCATCAACGGTGAGCTGTGGGGCAAACCCACCGATGCGCCGTGGGGCTTCATGGTCGATGGCGAAGTGCGGCATGCGACGCAGCTCTACGAAGCCGCGCTCGAGGGCGTCGTGCTGTTCGTCATCCTCTGGTGGTACACGTCGAAGCCCAGGCCACGCATGGCCCCCGCGGGTCTTTTCCTCATTCTTTATTCGCTGGCGCGCATCACCGTCGAATTCTGGCGTTTGCCCGACTCGCACCTGAACGAAGCCAGTGGCGGCTACCTGGTCGGTCACTGGTTCACGATGGGCATGTTGCTGTCGCTGCCGATGCTGCTCATCGGCGCCACGCTGATGTTCATGGCCTACCGGCGGCGTGAGGCGTCCGGCAATTTCTCCGCGGTCCCCGCGTGAAGCCCAGGAAATGAAGCAATACCTGGAATTCATGCGACACGTGCGGCGTAACGGCGCACAGAAGGCCGACCGCACGGGCACCGGCACGCTCTCGGTGTTCGGTCACCAGATGCGCTTCGACCTCGCCGCCGGTTTTCCGCTGGTCACCACCAAGCGCGTGCACTTCAAGTCCATCGCCTACGAACTACTGTGGTTCCTGCGTGGCGAGACCAACACGAAATTTCTGCGCGAGCACGGCGTCACCATCTGGGACGAGTGGGCCGACGAAAATGGCGAGTTGGGCCCCGTCTACGGCAAGCAATGGCGTTCATGGCCGACGCGCGATGGGCGGCAGATCGACCAGATCTCGCAGGTGGTGGAACAGCTGCGCACCAATCCGGATTCTCGCCGCATCATCGTCAGCGCCTGGAACGTCGGCGAGCTCGACCAGATGAAGCTCATGCCCTGTCATGCGTTCTTCCAGTTCTACGTATCGGACAAACGCCTTAGCTGCCAGCTCTATCAACGCAGCGCCGACATTTTCCTCGGCGTCCCGTTCAACATCGCCTCTTATGCATTGCTCACTCACATGCTCGCGCAGCAATGCGACCTAGAGGTCGGTGAATTCATCTGGACCGGTGGCGACTGCCACCTGTATTCGAACCACCTGAAGGAAGCCGACGAGCAGCTGTCGCGCGTGCCTCTGACGCCGCCGAAACTGGTGCTGACGCGCCGCCCACCGTCCATGTTCGACTACGAGTTCGAGGATTTTCAGATCGTGAACTATCAACACCACCCGGCCATCAAGGCCCCCGTTGCTGTATGACGAACAAGTCGAAGAAAACGAAGAAGAAAGCGATGCCTTTCGATCAGTCCCAGCCCAAGCGCGGCGGTCCGCCCATCCCGACCTCGCCGCTCGTCGAAGTGCGCAATTCCGCAGTCCACGGGCGGGGCGTGTTCGCCGTCGCTCCCATTGCCAAAGGCACGCGCATTTTCGAATATCTCGGCGACCGCGTTTCGCACGCCACCGCGGATGCGCGTTATGAAGATCACGACGAGAACGACAATCACACCTTCCTGTTCATCGTCGACAGGAACACCGTGATCGACGCAGCCGTCGGCGGCAGCGACGCGCGCTTCATCAATCACCACTGCGATGGCAACTGCACGTCGGTCATCGAGAACCGCCGCGTATTCATCGACTCGCTGCGCGCCATCGCGCCGGGCGAAGAGCTGGGTTACGACTACGAGATCGGTCGTGACAAGGACGATCCGCCCAATGTGGATGAGATATACGCCTGCCATTGCGGGTCGCCGAAGTGTCGCGGCTCCATGCTCGAGGCTGCCCCGAAAAAGAAGGCGGTGAAGCCTGCGGCCAAACGGCGCAAGCCCGGGAAGGCTCGCCAAAGAACGCGCAATAGCCGACGTTCCGAGGCGAAGCGCCGCGGAGAACGGCCACGCCGTCGGGCCTGATCGATCAGCTCGCCGAACGCGGTTTCGGTGTGGCTGACGATTTCGTCGACGCGAAGCTGCTCGCAGAATTACGCGGGCGCTGTGTCGAGCTGCACCAGTCCGGAGGTTTGCGGCCGGCGCGTGTGGGCCGTGGCGACCACGAGCAGCTCGCTCCCGACGTGCGCGGCGACTTCATTTCCTGGCTGGAAACACCCGAGCGCGACGCCGAGCAGCGCGTGCTGGCACGGCTCGATGACCTTCGCTCCGCGCTCAATCGCGCGCTCATGACCGGGCTCGAAGACTTCCAGGGACACTTTGCGCTGTATCCGAGCGGTGCCGGTTACGCGCGGCACTTCGACCGACTGGTGGGCACCGATGTGCGCGCGATTTCGACCGCGCTGTACCTGAACGACGATTGGGTGGCCGACGACGGTGGGCAGCTGCGTCTCTACGTGGGTAGTGGAAGCAGCGTCGATGTGCTGCCGCAGGGCGGCAGGCTGGTGGCATTCCTCTCCGACAAATTCGAACACGAGGTGCTCCCCGCGCGGCGCGAACGTCTGAGTTTCACCGGCTGGTTCCGGCGCCGGCCTCTCGAGGGCTTCGTGTGAGCGCGCCGCTCGTCACGCTCATCGTTGCCGTTGCGGACAACGGGGTCATCGGTCGCGAAAACACCTTGCCCTGGCATCTTCCCGAGGATCTCAAACGCTTCAAGCGCCTGACCATGGGCAAACCCATGATCATGGGCCGCAGGACCTTCGAGTCCATCGGCAAGCCGCTGCCCGGCAGGCTGAATATCGTCGTCACGCGGGACTCTAACTACCGTCGCGAGGGCGTCGAAGTCGTGCACGGCACGGACGCGGCGCTCGAGGCTGCCGCGGGAGCGCCCGAGGTCATGGTCATCGGCGGTGCCGAGCTGTTCCGCCGGTTCCTCCCGCGCGCCGGGCGCATTCATCTGACCCGGGTGCACGGCAACATCGAGGGTGACGTGATGTGGCCTGCACTGGACATCCGGGAGTGGGATGTCGTCGAACGGGAACGGCACGAGGCCGACGACCGTCATGCCCATGCAATGACCTTCGAGGTGTGGGAGAAGCGAACGTAATGGGTGAAAAACCCGCGCGAAAGCCCCTCCGGCACGTTATTCTCCCCGCCCTATGAAAAAGCTCACTGCCCTGGCGGCACTCTTCTGCACCCTCAGCCTTACCGTCTGCGACGCCGATGCGGCGAAACCGAAGGCGAAGGAACAGGCCCCGATGACCGAAGATCAAAAGACGCTGTACGCGCTTGGGATGTTGATGAGCAATTCGCTCAGCACCTTCGAACTCAAACCCGAAGAGCTCGAGCAGGTTCAGAAGGGCCTCGCCGACGGCGTGGGCGGCGTGAAGGGCACGCTGAATCCCGAAGAGTACATTCCGAAAGTGCAGGAGCTGCAGCGCACGCGCATGGCGGCGGTCTCGGCGAAGGCAGCCGCGGCGGGTGTCGCGTTCCTCGACAAGGCGTCGAAAGAACCGGGCGTCACCAAGACCACGAGCGGCATCCTCATCAAGCAGACCAAGGCAGGTACCGGCGCAACGCCTGCTCCCACCGACCAGGTGAAAGTGCACTACGAAGGCCGCCTCATCGACGGCAAGGTTTTCGATAGTTCGATCGCGCGCGGCGAACCGGCGACGTTCCCGTTGAACGGCGTCATCGCCTGCTGGACCGAAGGCGTGCAGACCATGAAGGTGGGCGGCAAGGCTCAGCTCATCTGCCCGGCGAATCTCGCCTACGGCGCCAATGGCTCGCCGCCGACTATTCCGCCGGAGTCCACTCTGGTGTTCGACGTGGAACTGCTCGAAATCGTGAAATAGGATCGTGAAGTAGTTCGACAGATTTAATTCGTGAAACCGGAGGCGCGGGAGCGAAAGCTTCCGCGCCTTCCTTATTTACGCAATCGCGAATCCGCGCGCCGATGCACGTTTCTGGCCGCCAAACTGTGATCCATTAAGGGAATACCCGAGATGGCCGCATTTAGACTGGCACGCATGTCTGAGCGGAGCAGAGGATTAAAAGGAGTGGCATCGGGTCGCTCGGGAGCCTGGCTGGCCTTCGCGTTGTTCGGGTGCGGGTTCGCGCATGCGGCCACCTTCACTGGCACCGTTTTCGAAGACACCAACTACGGCGGCGGCGCGGGCCGCACGCGCGTGGCGTCCGGCGGCACGGTGCTCACGGGCGTTACGGTTGAGCTCTATCGCGCGAGTGACGGCGCGTTCATCGCCACCACGACCACCAATGTCAGCGGCGTCTATTCACTGACCTCGGGCGCGACCTCCGCATCCATGATCGTGCGCGTGGTGAACGGCTCCGTGCGATCGGCGCGCACCGGCGGGGCGGCGTGTGCCACCTGCGTACCCGTGCAAACTTTTCGCACCGACGCCACCACCGGCGCCGCGGTGAATGTCACCAATCGAGTCGGTGGTGAGGCGCCGGGTTCGAGCGACGCCGTCGTGAATCCCGGTGCGGGAACATACGGATCACTCACCGCGGGCGGGCGCGTGCCGCAGTCCGTCACCACCTCGAACCCGGCGGCCAATGGCTCCACGATTTCCGGCATCGACTTCGGATTCAACTTCGACACCGTGGTGAACACGCGCGACTTTGCCGCGTGCGGAGCAACCAATTCGAGTTACCCCTGCCAGGGATCGCTGCGGCAGTTCGTCATCAATGCCAATGCACTGGGCGGCGAGGGCGCATTGAGCCAGTCGGGCAGCGGACAGATTGACGGCGCAACGTCTTTCCTGCCGAGCGGATTCGAGTCCAGTATTTTCATGATTCCGACTGCCCAGCACACAGCCGGCGTTGCAGTGATTACGCTGGCCGCCGCGCTGCCTGTGATCTCGGGCGGCTCCACGCGCCTCGACGCAACCACGCAGACCGTCAACATCGGCAACACCAATGGCGGCACGCTCGGGACCGGCGGCACCGTGGGCGTGGATGCGATTTCGCTGCCCACGTTCCCGCGCCCTGAAGTCCAACTGACCGCCGGCAACACCGTCGTGAACGTGAGCGGCACCAGCAGCGCCATCCTGGGCCTTGCCTTGCGCCAGGGCTATCTACTGCTGTCCGGTACCGGCTGCCTGGCGCGCAACAACCTCGTTGGCATGACCGCCACCGGTGTCAGCAGCGACAACAGCCCGACAACCTACGGCATCGAGTTCGCCGGCAGTAATTCCACGGTGCGCAACAACTTCGTCACCGTAAACAACTCGGGCATCCGCACGCAGGGCGGCGGCACCGGGTCGCTGGTCACATTGAACGAAGTCGCGCGTCCCACCTCCGGCCACACCGACACATTCGACGGCATCCTGCGCGTGGGCACGGTGAGCTCCATTCAGGTGACCGCGAACCTCACGCGCGAACAGCGCGGTGGCGGCATCGAAGTGGGATTCGGTGGTGGCGCCTCGGCCAGCAACATCACGGTGACCAACAACACGGT
>Ga0193717_1000740_pt1 | contig 20721 bp, 22 predicted proteins | sample U2c2metaG_FD_145900 | JGI IMG/M metagenome (GOLD analysis project Ga0193717, IMG submission 145900) | Soil microbial communities from a riparian zone of the East river system, Colorado, United States - U2c2 | ecosystem: Environmental > Terrestrial > Soil > Riparian zone | place: USA: East River...
CCGGGACGCATGCCTGGCTGGCGAAGCAACTGCGAAGGAGTAAGGACTGACGTGCGTACGCAACCGTGCGATCTGGGGATCAGGCAGGGGCGGATGCGAAAGGCGGTTCAGTTCGTCGAAGCCGCGAACACCATCCGCGACTTCGCTGACGAGCACAGTGACATCGCCGATGCTTATGTGACTTTGTGCGTGCACGCGGGTATCGCTCAGTCTGAAGTCGAAGGCGGGCTATACCCATATGCCGGCGTCACCGGAGGAGTTCAAGAAAGCCGGTAGGGCGGCCGATGCGCTTGTGGAGAAGGCTCGTCGTGCTCACGCGTCCTCAGCGCGTTAGATACTTCGTTGTGTTGGCGCCGGAACTCACCGGCGCCAACACAACCTCAGGCGTCGGTCTTCACTGGGGTAGGGGGTTCGGCGTCGCTGGACTGCGTGTCGGGACGGGACAGGCGTTCCGACACCTTCGCGGTGGCGTAGAAGGAGATCGCGAGCATCGCCGCCAGCAGGACGCCGATCGCGACGATCCCGCCGCTCAGGGTCGGGTCCGGGTCACCGGCCTCAACGCGGGCCGAGCCGGTCAGGAACGACAGCACGAAGAGCACGCCCACGGCGAGCGCGACCTCGAAGCCGACCAGCTTGGGGAACGCCCGCAGGGCAAGCCGGAACACGGTGCCTTCCTCGCCGGCGGCGCGGGCCCGTGCGATGCGGGGCATCAGGACGAACTCGTTCACGGCGCCGACCAGGATCATGGTCCCCACCAGTGACACCTTGATCAGCAGGAACCGGCCGAAGCTGGTGGTGAACAGCTGGCTCGGACTCCCGATGAGCGTCCAGGCCAGGAACAGCCCGCTGATCAGGATGCAGCCCACCGCGACCAGTGCCAAGGTGCTGAACCGCGCCCAGAGCTGCGCCCACGTCGTCCCCGCGCCGGGGGTGAGCTTGCGCCGGGTCGTGGCCAGTGCGACCAGGCCGGCGATCCCGCCCACCCAGGTCGAGATGGCGAAGACGTGCAAGTGGCTCATGTTGAGATCGACGATGGCGTCCAGGCTTACCTTGCCGAAGTCGGTCGGGATCACCGTCACGTTCTGGGCGACGAAGTTGAGTACGAACGCCGTCGCGACGATCGCCGTCAACCGCGAACGCAGTCGCGGTGACCACAGCAGCATCAACACCACGGCGGTCGCGACCCAGAGCAGGTACTGGACCAGCGTCAGCGCGCCGCTCGAGATCCATTCGCCGGTTTTTCCCGGTGTGCTCAGGTATTTCGCGATACTCGCGGGGGACAGCGCCTCGCCGTAGGGGATCTCCTTTCCCTTGATCCGCGCGGCTTTCCCGGCGATCTGGAAGTACAGCGCGACCAGGAACCAGGTGCCGGCGACGGCGAAGAGCAGGCTCGCCCGGCGGTCGAGCACTGCCCGGTCGCGCACGTCGACGGAGGGGCGCCGCAGTACGGGCCGCAGGACGAGCAGGTACAGCATGCTGAGACCGGTCGTCCCGATCAAGCCGATGAAGTAGGCCATCTTCGTGATGACCCGCCATGGCTCGGGGGTGGGATTGGCGTCGGCGGCAAGTACGGCTTGTACGAGCAGGTGGGTCGTCACAGCCTGTTCTCCTCATGGCCGAGCCGCCCGGACTGGAGGAGATGCTGGCGGCTCTCGGCATGCGACGGTAGTCAACACTTCAGGAAAATGGAAGACTGAAGTACTTGCTACAGTCGTCAGGCCGCCGGCTGCCAGCCGAGCGCAGGGCCGAGCTTCGTGGCGATGTCGGTGAGGATCTGCACGTAGTCCTCGTGCTCGAAGGTGAACGGCAGCGCGAACGCGACCTCGGTGATCTCCTGGAACGCGGCGTGGGCGTAGAGCCGTTCGGCGATCTGCGCCGAGGTTCCGACGAGATCGGGCGCGAACATCAGGCGCGCCGGTCCTTGCGGGGTCGTGGTGCGCGGCAGCCGTTTTTGGGCGTATTCCTCGTATTTCGCGCGTTGCTCCGAGGACGCCGAGTCGGTGGGGATGACGACCAGCCCTTGGGAGACACGCGCGTTCTCGCCGTCGGCGTGGTGGGCCCGGAACGCGCGGAGATGGGAGAGCTGGATCTTGGCGAAGTCCTCGGATTCCTCCGCTTTCACCACGCTGCTGGTCAAGAAGTTCATGCCGTGCTCGCCCGCCCACTGGGCCGAACGCAGGCTCGCGCCGCCGTACCACAGACGTCGGCCCAGACCCTCGGACTGGGGCTGGACGCGGTCGGAGAACACCTCGAATCCCTCGATGCCGCCGGCCGCGGTGGCGGGTTCTCCGCGCACGAAGTCCAGCAGCCGGCGCACCCGTTCGTAGCTGAAATCCTCGAGCTCGGCGGTGTCCGGGTACAGCGCTTCCTTGACCTGGTCGAAGTGCATCGGCGGGCCGACGCTGATCCCGGGATTGAGGCGGCCGCCGGACAGGATGTCCACCGTGGCCAGGTCTTCGGCCAGTCGCAGCGGGTTTTCCCAGCCCAGCGGGATGACCGCGGTGCCGAGGTGGATCCGGCTGGTGCGCTGCGAAGCCGCCGCGAGGATGGCTACCGGAGACGAGATGCCGTACTGCAGATGGCGATGCCGCACCCAGGCGCTGTCGAAGCCGAGTCGTTCACCCAGTTCGATGACGCCGAGCGTCGACTCGTGGCCCCGGCGAGGATCGGCCTCGTCGAACAGCCCGATCGTCAGAAAACCCAGTTTCCGCAACGGTTCCGTGGGCAGTGGCACTGGGATCCTCCATCGCTGCTGAACGTCACCTGCTCATGATCATGGTTCACCGGTGCGGAACTTGTCGAGGACCCGGCGTTCCCGTTTCGTCGGCCGACCGGCGCCCCGGTCGCGGCGGGCGACGGGGTTGGCCGTTTCCGGGGTGGGAGCGGGTGTCTTGTCGATGAAACAGGTGGCCGCGTCGGTGGCCCCGACCCGTTTCTGGATCACCCGGGTCACCTCGAGGACGCGGGTCGTGTCGCCGACTCGGGCACGCACCTCGTCACCCGGCACGACCGCCGTCGCGGGCTTGGCCGGCCGGTCGTTGACGCGCACGTGCCCGCCCCGGCAGGCCGCGGCGGCATCCGGTCGGGTCTTGGTCAGCCGGACCGCCCACAACCAGCGGTCCACACGGGTGGACTCCACAGCTGTACATGATGTCCTACTTCGCGAAAAACGCGTTCGCGCGGTGTTGGCCACGAGCCGTCCCCTGTGATCTACCTCATCCAGGCTTGAGGTTCACATTGATGTCAAGCCCTACGGTTCCGTTATGTCCTCTTTCGTAGTTCACCGCAATGGCCGCCCGGCGACCGCCGAGGAACTGGCGCCGCTCGCCTTCGCGGGCTATGCCCACTTCACCGCGATGCAGGTGCGGGGGAGCCGCATCCGGGGCCTCGACCTCCATCTGGCGCGGTTGCGGGTCGCCTCGGCCGAGATGTTCGGCCGGGCCATGCCCGACGACCGGGTGCGGGGCTACTTGCGGGAAGCACTGGCGGCCGGTCCGGGAGATCTCTCGCTGATGGCCACGATGTACTCGCCGGCGGGCGAATTCACCGCGTCCGGCGCTGACATCGAGCCAGCGGTACTGATTCGTACTGGCCCGCCCGCGTCCGGTCCGAACGGACCACTGGCGCTGACCGCGGTCGAATACGAACGGGTCATCCCGGCCGTGAAACACGTCGGCGAGGTCGCCAAGACGTACTACCTCCGCCAGGCCGTCGCCCAAGGCTTCGACGACGCTGCCTTCGTCGACCGCCAGGGGCGGCTCAGCGAGGCGTCGATCTGGAATCTGGCGTTCTGGGACGGCGAAGCGGTGGTGTGGCCCGACGCCGAGATCCTGCGCGGGATCACGATGGGCATCGTCGGCCGCCAACTGGATCGCCTCGGAATCCCGCAGCGCGTCCAAGCGATCAAGCTCGCCGACCTGCCGGCACTGGCCGGTGGCGTCGTCATGAACTCCTGGACCCCGGGCATCGCACTGTCCCGAATCGACTCGGTGCCGCTGCCCGAAGCGCAGTCCTTCTTGACGATGCTTCACCAGGCCTACAACGCCGAGCCCCTCACGGCGCCGTAAGTGCGCGGGAGGAGTGTCACGATGCGGGTTTTCGGAGTCCTTCGATGATCAGGTCGGCCATGGCTTCGGCGTGCCGCTCGATCTCGGCGGGCTCGAACGGCGAGTTGCCGAACAGTTGCCGGGTCATGCCTTCGTGGCTGAAAGTTGCCCCGCCGCCAGAAGTGATCAAGTAATAGAGGGTGTGGGCCGGGACTTCGCGGAGGTGTCCTGATTCGACCAGTTCGAGATAGAGCGGGGTGAACAGGCTCAGCATCGGGTGGACGAAGGTCTTGAGGAGATGATCGAGTCGCTCGCTCTGCTGTCCCGCCTCGCCGTTGACCACCCGCAGGAGATCCGGGTTCCGTGCGGAAAAGCTCACGAACGTGCGGACCACGGTCCGGAGGCGGATTTCGGGAGCCGCGGTGGTGTCATCGGCTCGCGCGAGCTCGGCCACCAGACCGCCGAAACCCCAGTCGACCGCGGCGTGCCAGACGCCGTCCTTCGACCCGAATCGCTGATGCAGCAAGTTGTGGCTCACACCCAGCACGCGGTTGAGGTCCCTGACCGAAACCCCCTGATAGCCGTGGACGGCGAAGGCGTGGAGCGCCTCGGCGAGCACCCGGTCTTCGGTCGCCGGCGTCGCGCCCTTTTTCGGCCTGCCCCGTCGTCTCGGCGCCACCTCGGACATGTCCGGGATCCTACCGACAAGCCCCGGCGGTCCGGATTCATCGCTCAAGGGCCGCTTTCACCGCGCGCAGATAGCCTTCGTGCGCCGACCCGTCGGACAGGTTCGCGAACAGGGCCTCGTCGACGTCCGCGTCGTCGCCGACCAGAACCGACATGTCCCGGCGGAAGTATGTCCCTTGTGGATGGTCAGCGAAGGTGTACACGATCTGGCAGCGGACGCCCGCCACGCGCAGGCGGTCGGTCTCGATCACCCACGTGTGGCCCGGCGCGGCGAGGGTGGCCAGCCACTCCGTCCGGAATCCCGTCGCTTCGCCGGGCGGCCGGATGAGCTCGGCCCAGCGGGCACCGGCGGCCGCGGGCGTCTCCGTCGCGCCCTCGACCGCCGCGGTCACCGGATGGGTGCCAACCCAATTGGCCGGCGTAGTGACGAATTCGTAGACCTGACCGGGGCTTCGCTCGACGGCGATCTCCGCGCCGGTCTGCACGATCCGCATGACTGTCCTTTCAGCTCAGGATTCGGCGGTGGCTTCCAGCTGGTAGCCCGTCGGCTCGGCCGGATCGGCGTCGACGGCACGGGCTTCGTCGACGTGCTTGAGCTGATCGCGTCGCCAGGCGTCCGGATCCTGCCGCAGCTTCGTCCGCCGGGCCTGGACGACCCGGATGGCCGCGGACAGCACGGCGTCGGCCGGACCGGCGGAAGGCAGGCCGAGCTCGTCGCACAACGAGTCGCCGTGGAACCGGCGGGTCAGTGCGTACATCGCGTGCGTGCCCAGGTGCGGCGGGATCGACAGCACCTCGTGGAGAACGTCGACGACCGCCTCGATGGTCGCCTTCGCGAGCACGCCGGATTCAGGGATCAGCGGGCCCGTGACCGTTTCGAGGAGGTCGTCCACCCGCTTCGCCTCGTCATTGCCGGTGATCCCCTCGATCAGCCGCGGGTCGATTCCCAGGACGTGCCCGATGTACCACCAGTAGCGGTAGAGCGAGTGCTGCTCGCTGCTGTTGAGGTCGAACCCCATCAGCGCTTCGGCCCGGTAGGACGTCACAGTGAAGTCCATCCACGTCCGGGCGAGGTCGACCTGGTTGATCGGAGCGCCCAGTGCGGCCTCGTCGTATCCGCGCGTCCGCGCGAGCCGCCGCATGTGCGCGTGCAGCATCCGCACCTGAAGCGTCTCGACGTAGCCTGGCGCACCGCGGCGCATGGCTCCGGGCAGTGTGGCCGTGCGGACCCACTTGCCGGTTTCGTCGATCCGGCGGCGAGCTCCGTCGATCAGGCGCCCTGTGGTCGCCAGCACCCTCGCGATCGACGGCGATTGGTACACGCGGACCAGCGCGCCGGCGGACAGCGAGATCGCGTGCACCGGGTTGGGCATGCTGTACTGCGGTAGCGGTCCTTCGTCGAGCAGCGCGTCGTCGACGTAATCCGGTAACGACTCAGCTTGCGTGAGAAGTGCGGCGACGGCTGCCGGTGGATCCGCCAGCGAGGCGAGACCGTCCTCGATCCCTTTCGCGAGGGCGACCCGGACCGGCCGCCCGCGCTCGTGGATTTCGTCGACGACGGCGTCGGCGAGCGGGTCGGCCGTGGTCAGCGCCCAGGCCATCAGATCCGCCCGGTCCGCGCCGAACTGAGCTGCCACGGTCGACCGTCTGCTGCGCTGCCCGGGCCAGTCCCGCGCTTCCGGTGCCTGTTCGTCACTCATGGGTCGCTCCGTTTCCGCAGGTTACAGCTGTGTCAGACGGGCTATCCGGCACCTCGACCCAAAGGTGTCAGTTGTCAATATAATCCCTCTGACGGCTGCGGCGAGGAACTCAATAGGGTGGTTTACCGGCGGACACTGACCGGTCAACCTTGCACTTCGGTAGTAGTTCACAGGTTAACGACAGCGTCCTCCCAGAAACGGCCGCCAGGCTCTGGGCAGTTGCTCAAGTAAGAGCAGTTGCCCCAGTGAGAGGAACGCCGTCATGAATGACTTCGAACCGACAAGCACGGCCGTGCGAGAACGCCGACCGAACGCGCGGCGGTTGCTGTCGAAGAAAACGGGTGCCTGGTTCGTGGCCGCGGGGCTGACGTGTGCGGCGGCCGGACTCGCCGGTGCCGGCACGGCCTCCGCGGCGGATCTCCCCGTCGGCGGCGGGCCCGTGGCCGCGCCGTCAGACGGGGGTGCGACCGGCATCGTCGACGCCAAGTCCACGTCGAGCTTCAGCTTCAAGACGGCAGCGGGTGTGGAGGTGACCGTCGACGAGGATTCCTCCACGAAGTACAAGGTGGGAATCCTCCCTGCCTGGGAAGGCGTCGTGAAGGAGGGCGCAAGCGTTCTCGTCCTGGGCTTGGTCAACAGCTCGACCATCACGGCGACGCAGGTCATCGTGCAGCCTTGGGGTGACGGCGGGGCTGCGGCCGCCCAGGCGGCCGGGGTGGTCCCCTTCCAGCAGGGGGTGCCTTCACCGACCCAGTCGGTCGGTCAGATCCCGGCCTACACCGAGGGAGACGGGACGATCGTCAGCGGAACGACAGCGGACAAGGCGACGGCGGCCGCGCAGTCCGTCGTCCCCGGAGGCGTCGCCAACCGTGTGGTGGTGCTGAGCGGCGGCGAGTACGAGGTCCACAACGTCGGCATCAACTGGCCGCACCACGTCTTCGTCAGCAAGGACTTCAAGGTCCTCGGCTACGAGTAGCCGCTCGGGATGCCCTGAACGACGCGTTGAGGTCATTGGCGTCGCGGGGTGGGCTCGGGAGGTGCCCCAAAGCGGCGTTGGGGGCACTCAACGATGCTGTTGGTCAATTCGCGCAGCGCCCACGCCGAGGTGCGACCATGGCCACCATGGTCGCGTTGAACGCAACTAAAGTGGCCATGGTGGCATCCCAGGGTCGGACTAAACGCCCAGAGTGGCTATTCCGGGCGCACCATACGTGGCCTCGTGAATTGACCAACAGCGTCACTCAACGCCCCCAACGCCGCTTTGGGGGCACGACGGCACGCACTTTCTCACGAAAGTGCCTCTCTCGCAGAGTCCGCCCGACCCGCCAGCAGGAGTGAAAACTTTCCGCCGCTCACGATGGCCCGCCAGGGCCCCATAGAGCTGTCGACAGATGGCGAAAGTCGTTCTGTGCGGCCCAATCTGATCAGGGATCCGCCTTTCGTAGGACCCCCGATCAGTCTGAAAGCTGATTTACCCCCATGATCCGCTGCGTACGGTGATTCCATGACTACGAAAGGCATTCGCCGGGCCACGGTCGCCGCACTGGCTGCGACGCTGGGACTCACCGGAATCGCGGCTGCTTCCGATCTGTCCACTGAGGACGTCGTACGCACCGACAAAGGGCTCGTACGGGGCGTGGTCGACAGTCAGTTCCGTGAGTTCCAGGGCATTCCTTTCGCCGCGCCGCCAACGGGCGCGCGCCGCTGGCAGCTGCCACAGCCGGCCGAGGCGTGGTCCGGGGTGCGGGACGCGACCAAGGTGGGTGCCCCCTGCGCACAGCTGGATCCCACGGGCGAAAACCTTTTGGCGGGCTCATCCGAGGACTGTCTCTACCTCAATGTCACCACTCCCCGCGCCACGGACAAGCCCAAGCCGGTGATGGTGTGGGTGCACGGTGGCGGATGGACCTCCGGCACCGCGAACGACTACGACGGGCGCCGGCTGTCCGAGGCCGGTGACGTCGTTGTCGTCACCGTGAACTACCGCCTCGGCACGCTCGGGTTCTTCGGGCATCCGGACCTGCCCGATTCCGGAACATACGGGCTCGCCGACCAGCAGGCCGCGCTGCGCTGGGTAGGCACCAACGCCCGGTCCTTCGGCGGTGATCCGGGCAACGTGACGCTGTTCGGTGAGTCGGCCGGTGGACTGTCCACCTGCGCACAGCTCGCTTCGCCGGGTGCCGCCGGGCTGTTCCAGCGGGCGATCATCGAGAGCGGATCGTGTGAGACGAACTGGCCCGCGAACCTGCAGTACCCCGACGCCACCGAACAGGTCTGGTGGTGGTCCCGCCAGCAGATCGCTGCGGCGGGCAAGACCGAGGCGGCCGAGCTGGGTTGCGGCGACCTCGCGTGCCTGCGCGACGTCGACCCCTTGACCGTGCAGAAGACCACCGCCGCCTTCGGGCACGCCGGCTACGGCACCAGCCTGTTGCCCCTCGACCCGCGAAAGGCACTCGAGTACGGAACGTTCAACCGGGTGCCGGTGATGGAGGGCAACACCAGGGACGAACAGGCGTACTTCGGCTGGTTGTTCGAGCTCAACGGCAAGATGGATCTGCCGGCGTACCGGCAGAACCTGAGCAAGAGCTTCGGCGACAAGGCAACCGCGGTGGAGCAGGAGTACCCGGCGTCGGCATACGACTCGCCGATTCAGGCGTGGAACACCGTCGGCTCCGATCGGGGATGGATCTGCCCGTCGCTGACCACCAACCGGCTGATGGCACGGCGTGTGCCGGTGTACAGCTTCTCCTTCGCCGACCGGACCGCGCCTGCCTACGTCACCTTCCCGCCCGGCTACCAGTCCGACGCCTACCACTCGTCCGAACTGCCGTACCTGTTCGACTTCCGCCCGCTGGCGCAACTGAACGACGCGCAAACCGAACTGTCCAAGTCGATGCTGCGTTACTGGACGAATCACCCGGATCGATCTCGACAAACAGCACCACTGCGGCTTCTGGTCATGAGGCGGTAGGTGGCCTCAGTGAAGCCCACGTCAGCCGACTTCGAGCAGTCCTCTTCGGACGGCCTCGGAGACTGTGCTCGCCCGGTTTTCGGTGCCGAGCTTGCGGTAGATCCGCACCAGGTGGGTCTTCACCGTCGCCTCGGTGAGGAAGAGCGCGGCGGCGATGGACCGGTTGCTGCCCCCTGCGGCCAGCAGCCGTACGACCTGGATCTCCCGCCCGCTCAGGACCGTCTCCGGATCGGCTAGGTGCCCGGCTAGGTGCCCCGCTGCCTCCGGGGCGAGCCCCATGCCTCCGGTGGTCGCCGCGCGTACGGCGCGGAACAGTTCCTCGGGCGGGCCCGCCTTGAGGACGTAGCCTCGGGCTCCGGCCGCCAACGCCCGTAGGACGTCGCCCTGGGTGTCGTGGCTCGTGAACACGACGACCGGGATGTCCGGGACGGCGGCGGTGATTCGCCGGGTCGCCTCGACGCCGTCGATTCCCCCACGGGTGCCGGTGCCCTCCGTCAGCCGGAGGTCCATCAGGACCACGTCGGGCCGGAGCCGGCTGGCGAGGCCGACGGCTTCCTGCCCGTCGGCGGTCTCGCCGACGACGTCGAGGCCAGGTTCGCCGGTGAGCAGAGCGCGCAGTCCGGCGCGTACGACGGCGTGGTCGTCCACGATCAGGATCCGGACCGGCGCGTCGCTCATCGCGTGCCCGCCAGGACGGCGACTTCGATCGGGAGAGTGGCCCGTGCCAGGGTGCCGCGTCCGGGTGTGCTGTCGATGGTCAGCGTGCCCCCGTACGGGATCAGCCGATCCCGGCCCGCGGCCAGTCCGAAGCCGCGCCCGCCCTCGGCGGCGCCTGCCGGCGTCCTGTTCGCACCCGCGTCGAAACCCACCCCGTCATCGCGCACCTCGACCGTGACCGTGGTTTCGCACCGGTGGTCGAGCGTGACCCACACGTTCCCGGCACGAGCGTGCTCGCCCGCGTTCGCCACCAGGCCCTGTGCCACGCGCAGCAGCGCCGCGGCCCGGTCCGTGGTCACCGCGCGCGGTACGCCCTGCGTGCGGAAGACGAGCTGCGAGGCCGAGACGGCCGATCCGGTACGTGCGCACAACTCGCGTAGAGCCGTGGCCAGATCGTCCTGTTCCAGCGCGGGCGGGGTCAGGTCGCAGATGATGCTGCGGGTCTCGGCGAGATTCGCGCCGAGCGCGCCGATGACCGTCTGCACCTGAGTCCTGGCGGCGTTCGGCAGCCGGTCCCAGTCCCGGTCGGCGGCCTGCAGGAGCATGCGGTTGCCCGCGAGTTCCTGGGCCAGGGTGTCGTGCAGGTCGCGGGCGATACGGGCCCGTTCGGCGAGCCGCCCGGCCTCACGCTGCTGCCGTGCCAGCTCCTCGCGGGTCCGGCCCAGTTCGTGCAGGAGCCGCTGCTGGTTGCGGTAGAGAACGACCGTCACCCAGACCGCGGCGGCCGGGGGCGCGAGTAGTCCGAGTTCAAGTCCCCCGGTGCTCCGCGCGAGGAAGACGACGAGCAGCGCCGTGACCAGACCGGCCACCGGGAGGGCCGCCCGGCCGAGTGTCCGCAGGGCGAGGACCGCCAGCGGAACGGCGAGCCACGCGGTTCCACCGGCGAGATTCGAGGGAAGGAGCCAGGAGATCCAGCACCACAACGCCAGGAGCGCGAAGAACCAGACCGCGCTACCCCGGCTGCCCAGCCGGTCCACGAGCGCCAGCCCGCCCACGTACCCAGCCGCCAGCAGCACGATGGGCGGGGCGACCGCCCAGCACACCGCGCTGTTCTCCTCGACGAGGCGGGCCATTGTCCCGGCGACGACGAGCAGGAATAGCAGGTGGGGAAGCCATCGCAAGGACAACGTGCCCAGAGGCGCGGCGATGGGAGGCACGAGAGGCTTCCTCCACGACATTCCGATCTTGTGCGGGAGCGCCATGATCGTAGGCTAGCGCCCGGTGTGACCGGAGTGAGGGAACGCGGCGCTACCGACCCGGGTGCAGACCGAGCCACCCCGGCGTCGGATCGCCCTTGACCTCACCGAAGTACAGGGCGAAGGTCTGCTTCAGCCGCTCGATGCCGGCGCGGTCCTCCATGAACTTGGGGAAGCCGTCCAGATGGGCGTTCGGGTACTCCCACACCGGCTTCAGTCCGCCTGCCGGGACGATGTCCGTCCGCACCGACCAGCCGGTGCCGGACGCCTGCTGGAACGCGGGGGACAGCCGCCAGTTCAGGTACAGCTTGGCGGCCGTCGGGTTGGGCGCCCCGCGCAGGATCGCGGCCCGCTGGCCCCAGGCCATGAACGGGTGCCCCTCCGGCGCCACCCACCGGGTCGGCGAGGTCGGCGGCGCGATGAGGATGCCGCCCGTCCCGACCCCGATGATCTTCTGCTTGGCGGTGACTGCGGCGCCTCCGGAGAACGAGCCGCGGCCGAACTGCGGCTGCTGCGCGGCGAACTTGGCGACCCAGTCCCAGCCGTATGCCTTCTGGTACAGGGAGAAGAGGTAGAGCACCGCGTCGTCGTCGTGCGGGAAGGAGGAGGCGATGGCCCCCTTCCAGCGCGGGTCGATCAGGTCCAGCGGTGTCTTGGGAGCGTTCGCACCCGCCGCCGCGACGTCGTACATGAAGCTGAAGGGGGAGACCACCACGGTCGTCCAGGTGCCGGCGGGGTCCCGGAACAGCGGGTACTGCTTGGAGAACCCGGCGGCTCGGTATGGCAGCAGCTTTCCCTCCGCCTTCCATCGCGTGAAGTCCTGGAGGGTCTGGAGCTGCACGACGTCGGGGACAAGCGTGTTGGTCGCGAGCTGGTTGTCCACGCGGACGTCGTGATACTTGCTGTAGTCCACGACCATCGTCAGCGCGATGCCGGGGAACCGCTGCGCGAACGCCGCCCTGGTGGCGTCCTGCTGGCTGCTGATGTCGCCGCCCGCGTAGATGACGAGCTTGCCGCTCTCGGCGAGGGCGTCCTGGTAGAGCTCGTCGAGTGACCGGGTCTCCTCGCGGCCAGCTGGGGCACCGCCTACCGAGGCTGCTGCCGTGGCGGCCTGCGCGATCCCCGGCGAAGCCGCGGCGATCCCGCCCAAGGCGACGCTCGCGCCGACCGTGAGAATCCTGCGCCTGCTTAAGTTGCTGGACATGGTGAGGAGGGTCCTTTCCGCGCCTTTTCGGATCAGGCGGCACGAAAAGGCTATGGCCGGCCCGCGCTGCTCCGCGTCACCCACAAGGCGACTCCGGCTTCCATCGTTCGGTTGAACGACCACCCATCGGAGGGAAGCGCGGCAACGCCAAAGCCCTGCGGAGCACCGTTTCAGCGGGTGCGGAGCGTTGCGACAGACGAGGCGGTGAGGTGGCCGCCGTGGCCGACGTACACGGTGGGCGGGGCATGGTCGGCGATCACGCGCATGCTGCGGAGGGCGGCGTCAGGGTCGGCCGCGAACATCGGCTTGCGAGCCATCCGGGCCCGCATGATGCCGCCGGACAGTGCGTCGCCGGCGAGAATGCTGTTGTCCGGGAGCAGGACGCAGGTGGATCCGGGGGTGTGCCCGGGAGTCACGAAGGACCGGCCGATTCCGCCGAGCCGGGTCAGGTCCGTTTCGTCGTCGAGGACGATGTCGGGTTCGACGGGCGGGATTTCGGCCTTGGCCAGCATGACCTTCATCAGGCGGGGCACCAGGCTGGTGGGCCGCAGGTCGACCCGGCCGCCTCGACGGAGCTGGTCGGCGTCGTCGCGGTGGATGGCGATGGGCGCTCCGGTGGCCTCTCGCAGTTCCAGCGCCGAACCGCTGTGGTCGGCGTGGTGGTGGGTGAGCACGATGAGCGTGACGTCCGCGGGGCGCAGGCCCGCGTCGGAGATCTTCGCGAGCATCGCCGGTGCCCGCCCCGCGACGCCGGTGTCGACGATCATGGTCTCTCCTCGGCCCGTTCGATGTGAATGCTTCTAACATAGCATCGATGTTAGAATCGTTCACATACGAATTTTCGAGGAGGTGAAGCGGGTGCCACGCACGAGCTACCACCACGGCGCCCTTCGGCAGGCGCTGATCGACGGCGCCAGGGAGATACTGGCCGAACGAGGCCATGAGCAGTTCAGCCTCAACGAGGTCGCCCGCCGGGCAGGCGTGAGCACGTCTGCGCCCTACCGTCACTTCGAGAACAGGGACGAACTGCTGACGGCGGTGGCCGCGCAGGGCTACGAGACACTGCGTCAAAGCCTGGAGCGGACCGCCGCGAGCACCGCCGACGCGACTGAGCGGCTATTACGCCTGGGCGGTGCGTACGTGCGCTTCTCGCACGACCACCCCGACCTGTTCGTGACCATGTTCCGCAGCAAGCCGGATGCGGGCCCGGTCGGTCACGAATCGTTCGAGGTACTCCTGCGGGCCGTCGCCGACGCCCAGCGCGAGCGGGTCCTGTCCACGAAGCCGTCCGCGGAGTTGCTGGCCACGTCCATCTGGGCCACCCTGCACGGCCTCGCGGCGCTCAGCCTGCGGCAACCACACGAGCGCTTCGGCATGTCCGCGCCCCCAGAAGACCTCGCCACCAGCACCCTGTCCGCGCTCCTCGGCCTGTAGGCACCGGCTGAGCCAGGGCTGTTCGTGATCATCAGCCGGGAGGAGCGGTCGTCACCGGCGTGCGCTGGAATCGTCCAGGGTCCGGGACTCCCGCTCGGTGAGCACGAGCAGACCGGCCGGCAAGGCGATCGCGAGGCCGAGCGCGACCATGAGCAGGGTGGCGGTCGACGGCGCGAGGTGATCGAGCATGGTCAGATGTACGAAGAAGTGCGGGACCGTCCAAGTCACGTACATGACGAGCGCGGTCCGGGTCATCCACTGTCCCATGTGGATGGTCGCGGCGCCGAGCACCACCGCGCTGGCAAGTGTCATGGCGCCGTAGTCACGCATCAGGTGCTCGTTGTAGGCCATGCCCATGCCGACCACCTCAAGCGCGAAGAACCGCGCCGGGAGGAACAACGCCCAGACGCCAACGACGAGCTGAGTCGCGGCGAGAAACCCCAGACCGACGCGAAGCCACCGCCGCATCACCGGCTCCGTCCGTGCGCACGGTCTCCGGCGAGGAAGTCGTCGAACGTGATCCGGCCCGCCCGATTCGGGGTGAGGTGATGGCCCGCGCGATAGTCCCGGATCGCCTTGCCGGGCAAGGGAACCGCCCACACCGGCCGCCGACGCCTGATCGCCCGGAGGTAGCCGCGGGCGAGTTCTGCGGCCTCCCGCACCTCCGGGCCGCCCATGTCCGGCACCCGGTTCGCGGCCGGTCCTGCCGCGATCGTGACCAGTTGGTCGGCCACCTCCGTGATGTCGACCGGCTGGAAATACACCTTCGACGGCATCAGCGTCACCGGCAGCAGGCGCTGGACATCGCACATGCCGGCGATCAGGTCGTGGAACTGGGTCGCGCGAAGGATCGTCCACGGCAGCTCGGAGCGCTCGACCAGCCGTTCGCAGGCCAGCTTCGCCCGGTAGTAGCCGAGCGCGACGTTGTCGATCCCGACGATCGACAGGTACACCAGGTGAGGGCGGTCCGCCGCTTTCGCGGCCTCGATCAGGTTTTCGGTCGCGACCACATCGCCTCGCCCGTTGGTGGTCGCCAGGTGGATGATCACGTCCGCGCCGGCGGCCGCGCCTGCCAGCCCGCTGCCGGTGCGCAGATCACCCACCACCCAGCGGTGCGTGGCCGGCTCGCGCTTCCTGCGGGTCAGCACCCGTACGTCGTGGCCCGTATCGAGCAGCCGTGGCACCAGCGCGCGCCCGAGCCGCCCGGTGCCGCCGGTGACCAGAATCTGTTTCGCCATGTCTCGCTCCGTGGTGGCTGGAATCTCGCCTTGCACCACTAGGAACCGAATGACTCCCCGGAACGTGACAACCGGGCCAGTTGCGCGCCGACGAACCGGAGCTTGTCCGGGTTGGCGACAATCCGGATACCGGTGATCCGGCCGTCCGCGATCTCCGGCACGAACACACCGAGCAGCGTGGACGCGGACCAGCCGAACAGCGCCGGAGTCCCGTTCACCTCGTGAACGGACACCGTGAGACCTTCGGCATACTGGCTGGTGACGGTCGCCAGGAATCGCGCGACCTTCTCCGCGCCGCGCACCGGCAACCGGGCGACACCGGGCGTGCCGCCACCATCGGCGACCGAGGTGACGTCCTCGGCGAGCATCCGCTCCAGACCGGCGAGGTCACCGCCACGCGCGGCGTCGAGGAACCGCTCGACCAGCATCCGATTCCCGGAGACGTCGCTGGCGGACCGTGGGAGCCGGGCGGCTGACAGCCGTTTCCGCGCCCGGCTGTGCAACTGCCGGCAGTTCGACTCCGAAAGCTCCACCAGTTCGGCCACCTCGCGATGGCTGTAGCCGAACGCCTCACGCAGCACGAAAACCGCCCGCTCTCCTGGGGCGAGCTGTTCGGCGAGCACCAGGAAGGCCAGCGATACCGTGTCCCGTTGCTCGGCCGTCTCCATCGGCCCCAGCGCGCTATCGGAGGTCAGCACCGGCTCCGGCAACCACGACCCGACATAGCGTTCTCGACGACGCGGCGCCGATCCAAGCCGGTTCAGGCACAGATTCGTGGTGACTTTGACCAACCACGCGGACGGGACCTCGACCGAGCCGGGCTCGGTACCGTGCCACCGCAAGAACACGTCCTGAACGACATCCTCCGCGTCCGCGGCCGAACCCAGCATCCGGTACGCCAAGCCGAACATCCGTGGCCGCTGGCGCTCGAACTCCGCGACCGGCGCGGATCCGGGCTTCTCCGCTGGGCGGTTCACGGCCGTGATTCTCGCACGACACCGCCGACGGCCGCGGTCACCCATCCTGGGCAGGATGCCTTTGTGGGCCCGGAGAGACTCGAACTCTCACTGGCACGGACCTAAACCGTGTGCCTCTGCCAATTGGGCTACGGGCCCCACGTGCAAAGCCTAGCGCGCGGGATCGTTCGGGGTTCTCGGCGTGGCCGATGGGGCAGGCGGGGCTCCGGTGATCTAACGTGGGGCGCCTGACAGGCATGCCGGCGAGGAGGACACGTGGCCCGCGACCCCGACACGATCGAGCGTGAGATCGAGAAGGCCAGGAACGCTCTGGCCTCGACGCTGGACCAGCTCGGCACGAAAGCCAATCCCCAGCGTCTCGCGGAGTCCGCGAGGACTGGTGTGCAGGCGAAGCTCGATCAGCCCAAGGTGAAGTACACGCTCATCGGCATCGGTGCGCTGATCGGCGTGCTGTTGCTGCGCAAGCTTCTGCGCTAAGAGCTACCTCGCGGTCGCCGGCGGAGTGGAAGCCTTCGCCGCCGGCACCTTGGCCGCCGGTTCGGTCTTCTTGCGGGCGGCCGGCTTGCGGGCCGCGATGGCCTTCGGCAGCTGCTTTCCCTGCGGCAACGGCGGCTTCGCGGCCGGTTTTTCGACAACCGGCTTTTCGGCTGGCTTTTCCGCAACCGGCTTTTCGGCGGCGGCTTTTTCCGCGGCGGGCTCGGCGGCGATCTTCTGCTCGCCCTTCGCCGGAACCCGCGAAGGCGGGATCTCCAGCGGAGTCGTCTCCGGAAGTGTCAGCCTGGCCGTCATATACGCCGCGGTGAACTCCAGCGCACTGCCGTTGAGCAGGTGCACCACCGTCGGCTTCCCCTCCGGCGTCAGCTCCTCGACCAGCTGATCGGTCCGGTCCCTGGCCGCGATGATGCCGGGCGCACTGGCGGTGAGTTCTTCCCCCTCCTCGCCGAGACTGCTGACCGTGATCGTCCAGTCATCGTCTGTCTGCACGTAAAAGGCCGTAATCGGTTCCACCATCTGTCTTCACCCCTCCCACTCCACAGCATGCTCCTCCAAGTTGGACGTAAACACGATCGTCTCATGACGCCAGAATCCGATTAACCCGTTCGGTTAGACATCGTTCGACCGTCCGCTCAACTTTCTACAGTGTCATCGATACAGCAACACGACTCTGTGTCACAAGTAACCCGGCACAATGTGCAGTGAGTGACGACCGGATGGCCTAATGCACGAGCAGATTCACGGTCGTTCAGCTATCGTGCGGCGCCAGTCCCCGCCAGAGCACGTCCATGGCGTAGCGAGTCGCCTCTTCGGGGGTGACTTCGTCGTGGCGTTCGCACCAGATCGCCAGCCGGTCGCAGGCCCCGACGACGAACTCCGCGGAAGCCTCGATCTGCAGTTCGGACCGGCCGTCGAAGTAAGTGCTCATCACTGCGGCGATCAGATCGGTCTGCTGGCGGCGGATCTCTTCGACCTCGTCGGCGGCAGGCGTGCCGATGAACGACATCTCCTGCCGCAGCACTGACCAGCCCTGACGGTGTTCGCTGATGAACACGAAGAACGCGAGCAGGCCGCGATGCAGTGCTGTCTCCGCGTCGGGCGCTCCGGCGACGGCTTGTTCGGTCGCCAGGCGCAGCACTGAGCGCGACTGGCGGATGCACGCCAGCAGCAGTCCTTCTTTCGAGTTGAAATATTCGTACAACATCGGCTTCGACACCCCGACGAGCTCGGCGATGTCGTCCATCGACGCCGAGGAGTAGCCGCGTTCGGCGAAGACCGCCTCGGCGATGTCGATCATCTGCCGTTCGCGCTCGGCCCGGGGCATGCGCTTGCGCTTGGTGGCGGTCACCCGATCTAGCCTACCGGTAGTAACCTACTTCAAGTAAGGTAACTCGCGAGTAGGTAGTAGACATGCCGACGGAGGGCTGGTAAATGAACGAGCGGACCGAGACCGGTGTGGTGATCGTCGGAACCGGCTTTTCCGGGCTGGGCATGGCGATCCAGCTGCGCAAGGAGGGCCGCGAGGACTTCGTGATCCTCGAGAAGGCCGACGACGTCGGCGGCACCTGGCGCGACAACACCTATCCGGGCTGCGCCTGTGACATTCCGTCCCATATGTACTCGTTCTCCTTCGAGCAGAACGCCGGTTGGTCGCAGGCGTATTCGTCGCAGCCGGAGATCTGGGCCTACATGCGCCAGGTCGCCGACAAGTACGACCTGCGCCGCTTCATCCGGTTCGGCCAGGAGATGTCCGGCGCCCGCTGGGACGAGGAAGAGGGCCGCTGGTTTATCGCCTCGAAGTCGGGGGAGGAGTTCGTTTCCCGGTTCCTGGTGGCCGGGATCGGCGCGCTGCACCTCCCGCAGATCCCCGAGTTGCCCGGGATCGAGAAGTTCCAGGGCGAAAGCTTCCACTCGGCCCAGTGGAACCACGGCTACGACCTCGAAGGCAAGAAGGTCGCCGTCGTCGGCACCGGCGCGAGTGCGGTCCAGTTCGTCCCGCGGATCGCGCCGAAGGTGGCCGAGCTGAGCCTCTTCCAGCGGACGCCGCCGTGGATCATGCCGAAGGGCGACCGCGAAATGCCGTCCTGGGCGCGTCGCGCGTTCCGGTCGGTTCCGGCGCTGCAGCGCGCGTACCGCGACTTCCTGTACTGGACGCTCGAAGTGCGCGCGATCGGCTTCAACGGCCATCCCGCCGTGATGAAGCTGGGGGAGCGGATCGCCCGGCGCCACATCGGCAAGCACATCGAAGACCCGGCGCTGCGCCGCAAGGTCACCCCGGACTACACGATGGGCTGCAAGCGCGTGCTCATCTCGAACGACTACTACCCGGCGCTGACCCGGGAGAACGTCGACGTCGTCACCGACGGCGTCAAGGAGGTCCGTGAGCACTCCATTGTGGACGAATCCGGGGTGGAGCACGAGGTCGACGCGATCATCTACGGCACCGGGTTCCACGTCACCGACGCCTTCGACGACCTCGACATCGTCGGGCGGAACGGCCGCAACCTCGGCAAGGAGTGGGCGAGCGAGGGGATGCGGACCCATCTCGGCATCACCGTCTCGGGCTTCCCGAACCTGTTCTTCCTGCTCGGCCCGAACACCGGCCTCGGCCACAACTCGGTGGTGTTCATGATCGAAGCGCAGATCTCGTACGTCGCCGACGCCGTGCGCATGGTGGAGAGCGCCGGAGCGAAATCGCTCGACGCGCGCGAGGACGTGCAGGAGCGCTTCAACGTCGACATCCAGCGCAAGCTCGCCAAGGGCATCTGGACCCGAGGTGGCTGCAAGAGCTGGTACCTCGACGCGAAGGGCGTCAACCGCACTATTTGGCCCGGCTTCACCTGGCGCTACTGGCTGGACACGCGCAAGGTCAAGACCGGGGACTTCGAGTTGTCGGGCCGCTGAGCGACGGTTCGTTCGAGAAAGTGGTCAGGAGGCGAGCTTGCGGAGCCGGCCGACCAGGTCGACGGTCGGGATCCCGCACAGCTCCGCCATCCGTTCGAGGGCGGACAGGTCGAGCTGGATCTCCGTCGAGGCCACCGGGGCCGCGCGGTTCAGCCGATCTTCCGCCCATCGGCGCAGCGGCAGCAGTTCGGGCTGGGCATCGGCGATGACCTTGGTCAGGTCGACGCGGACCCGGCCGGGCTCGTCGACGACGACTCGTCGATGCACCTTGGCGAGCAGGTCCTGCGGCAGCTCGTCCATCGCTACACACAGTTCGACCAGGCGCACGACCGAGCACTGCCTGGTCCCCAGTTCGTAGGTCGCCAGCGTCTGCAGCGAGATCTCGCTCTGCAGATGCTGGTTCAGCTCCTTGCGCGTCCAGCCACGCTGGCGCCGGAGCTTGCGGAGCTCGTCCCCGAGTATCCGCTGGTACGTCTCAGCGTCGATCAACACTCCTCGTCCCCTGCCTGACCACGCGACATCTCGCAACTTCGAAGCCGGCTCCCCCGGTCCGATACGAGTCTTCATGTGTATGTAAGTCGGCATCTGCACGCGCATTACGCGGTTTCGGGGACTTGTTTCGTATCAATTCGGTAGAGCATCCGAACGGAGTAATGACGCTGCGCCATGCGGTCGTACCTGAACCGCGTCAACTCAGTTGACGCAGGTCACGCCGTTGGCGGTGATCGGCGGCTTCTCCGGTTCGGCGGCCGCGGCGGGGGTTGAAGGCGTGTTAGCCGCGCTCGTGGCCGCCTGGCCCGAATAATCGGAACCGAGCATCACCAGGACGTGACCCGCGGTGACGGTCTTGTCCACCTCGACGGTCGCCTTGCTGCCGAGAGCTTCGGCCACGGTCTGGCCCGCCGCCTGCTGGCCGGTCGGCACGCGGATGACCGAGGTCTTGCGCGAGGTCGCGTTGGCGGTGTCGCCCGCGGTGAATCCCTTGCCGTTGAGGTCCTGCGCCACGGACGCCGCGAGGCCGGTCTTGCCCGACGCGTTGCGCACGTCGACGGTGATGGCTTTGTTGTCCGCCGCCGGCTTGGCAGGCTCCGACGCCGGCGGTCCGGCGATGCCCTTGATGAAGTCGCTGACGGCCTTCGGGTCGACCTGGAT
>Ga0193717_1000741_pt1 | contig 20717 bp, 16 predicted proteins | sample U2c2metaG_FD_145900 | JGI IMG/M metagenome (GOLD analysis project Ga0193717, IMG submission 145900) | Soil microbial communities from a riparian zone of the East river system, Colorado, United States - U2c2 | ecosystem: Environmental > Terrestrial > Soil > Riparian zone | place: USA: East River...
CGCCTGCATCCCCGCCGAATAGGTCCTCACCGGAAAATCAAGGAACGCACCGAGCTCGGTGAATTCCGCCACGCTGTCGCGCCGCGCCATGATTTCTGCGCGGGTCAGTCCCAGATAGAGCCCGCGGAGGATGATATTTTCGTGGCCGGTGCTCTCCGGGTCGATCCCCAGGCTGATGTCGAACATCGGGGTCACGCGTCCGTCGATCTTGATCGTACCAACGCGCGGCTCGTAGATTCCGGCGAGCACGCGCAGGAGCGTGGTCTTGCCGGCGCCATTGTGGCCGATCAGCGCCAGCCGATCGCCGTCGCTCAGCCGAAGTGTGACCTGATCGAGGGCTTGAATGACGACGTGCTTGGCGTCGTTTCCGATGCGGCCGCCAGTCGTCGCGGCAAGCATCGTCTTCTTCAGCGAGCGGCTTCCCGCGCTGTAAATGGGGAACGCGACCGAAACCTGGTTCAATTCAATGGACGCCATTGCGGCTCAAACCCAATAAGCAATGCGGCCGCGATATCGCGCATAGAAGAAGGTCGCCACCAGCGCACCGACGACATTGAATCCGATCACGACGAGCCAGATCGACAGCGGCGGAGTCTTGCCGAGCAGCGGCATGCGGATGACCTCGATCAGGTAATAGAACGGATTGAGGTGCACGAATAACGCCCGATTGGGCAGCGATCCCGGCGTCCAGAAAATCGGCGTCAGAAAGAACGCGACCTGCATAACGCTGGCGACGATCAGCGGGACGTCGCGAAATCGCGCGCTCAGTCCGCCCAGCGTCAGCCCCACCCAGAACCCATTCAGCAGAACCAGGAGCAGGCCGACGAAAGCCAGAAAGAAATTCCAGCCAAGATCGATCTTCACGAACAGCAGGATGAGTGCATAGATCGAAATGTTGTGCGCGAAGATGAGCAGGTTCCGCCAGAGCATCTGGTACACGTAGATGCTCAGCGGCGCGCGCAGCTGCAAAATCAGCGTCGACGATCCGATGAAGACCAAGCTGCCTTCCGACGCAAGCGAGGAGATCATGGTGAAGACGATGATTCCCGTCGCCACGTAGGGCAGGTAGGTCTCGACGTCCTGCCCGAACAACCCGGCATAAAGGTAGGCGAGGCCGCCCACCATGACGCCCATGCTCAGCGTCAGCCAGAACGGGCCGACGATCGAGCGCCGGTAACGCTGGCGGATGTCATGCCAGCCGAGCGAGCACCACAACTCCCACAGCTTGAGGCCCTCGATCATGTCCGCGATCGCGTCGAGCGAGCGCGTGCGCCGCGGCACCGTGCCCGCCGCCGCAAGCCAGGAGCTGCTCATCGATGCCCCGCAGGGCTCATGAGGGTAGCGCAAATAGCCATCGTAACTCGCTGTTTGAGCACGCGATCCGGCGCCCCCTCGCGTTTGCGGCCCTGTCGTTAGCGAGTTCGCCGCCATCGCGCAAGCACGCTCTGGCACGGGACAAAAGGGCAAATTCTAGCCGTGATGCGTTATGTCAGCAGCGCTTCGACCCGTTCACAGATGTAGTGGTACAGGCAAATGTGCACCTGCTGAATGAGCGGAGTGTGATCGCACGGGACATCGAGGAGAATATCGCAATTGCCGGCAAGCGCGCCGCCGCCGCGGCCGGTCAGTGCAACGACCGCAAGACCCAATTGTTTCGCCGCCTGCGCTGCGCGAACCACGTTCGCCGAGTTGCCGCTCGTGCTGATGACCAGCAGCACGCCTCCGGCCGCACCATGCGCTTCCACCTGTCGGGCGAAGATATCGTCGTAGTCGTAATCGTTGGCCCACGCGGTCATGACCGACGCGTTTGCCGAAAGGCAGATCGCGTTCAACGCACGCCGGTCCTTCAAGAACCGCCCAACGAGTTCGCCGGTGATGTGTTGCGCATCCGAGGCCGACCCGCCGTTTCCGCAGACCAGCAAGGGGCAATTCTTGCGCAGGCTGTCGCAGATCAGCGCAACGGCGCGGTCGGCGCGGTCGTCAGCAAACGCCACCAGAGCGTCTTCCAGCACCCCGATCGAGGCCTCGAGATGGGCCGCGACCGATGCCTGGTCAGGCGATTGTTTTCGCTCGAGCATGTCGTGCGGCCGCTCCGTAGGCTAGGCGGCCCATGGGTAGCCGAAGAGCCGCTATGGCGCAACTCAGGGCGTTGCAAATGCCGATCCTGATTTGTGCTTGTTGTTCCTGGGGTAGGTGAGTAAAGGAAAGCCGACACGGGACACCAAGCGCGATCATGCTCGATGCAATCATCTTGTGCGGCGGTCAAGGGACGCGCCTCGCGAGCATCGTGGCCGATGTTCCCAAACCCCTCGCGCCGGTGTCCGAGAAGCCGTTTCTCGATTATCTCCTCGCATTCCTCTCCCATTCGGGTGCAGTCCGCTCCGCGACGCTCGCGGTTCACCATCTGGCCGATCGCATCGTCTCATACTACGCGGATCACGCTGCGGCGCTGCCGCTGCGCATCGTGAACGAGCACAAGCCTCTTGGCACGGGCGGTGCGATCATGAATTGTCTCGGCGCCGTCGACGGTCCGGCGTTTTTTTGTTTCAACGGAGACAGCATTTGCGGCGGCGATCTTGGCGCCCTCGTGGCAGCGCACCATGCATCGGCGCCGGGGGTTACGCTCGGCCTTGTCGAACTGGCGGACACAAGCCGATATGGCCGGGCGATCTGCGATGCCGCCGGACGGATCGTGGAATTCGCCGAGAAGGCGCCGTCTCAAGGGTCAGGGCTCATCAATGCCGGCGTCTATGTGATCGACCGGCAGGCGCTCGCGCCGTGGGACGGCGCGGCACTTTCGATGGAGCGCGACATGCTTCCTCGCCTGGTCCGCGACGGGCGTGTGCGTGGCGTGCGGATGTCGGGCCCGTTCATTGACATTGGTCTGCCCGAGACATATGCGGCGGCTGCCGATTTCGTGCGTCGGCTTGAGGGTGCGCAAGCGCCGGATCGGCTTGGCCGCAGCAAGCTGCATTCGTTCTGATCGGCCGCGGAGAGGGTGCGCTTAACGATGAAGATTCTGGTGACAGGCGGCGCGGGCTATATCGGCTCTGTCCTTGTGCCGATCTTGCTGGAGCAGGGGCATGACGTCACCGTCCTCGACCAGTTTCCCGACGGCGGCACCCAGTTGGTTGGAGCGTGCGTTCATCCCGGTTTTGAAGCGGTGCGCGGCGATGTGCGTGATGGCCGGTTGCTGGATCAACTGGTGCCGAAGGCGGACGTCGTGTTTCCGCTGGCAGCACTTGTCGGCGCGCCGCTGTGCAAGCAGGACCCTTACACGGCGGTCGGCGTCAACCGCGATGCCGTGGTCGAGATCGTGAAGCGCGTCGGCACGCAGCAGATCATGATCATTCCCACCACGAACTCCGGCTACGGCGTCGGCGAGAAGGACAAGTTCTGCACCGAAGAGACGCCACTGCGGCCGATTTCGGTTTACGGAACGACGAAGGTGGAAGCCGAGCAGGCGGTTCTGAACGCGGGGAACGGGATCAGCTTTCGCCTCGCGACGGTGTTTGGCCTCTCGCCGCGGATGCGGATCGATCTGCTGGTCAACGATTTCGTCTGGCGCGCGGTGACCGATCGCGCCGTGGTGCTGTTCGAATCGCAATTCAAGCGAAACTACATTCATATCCGTGATGTGGTCGGGGCGTTCCTGCACGGGCTCGCGAACTATGACCGCATGCGCGGTCAGGCCTATAATGTCGGCCTGTCCGACGCGAACCTGTCGAAGGCCGAACTATGCGAACGGATCAAGCGTCAGGTTCCGGGTTTCGTCTATCTCGACGCGCCGATCGGGGAAGATCCCGACAAGCGCGACTACATCGTGTCCAACGCGAAGCTTGAAGGCACCGGCTGGAAGCCGAACTGGCCGCTCGATGCCGGCATCCAGGAGCTGATCAAGGGCTACCGGATGTTGCGTAACAGCCGATATTCCAATGTCTGATCGCGCCTTGGCGGATTCTTGAAGAGCCAATCCGGGAGCCAAGTCGCTCAATTCCGCCTGTCCGATTGACTGTTGCGCAGATGACATCGAATTCACCCCGAATTCTCATCGTCGATCAGTCCCTGCGGGACATGGCGGGTCACCATTACGAGTACGACCTGGCATTGTTTCGCGCCGCCGCGGATGCGGGCGTTCGCGTCGTCGTCGGTGCGCACGCTTCGGTCCAGCCGCTCGATCTTCTTGGCGACAACGTGCGGGCGTGGTTTCAGCGCGCCTGGTACGAGTCGCATGAGGTTCCGCTTGCTCCTGCCGCTGCGGCGAAACCGGTTCTCGGCTGGCTTCCGTCAAGCATTCGCGCGCCTCTCGCCCGTTGGACGCGGCGTGTCGTCGGCCGGCGTCAAGACCCGCCCGTTCGAACCGAAACCGGTTCTGGCTTTGGCGACGAGGTGCTCGCGCTTATTCGTGCGGAGCGGCTTGACGCGAACGATCACGTCCTTATTCACACCTTCAGTATTCCCGAATTGGACAGCCTGATCGAACTTGCGCGCAGCCGTCAAAAGTTGCCGCTGATCCACATCATCTTCCGCCGCGACGCCGAGGAGCCTTCCGTTGCGGGCGGACCGGAGGGGGGCATCCGCGGCAGCCTCACGCGTCTCGCGGCTTCGCCTTCCGCGGTCGCCACGCTGCGACTCTATGCTGACACCCAGGATCTGGCGCAGCAGTACGCCGCGCTCGTCCCTGGCTTGAAGATCGCCGTCATACCCATCCCGCACTGCCTACCGGCCGCCGATGCACCTGACCTTGCGAGAAAAGACGGGCCGCTTCGCATCATCTATCTGGGAGACGCACGCGAAGAGAAAGGCTTCCACCTTCTGCCCGATCTCGTCGACGCTCTTGCGGACAAGTTCTTTTCCGAAGCCCGCGCTCGCTTTGTCATCCAAGGCTACATCAGCGTTGCCGGCGACAATCCAATGCTCTCGGCGGCGCGGCAACGGCTTGCGGCCTACCCGCCCGCGCACGTGGAACTCGTTACCCAGCAACTCGGCGTAGCCGCGTTTCACGATCTGGTTCGAACCGCCGACATCGTGCTGCTTCCGTATGACTGCCGCGCGTATGCTCGGCGCAGTTCTGGAATCTTGATACAGGCACTCGCCGCCGGCCGGGTGGTGATTGTGCCGGCACGAACCTGGCTGGCCCGTCAAGCCACCCCGGAAGCATCGGTGATGTACGATGGGGAGAGGGATCTCGTTCGCGCAGTTGCTGAGGCAATCGAGCGCTGGCCCAGCATGCGCAAAGCTGCGCAACAGAAGTCCGCGAGCTTCCGAACGCAACACACCCCAGAGCGCTACATCGCTCGGTTGCTTGGAACCGGCGTGAACCAGGCCGAAAGCGGTTGCTAGCCTCGAATGCTTGTACACAAGACGCTATGGCGAGTGCCTCCGGTTTCGCGTTATATCGCCTTGGATCCAAGTGCTATGTCTGGGATAACGCACGTGGTTCCAAGCTTACGACGATGCTCGCACGGAAATGGAATGGCACGATGCACACTCTTTATATTCTAGATCCAAATTTGAGGAGCCACGTTGGGCACTATTTCGAATATGACCGATCCATTGCAGAGGCTGCCTTAGAACGAGGTTACAATTGTGCTGTGTTGGGCCATCGCGATTTCGCTCTTGAAGAGGTTACTTCCTTTCAGGTCTACCCAGTGTATTCAGCAGATATCTGGAAAGTATGGTCGGGCGATAGCTATCACACCGATTCTAATGTAGCAGCAGCTAGTGCTCTTTTCGAGACGGAGTCCCGCTCCTTTTTCCAATCTCATCCTCCTAAGGCAGGTGATATAGTTTTCTTTCCCACTATCACGAAAGCCCAATTGCCGGCGATTGGACGGCTGGCCATGGATCTCGGGTCTAGGGGGGTAAATGTACATATAATGTTGCGTTATCAGTACTCATTTTACGACGGGGCGGCTGCCGCTGGCGGGCTCCGATTAATCGAAGAAGCTGCAAAGATTTATCAAATACACATATGCACGGACAGTCATCGCTTGGCGCGCGTATTAAGCAAATTAACGACGTTGCCTATCGCTGTTTTTCCTATCCCGCACACGAGACAGTTGGCTCCAGAGGGGGGCCTGCGAAGTGAGCAAGCGCCCATCCATTTTGTGAGCCTTGGTAACGCGCGCGGGGAAAAGGGGTTGGGAGAAATACTTGCAGCCATTCGAAGGAGCGTCGATGAGCCGTGGGCTAATATCGTTCGGTTCACCTTACAATGCAATGACCCGTCCGAGGACGTTGCACGTCAGCTTGAGGAGTTCCGCCGGTATACGGATGCAAGAGTGACGTTGGTGCCTCGCGTGCTTACAACTAAGGAATATTATAACCTGCTGACGGATGCCGATGCTGTTCTTGTCCCATACCATCAAGATGTCTACCGCGAACGCACTTCTGGTGTGTTTTTGGAGGCGGTAGCTGCGGGAAAAGTGGTCCTGTGCACCGCCGATACATGGATGAGTGATTTGTTGCGGGTCGGAGGAGGAGGGGTAACGGTTATAGACCGATCTTCCGAAAGCATTTGTTTGGGGATGGAGCGGATCGTTTCACAGTTCACGGGGTTACGACAGCGAGCTCGCGAGTCTGCGGCGGCTTGGACGGCGGTGCACTCGCCTGCGAATTTGGTCGCCCATCTCGAAGGTAAGCCGATTGCGCCAGTCATCCTGCCAGAAACTCGGCGAGCTGCAGTTATCTATCCTTGGGGCGACGCGACCGTGGGACGATCGGGCGCCGTCGTCCGCACGAGGTTCCTTGTCAGATTCCTCGAGAATAACGGTGCTAGCGTGCGCGTTCTATTTCCCGCGGAGAGTCAGGCCGCCGGGCCAGTTACAAATCGAACAACGGCTGAGCCCTACTACTACATGCGAAACCGTGCCCGGCGTCTTCGCCAGGCACTAGAAATATGCGCGCGCTTGATGGCCGCGGATGCCAGTCGCAGTTTTCACCTGTGGTACCATTTGTGGCCCTTAATTGATCCGTTATTTCGAGCGAGGTGCGAAGAGCTTGTGGCATGGGCGGACGAGGTGTATCTTGAGTATAGCTTCTTTGCACCAATAGTTGCCCCGCTATGTCGACAATATGGAAAGCGTCTGATCGTAACGCAGCACGACATTCTATCTCATCAGTCCAACGATACGCCAATTATTGGCGCTCTGACGCGATGGGCGGAGTTTTCGGCATTAAGACGGGCGCCGCGAGTTGTAGTATGTACCGCTGAAGATAGGCAGCTATGCGCGGACAACCAAGTGTCGGCGGAGCTTATACCTCATCCTGTCAACATTGTAGAAATTGGTCTCAGCAAAGATGAGGCGAATTTTATCCTTGGCCGCCTGCTTGGCATTCCGCTTGGCCGCCGACTGTGTTTTTTCATTGGCAGTTCATACAAGCCGAACCGCGATGCCGCAGAGTTCATTCGTAGGATGGCAAAACGCTTGCGAGACGATCCGAGGGCAAGTGAATTTGTCCTAGTGGTAGCAGGCGCGTGCATGGCGCCCGTATCTGACGGCAACTTCATTGCGTTGGGCTCGGTTGAGGACGTTATTCTGGAGGCTTTGTACAAGCTAGCAGATGTCGTGTTGATACCACTTAGGGAGGGCACGGGTTCTTCGATCAAGAGTATTGAGGCGCTCGCACATGGGGCTTTGATACTGACGACGACCATCGGCATGAGAGGTATCCCGGTTCAACCAGGCAAGCATTGTATTATAGAGGACGATTTGGCGGCACTCCCTGAGCGGCTCCTTGGGATCGTAAATGATCCGGCAAATGCCAACCAGATGCGCGCCGAGGCAAAAGGGCTCGGCGCAAGCTATGACTTCCGATCGCTCTTTGCAGCTTATCGACCCTTTGAACGACTTGGGTCGGAGCTGAGTATCGATGAGGAGGAGCACTCTACAAAGTCTGCATTTGGGACGCTGCTCCCCAGAGCACGTCGACTAAACGATCCCGAGGCGCTCGCTTACGTGCTTAGGAAGATGGGACGCACCATCTCCCTTCAGGGTGCTGGCTCTCCGACCGAACTCCTAAGGCTGTCGGAATTCGAAGTAGACGGGGCATCTGCAGTTTCGGTCGAAACTGCCATGCCAGCCATACCAATAAAGCGCTCCATCCTCTACCGTGCAGGAAAGCAGCTGTTGCTCCTAATACCGCCGGTGGCGAGGCTCTATCGGGAGATACTTCTTGCGAACTCCTATATTGCCGCGAGAGAAGCCGAGTTGCGGGCATTGGACAAGCGTGAGCAGACCGGCGTCTCGCTTGACGACTTGTGGCGTTTCATAGAGGCGCGCAACACGCGGTTGGAGCCCGATTACGTCCCGGTAGAGGCAAGGCTCTTGGAGCAGATTGCTGACCTTAGAGAACTGCTGCGAGAGACCAGAGAGCATAACGCTCGACTCGCAGCTGATCGCACCCGAGTGGAGACAGAGCGTACGGCAATTGAACGACGTGTCTCTGCCTTGGAGGAATTGCTACGCGAGGTGAGAGGGCATAATATTGGAAACACGCCGGAATCATAAGACACAGTCGGAGTGGGGCAATTGAGGAGGTGGAAGGCGCGAAACTCCACACTTCAACTGAAATGCGAGACGCAGCTCGCTCAGAATGTCGTTTGCAAAACTGAAAACGTGACATGGATGCGTGCTGATGTTGACCTCATCAGGTCCGAAGGTCCTGCTCTTGGCTCGATGACCCGAAGTTCGATACGAAGGTGCACCACTTCGTTGGCTCCTTCCCGTCCTGCAAAAATGGCTCGGCACGGGAAGTTATTGTCGCTCTCCAAACACACCATCGCTGACCGTGATGCTACTACTGGCAAATCAGCGCAAACGCCGATCTCGCGAACTCGCCACTAGCCATCGGCGCGCAGGGCCCAGGTGCACATTGGCCGGACGTATACATTGCCGCCCGGGCTATCCTCCTAGGTCTTTCGAGGAAATTGTAATGCAGTGATTGCTCGAACACGAGATCCTGCTCCTTTGAAGAGCGTAGAGAGTTGGATTTTGTGAAGCCGCACGGATTGATGTGTTTCATGACAATCGCTACGAACAGCACTGATGGGCCTGGGACACTTGGAGCCATTGATTCATGAATGTCGCCGAATCCCGCCGACCGGCCCGGGAGGCCGAGTTCGAACTGATGAATCTGCAATGCCGCGGCTGCGGCCGGCAAAACGTCAGACTGTTCCTCGATCTCGGCGACCAGCCGCATTGCAATCGGCTCATTCCCTCGAATCTGGCCGGTCAGAAAGAGCCCTATTATCCGCTTCGCGTGGGATATTGCGCCGACTGCACGATGGTGCAGATCGACTACACCATCCCGAAGGAAAGCATGTTCACCGACTACCCCTATGTCTCGGGAACGACGAAGACGCTGGTTCAACACTTCAAGGATACCGCCGAGCGCCTGGTTGCCACCTATCAACTCGGCGGGCGCGACCTGGTGGTCGACATCGGCAGCAACGACGGAACGTGGCTCTCTCATTACCAGCCACTTGGCTTACGCGTGCTGGGGATCGATCCCGCCGCGAATGTCGCAGAACTCGCGGTCAAGCGTAGCGTGCCGACCTGGGTGCGCTTCTTCAATGAGGAGACCGCAGAGGAGATCGTTGCGCGCGAAGGGCATGCTTCGCTTGTCACGGCGGCAGGAGTCTTCTTCCATCTCGAAGAGCTGCACAGCGTCATTCGCGGCGTGAGGGCATTGCTGGCCGAGGACGGCGTCTTCGTCGTGCAGGCGATCTACCTGGGCGGCATGATCGACAATTTGGCCTTCGACCAAGTCTATCACGAGCATCTCGTCTACTACACGCTGCGCTCGATCGAGGCCTTGTTCGCGCAGCACGGACTTGAAGTGTTCGAAGCGGAACTGGTGCAGATCCACGGCGGCTCTCTCGAAGTGCACGTCGCGCCGAAGGGGCGGCGAGCGATCAGCGACAGCGTCGTGGCGATGCGCGCCGAGGAAGAGCGCAAGGGCTACGGCCGGTTCGAGACCTACGAAAAGTTCGCCGGGCGCGTCTGGCAGCTGCGCGACGAACTCAAGGGTCTGCTGCAACGCTATCGAGATCAGGGCAAGAGGGTGTATGCCTACGGTGCTCCGGCGAAGGGAGCAACGCTGCTCAACAGCTTTGGAATTGGCCCGGAGCTGGTGCAAAAGGCCGCCGAAAAGAATCCGATGAAGATCGGCTACCTGATGCCGGGCTCGCGTCTTCCCATCATCGACGAGGGCGATGCCCGTCCGGATGCCTATCTGTTGCTGGCCTGGAATTTCTTCGAGGAGATCATCGCAAAGGAACAGGGCTACTTGCACGCCGGCGGCGAATTCATCGTGCCTATTCCCCAGCTACGCGTGTTCGGGGCGGCGGATGTCGCATGAGCGCTGCGGATGCTGTCGTCATATTCGGTGCCAGCGGCTTTATCGGCCGCAATATTGTTGATGCGCTGGCGGGCCGGGTCGGCGCGCTCATCGGCGTGACCCATCGTACGGCGACGGTCGCCAGTTGCACTGCGGTGACAACCATCGACCGGCTGGACGACGTACCGCCGCTGCCGCCTGAAACGGTCGTCATCAACGCGGCCGCGGTTCGTTACGACGCGGGCACCTTCCGCGCGCAGCAAAGCGAGATTCTCGACCGCAATGTCCGGATTGCCAATGCGGTTTACGCCTTCTGCGTTGCGCGCAAGATTTCCGAGGTCCGGCTGGCCAGCAGTGTTGCGGTGTATCCGGCCGACTGGCCGGTGCTGACGGACGAGAAATCTGTCGATCTCAATGATTGGCCGCACGCAGGCGAGGCCGCTTATGCGTGGTCGAAGCGCTGGGCGGAGATCTGCGCGGAGGTGCACCGGCGGCAATACGGGATCAATACGCTGATCTTCCGCCTGTCGAACCCCTACGGCCCTTATGACTCGACCGACCCGGCCGCGGCGCACGTCGCGCCCGCCTTCGTGATGCGGGCCCTGGCGCCGGGCGACACGTTCGAGATCCTCGGCAATGCCAATGCCGAACGCGATTTCGTCTTCGCGGGTGATGTGGCGGCGGCGTTCGCCGCATCGCTCGGGCGCCGAGGTCAGTCCGACGCCTTCAATCTCGGATATGGCACGACGGCGACCATCCGGGAGCTCGCGGAGGCGGCATTGCGGGCAGCCGGTCGCGAGAAAAGAATTGTTGTTTCCGAGAATGCCAATCCCGGCGTCAACGTGCGGCGCGTGACGGCCAGCCGGCTGCGCGAGGCGTTCGCGTTGCCGCGCTTCGCCGATTTGCAACGGGGGCTGTCCCTCACAACCGCGTGGTATCGCGAAGCCCTTGGCCTCTGACATGAACCTGGTGCTGGGCGCCGAAGGCTTCCTGGGCCGTCATCTCGCCGCGTTGCTGGAGCGGCGCGGGCAGAGCGTGTATCGCATCGGGCGTGCCGCCGGTGACCTGTCCGATTGGCCGACGGCGGAGCGCGCATTGCGCGACGCGCCGAAGGCGGCCCGCATCTTCCATCTGGTGACGAAGCAGCGGACCGGCCAGGTACAGTTCGGCATTCAGGGCGATCTCCTCGCGGTCAATGCGCGCATCCATCTCAACGTGCTCGAGGCCTGGCGCCAGTTCCAGCCGCAGGCCAAGCTCATTTCGACCGGCAGCTCCTGCGTCTATCCCGAGCTGGACCGGCCGATCGGCGAGTCTGATTTCCAGTCCGGGCCGATGCACCCGAGCGTGCGCGGCTACGGCCTCGCCAAGCAGATGCTCGCCGTCGGCAGCGAGGCGTATTCGGCGCAATACGGGCTGCGCTATCTGCATCTCATTCTGGCCACCGTGTACGGGCCCGGCGACCACAAGGAGCCGGATCGGACACACTTCATCGCGGGCATGATCGATCGCGCCGTGCATGAGATGCGCGCGGGGAAGAACGAGTTCACCGTTTGGGGCGAGCCCGGCACGGTACGCGATCTCCTCTACGTCGACGACCAGCTCGACGCGATCCTCGCGGCCGACGCAGCGTTCGAGAACTGCCTGATCAATTGCAGTTCCGGCCAGCCGGTGACGATTGGGCAGGCCGCGCAGGCGATCCGCGAGGCGCTTGGCTGGCGCGCCGAGATCGTCTATCCACCCGGCACCTTCAAGGGCGCATCATACAAGACGATTGATCCCTCACGGTTCCTGGAGGTCACGGGCTGGACACCGCGCGTTGGGCTTGTGGAAGGTGTCAGCACAATCCTGAGAGCTGATTACGCCGCCACCGTATAGCCACTGAAGCGCACCGTGCCGAGAATTCAATTTTCGGAAGAAACCTTTCTTGTTTTCTCCAATCGGTCGTCCACACGAACTTATTCAATGCTATTATCTGGTAACATCAGCTCGGAAATCTCTTATGTCATCGCCGACGCACGCTCCGATGATCCGCAGCACAGCTGTTGGCCTGTGCCATTCGTGGGAGAGGCTATGATCAATGTCACGATTCTGGGACGGCGAGCGGTTACAGGCGTTGGTCGACGTATCCCCGTTTTGCGCCAAGTTTTCCGAGAGCTCGATTCCTTGCGAGCCACGAATGCAGAACTAATTACGGAGCGCGAACGGGCGGAGGCCGCACGCTACGAGGCTGCCGCGGAGCGAGAGAAGGCCGAGGTCGCACTTATTCAGGCCGTCAGAGAACGCGATCAGGCGGTGGTAGCACGTGAGCAGGCTGAGTTGGCGCGCTGGCAAGCCGCGAGGGAACGCGATGAAGCTGATGCGGCGCGTCGCCGAGCACTGATGGGGTACGAGTGGCACCCGCGGAAGAACAATGGGGTAGGAAGTCAGAGGACGGGCTCGTTGAGCCCCGTACATCGAGAAGGCACGCAACCCTCAACTGAGCTTGATAGCGGCAATAAGACCCTCGCCGAGGATATGAAAATATCCATTGTGCTCCCGAATTACAATCACGATGCCTTCATCGAAGGTAACGTCGCAGGCGTGCGTGCGCAGACTTACTCGAACTGGGAGCTAATCATTGTCGACGATGGATCGACTGACAACAGCCGGGCGACAATCGAGTCGCTTGCGCGGGCCGACAAGCGAATCATTCCGATATTCTTGGCGGAGAATCGCGGTACATTATTCGCCATAGAAACTGCGTTAGCTGCAGCGACTGGTGAACTGCTGTACGGCAGCGCGGCCGACGACTATATTGCAAATGAGCGTTTCTTTGAGCGAGTAATCAGTGCGCTCATTGAGCACCCGCAAGTGAGCGGCGTTTTCGGCAAGGCATCCGTCTGCGATGCGACTTCGAACAAAGAGCTTTGGCGCATGGGATCGTCGCCGGTGCACGGCCTGATCCTACCGGCTGTTGCGCTAGAAGGTTTCTTTTCGGGACGCTTGTTCGTGCCGGGTGCTGCGGCGATCTGGAAGCGCGCCGAAATCGATGCACTTGGAGGATTCGATTCGAGTCTGGGCCCGCAGACCGATTACTTCCTCAATCACGCGTTGCCCATCGTGGCCGGCGCCGTCTTTATCGACGAGGTATTCACGGTGGTGCGCAGCAGTGCGAACACTTATCATAGATCCGCGACCGAAGACGAGTATTTCAGGCGGCACGCACTAGTCGAGAACAAAATTCGATCGCTGAATCTTCCGTCGCCGCTGGAGCCAGGTTGGCTGCAGAGTTGGCGCGATCGCGTAGTAGACGGTCGGTTTTGCGTGACGCGCCAGCAGGAGATTTTCGATGCGTGGCGCGAGGCCATCTCCCGTATCGAGCCGTGGGACCATGCGGGTTTGCCAAAGAAGCTCATCGAATGCACCTCGCGTGTGCTTGGAGATATTGAGCAGTTGGAAAGCGAGCTCGCGAGTAGGATAGCTTCTGCCCACAGCACTCTCGATGCCATCGCTGGGCCTGTTCAATGAGAATCTTCGTGACCGGCGCTTGCGGCTACAAAGGGTCTGTACTAGTCCCGAAACTTCTGGCGCGGGGGCATGAGGTTCTCGGGTTTGACATTATGTGGTTCGGCAATTTCCTGGCACCGCAAGATCGCCTGACGGTGATCCGCGGTGACGTGCGAGATGCCAACTCAATCAATCTGCGTGGAGTCGACACGATCATTCATCTTGCCTCGGTCGCCAACGATCCTTGCGGCGATCTCGATCCGAAGCTGACCTGGGAAATCAGCGCGCTTGCCACCATGCGGCTTGCCGACAAGGCGGTGCGTGAAGGCGTGTCGCGCTTCATTTATGCCTCATCCGGCAGCGTCTATGGGGTGAAGGAGGAAGCGCAGGTCACCGAGGATCTCGAGCTGGAGCCGCTATCCGAATACAACAAGTCCAAGATGGTCGCGGAGCGCGTGTTGCTGAGTTATGCGGACGATCTCGTTATTCAGATCGTGCGCCCCGCAACCGTTTGCGGCTATTCACCGCGAATGCGGCTGGACGTGTCCGTCAACATGCTGACCATGCAGGCCTTGACGGCCAGCCGGATAACCGTGTTCGGCGGCGCCCAGGTGCGGCCGAACATCCACATCGACGATGTGACCGATCTCTATCTCTTTTTGCTCGATCACCCGGAGCATCGTGGTATCTACAATGCCGGGTTCGAAAATCTCTCGATCATGGAGATTGCGCGTCAGGTCACGCAGCAAATCCCGGCTGAAATCGTCACGACTCCCTCGAATGATCCCCGCTCTTATCGCGTGAACTCCGACAAACTGTTGCAGGCCGGATTCAGTCCAAAAAAGACCGTTGCGGACGCGATCCGCGAGATCGTGGTCAAGTTCCAGCGCGGTGAACTGAAGAATGAAGATCAGTACTACAATTTGCGCTGGATGCAACGCGAGGTCATGACGTGAATTCAGGCCGCTCTGCTGTGGCGCAACACTGCCGGGACTACGCCCAGCGGTTGGGCGCGATCCTGGAATCGGCGCAGTGGGACGCGGTGGCGGACCTTGCGGCGGAGCTGAAGGCCTGCTGGAGCGACGGGCGCCAGGTCTTTATCTGCGGCAATGGCGGCAGCGCGGCGAACGCCTCGCATCTGGCAAATGATTTCCTCTACGGTATTTCCAAGCAACTCGGTTCGGGCATCCGTATCTCGGCACTCTCGGCGAACCCTTCCGTGCTAACGTGCCTGGCAAACGATTGCGGATACGATGCAATCTTTTCCATGCAGCTCGCCGTGCAGGCTCGCGCCGGCGATGTTCTGATCGCGCTGTCAGGAAGCGGCAACTCGCCCAACATCGTCAGCGCGCTCGAACAGGCGCGGACGATGCAGCTCAAGACCTATGCGATCGTCGGCTACGACGGCGGCAAGACCAAGGCGATGGCGGACGTGCCGATCCATTTCGATGTGCATGACATGCAGATCAGCGAAGACTTGCAGCTGATTGTCGGCCACATGGTCATGCAATGGCTCGCACAGCACCCTGCGGACAAGCGGTGACGTTGTGAGCAAGGCCGGGCGCTTCCTGGTCCTCGGGAGCAATTCGTTCTCGGGTGCGACCTTCGTCGACTATCTCTTGCAGCAAGGCACCGACGTGATTGGCGTCAGCCGCTCGCCCGAGCCTCACCGCGCGTTTCTTCCCTACCGGTGGAGCGATCGCGCCGGGAAATTCCGGTTTGTCCAGCTCGATCTCAACCACGATCTCGATGCGATCGTCGACCTCGTTCGTGACACGCGCCCCGATATCGTGGCGAATTTTGCCGCCCAAAGCATGGTGGCGGAGAGCTGGCAGAATCCGGATCACTGGTTGGTCACGAACGTGGTCTCGACCATCCGGCTGCATGAGCAACTGCGGCGCTTCGGTTTCCTGAAGAAGTACGTTCATGTGACGACGCCGGAGGTCTATGGCAGCGTCGAGGGTCTGATCCGCGAGGACCAGCCGTTCAATCCCAGCACGCCCTACGCCGTTTCGCGGGCGGCCGCGGATATGAGCCTGCGCAGCTATTTCACCGCGTACAGCTTCCCCGTCGTATTCACGCGCGCGGCGAATGTCTTCGGGCCCGGCCAGCAGCTCTATCGCATCGTTCAGCATACAATCATGTGCGTGAAGTTCGGCCAGAAGCTGCAACTGCACGGCGGCGGCACGTCGGAGCGCAGCTTCATCCACGCGCGCGATGTTGCTGACGCGACGTTTCGTATCGCGCTTGATGGCAAGCCCGGCGAGGCGTTTCACATCTCGACCGACCGTGCGATCACCATCCGGGCGCTGGTCGAAATGATTTGTGCCCGGCTTGGCGTGCCGTTCCGGGACTGCGTCGAAGTCGTCGGCGAGCGCCTCGGCAAGGATGCAGCTTACCGGCTTGACAGCGGCAAGGTCCGCCGGGAGGTTGGCTGGACGGACCGGACCTCTCTGGAGCAGGGGGTCGACGAGACGATCCGTTGGATCGAGACCTTCTTCGACGATCTCCGGGCCCAGCCGATGCACTACATCCATAAGCCTTAGAGGTTGGCCGGTGGGACAAGAGATCGACCTTCTGGTCAACTACCCGCGCACGCGCCGCAATGTCGACGAGCGCGGACAAACCAAGACCGAGGACGACCGGCGCGTGGCGCGGCAATTCGGGCGCGAGTTTTTCGATGGCGACCGTCGGCATGGGTACGGCGGCTTTGGCTACAATGCGCGTTTCTGGCAGCCGGTGGTGCCGACGTTTCGGGAGCATTACGCCCTTACGGCCGCAAGCTCGCTGCTGGATGTCGGCTGCGCCAAGGGGTTCATGCTGCACGACTTCGCACGGCTGATCCCCGGCATCTCGGTAAAAGGCATTGACGTTTCGGCCTACGCCATCGAGAACGCCATCGACGATATGAAGCCGCACGTGCGGGTCGCCGATGCAAAGGCACTGCCGTTCCCCGACAAGTCGTTCGATGTGGTGATCTCGATCAACACGATTCACAACTTGCCGCGTGAGGAGTGCGGCCGCGCGCTGCGCGAGATCGAGCGCGTCGCGTCGAAAGGCGCGTTCGTCACGGTCGACGCCTACCGCGACGACGAGGAGCGCGAACGGATGCTGGCGTGGAACCTGACCGCGCAGACCATCATGCACGTGGATGAATGGAAGGCATTCTTCGCGCAGCACGGCTATCGCGGGGACTATTACTGGTTCATCCCATGACCCCGGACATCGCGCGCCGCCTGCTCAATTCCATGAAGCGCATCCGCTGCGTCGAGGAGACGATCGCGGCGCGCTATTCCGAGCAGAAGATGCGCTGCCCGACGCATCTTTCGACCGGCCAGGAAGCCGTGGCGGCCGCGGTTGGCGCGGTGCTGCGGCGCGACGATCTCGCGGTGAGCGGGCATCGTGCCCACGCGCACTATCTTGCCAAAGGTGGAAGCCTTCCCGCGATGATCGCCGAGATCTACGGCAAGGCGACCGGTTGCGCCGGGGGCAACGGCGGCTCGATGCATCTGGTCGATGAGGCTGCGGGATTCATGGGCAGCACCGCCATCGTTGCCGGCACTGTGCCGGTCGGTGTCGGGCTGGCGTATGGAATGAAGCTGAAGCGCACCGATCAGGTGAGTTGCATTTTCATGGGCGATGCCGTCGCCGAGGCCGGCGTGTTTTTCGAGTCCGTCAACCTCGCGGTGCTCAAGCAGCTTCCCGTATTGTTCATCTGCGAGAACAATCTCTATTCGGTCTACTCATCGCTCGCCGTGCGGCAGCCGGAAGGCCGCGCGATCCACCGCATGGTCGGCGCCATGGGATTGCTGTCCGCCGCCGGCGACGGGAACGATGCGCCGGCGGTCTATCAAATGATCGAAGAGGGCGTTCGTGCGATCCGCGCGGGCGGGGGGCCGCGCTTCTATGAATTCGCGACCTATCGCTGGCGCGAGCATTGCGGCCCGCTCTACGACAACGATATCGGCTACCGCAGCGAAGCCGAATTCGAGGACTGGAAGGCGCGCGAACCGCTAGGCCGGCTCGAGCGGATATTGCTCGACGACGGCGCGCTCAGTAGCGCCGACATTGAAGCGATGGACCGGGAGATCGCCCAAGAGGTCGAGCAGGCATTCTTGTTTGCCGCGAACTCCCCTTATCCGCGCGCGGAAAACGCATCCGCGCATGTCTATGCTTCGGCATCCGGATAGGGATTGGATCGTGGCACGGCTCACATGCGCTCAAGCCATCCGGGAGGCGCTCGATATTGCGCTCGCGGCGGACCCGGGCGTCATCGTATTCGGGCTTGGCACCGACGATCCGAAAGGCGTGTTCGGCACGACGCTCGGATTGCAGGAGAAGTTCGGGAGCGAGCGTGTCTTCGATGTCCCGACCTCGGAGAATGCCCTGACGGGATTTGCGGTCGGCGCGGCGCTCAACGGCTTGCGCCCGGTGCTGACGCATCAGCGGCTCGACTTCGCGCTGCTGTCGATGGATCAATTGGTCAACAACGCCGCGAAGTGGCATTTCATGTTCGGCGGGCGGCGCGCTGTGCCCATTACCATCCGCATGATCGTCGGCCGCGGCTGGGGACAGGGGCCGACGCACTCGCAGAACCTGCAAGCCTGGTTCGCGCACATTCCCGGTCTCAAGGTCGTGATGCCTGCCACCGCCGAGGATGCCAAGGGGCTGCTGCTATCGAGCATCTTTGACGACGACCCAGTGATCTTCCTCGAGCACCGCTGGCTGCACAATCTGCAAGGCGAAGTAGGTGAGGGCGATTGTCGCGTTCCGATCGGGAATGCCCGCCTCGTGCGCGAAGGCGATGCCGCGACGATTGTTGCGATGTCGTACACCACGATCGAGGCGATCCACGCCGTCGATCATCTTGCGACACAAGGCGTGCACTGCGATCTGATCGATCTGCGCACCGTAAAGCCGATCGACTGGGACATGATCGCGAACTCGGTCCGCAAGACCGGCCGGCTGCTTGTGCTCGACACCGGATTCACCACGGGAAGCGTCGCCGGCGAAATCATCGCGCGCGCGGTCATGTCGGACTGGACTTCATTCTCGTGCGCGCCGCGCCGGCTGGCGGCGCCGGATGCGCCCGAGGCGACGAGTCCCCCGCTTACGCGCGACTATCATGTCCGCGCGGAGCATATCGCGGCGGCGGTCGGCGAGATGCTGGGCAAATCCGTCGAGGTGCGTTCGCTGGTCGAGCACCGCAAGCACCCGCACGACGTTCCCGGTGACTGGTTCACTGGGCCGTTTTGAGCGCGCACGACAGTATCAAGAGAGAAGACCTGGAATGATCGGACGCGTCACGAACTGGGCGATCACGACAAAACGAAAATGGGCGCCCATCTCGCTTGTTCTCGCGGGTCTGCTGTTCATTGGTTTTTCGCCCGCGATTATCGGCGGCCGAACCCTGTTGCTCGCGAGTTGGGACACCGCGAGCATCATGAACAGCGGCGCCTACGAAGTGACCCCACGGCCGTCTGGAACGCGCGTCCCGCGCACGAGCGATCCCGGGGCGCCGGCCTGGCAGACGGAGGCCTGGTTCGCGTTGCTCGGCGAACAGTTCTGGACTGAATTCAATCTGCCGCTCTGGAATCCGTACAGCGCTTACGGCACGCCGCTCGCCGCATCGGGCCAGCCGCAGCCGTTCTTCCCACTGGCGACTCTTCTCTCGCTGCATCTCACGACCTGGACCTACAACCTGTTCATCGTCGCGCGGCTGTTTCTCGGCGGCTTGCTGACGTTTCTGTTCGCGCGTCACTTTCTGACTGCGCTGCCGTCGCTGTTCGCCGCCATCACGTTCATGCTGTCGGGGTATTTCATCATCTATCTCAACATGCCGCATCTGAGCGTCGAGGTGCTCACGCCCGGCGTGTTCCTGATGTTCGAGCTCCTGTTGCGAAGGAATTCGTGGAGTGCGGCCGCAGGTGCAGCGGCCATGATCCTTCTTGGCAATGTCGCCGGCATGCCGGAGTCGCTGTTTCTGATCGTCTCGTTTGCTTGCCTGTATTTTGTGTGCCGGCTCTTGTTTGCGGCCGAATTGCGCGCGCAGGCCGCGCCCCTTTTGCTCAAATTCGTAACTGCCGTGATCCTCGGCTTCGCACTCTCGGCATTTCTTCTGCTGCCGTTCGTCGAGTTCGTCCGCCTCGCGTTCGATTCACATCAGCCGTCCAACGTGGGGGGCATCAAGGCCGGGCTTGGGCACGACGGCGATTACTTCAACAGCATCATGTATCTCCTGCCGCTGATATTCGGTCCCGTTCTGGGCTCGATCTTTGCGAACTTTGCGGGCTGGTCGGGACTGCGGGGATATTGGGGCATTGTGCCATTTTTCTTCGCGGTTGTTGCGGTGCTCACCCTGTTGCGTCGGCGAAGGGCGATCGATTTCAAGTCGGAGCGATTTCTGACCGCGTTTTTTGCGATCACGCTCGTGCTCATGCTGCTCAAGCGCTACGGCAATCCCGTGATCAATTGGATCGGCGGCCTGCCGCTGTCGGACATGGTCGTCTATCCGAAGTACCAGGAGCCGCTGATCGCGCTGTGCGTGGCGATGCTCGCGGGAGCCGGCTTTGCAGTGCTCGTCGAGCGCCGCGCGTCGACCCGGCTGTTTGTGATCGCTGGCGCCCTGGTGCTCGCCTTCATGCTGGGTACAGCCGGATGGTATCTCCCCGACGTGCTGGCGCTGAAGTCGAGATTGGGCAAGGCGTTCTATGCCCTGTCTATCGCGCTGGGTGTCGGCCTCGTCATCGTCGCGGTGGTGTTCGCCTGGATCGTCCAGAAGGCGCCACTGGAAAAGCGCCCGTGGCTCCTGCGCGGGTTCGTCGGCCTGCTGGCGCTGGAACTGCTCGTCAATTTCATCCTGCCGTGCTTCTACCTGTTCGGTTCGC
>Ga0193717_1000742_pt1 | contig 20702 bp, 18 predicted proteins | sample U2c2metaG_FD_145900 | JGI IMG/M metagenome (GOLD analysis project Ga0193717, IMG submission 145900) | Soil microbial communities from a riparian zone of the East river system, Colorado, United States - U2c2 | ecosystem: Environmental > Terrestrial > Soil > Riparian zone | place: USA: East River...
CCACCGACGAACGACTCCGCCCGAAACAGACACTCCCACCGTAGAAGTTCGCCGCCTGCCTACACTGAGTTGCCGTGATCGCGGCTGTCTTTCGTGGGAGGACCGAGCATGCCTGACCGTACCCAGACGATCGCCTACCCCGCTCCCGGCGCGCGACCGTCGCGGCGGGACCTGGAACCGCTCGCGCCGCACGTGATCGTGCTGTTCGGGGCGACCGGTGATCTGGCCAAACGGAAGCTCCTGCCCGGTCTGGCGTATCTGCAGCAGTCGAGGTTCGCGCCCGACGTACGGATCGTCGGTACTGCGACGGAGGAACTCAGCACCGAGGACTTCCGGGCCCGGGCGAGGACCGCGATCGACACCTACGGCACGCACAAGATCACCGACGAGGAGTGGACGCAGTTCGCCGACCGGCTCGAGTACGTGTCCAGCACCGCCGGGCCGGCCGCACTCGCCGAGGTGGTGAAGAACGCGGAGTCGCTGCTCGGTCCCGACGTGCAGCGGTTGCACTACCTGTCGGTGCCTCCGAAGGCGGCACGATCAGTGATCGCGATGCTGCGCGACGCCGGCCTGGTGGAGCGCTCCCGGGTGGTGATGGAGAAGCCGTTCGGCGACGACCTGGAGAGCGCGATCGAGCTGAACGACTTCGTGCACGAGACGTTCGACGAGGCGCAGATCTTCCGGATCGACCACTTCCTCGGCAAGGAGGCGGCGCAGAACATCCTCGCCTTCCGGTTCGCGAACGGGCTGTTCGAGCCGATCTGGAACCGCAACTTCATCGACCACATCCAGATCGACATCCCGGAGTCGCTCGGGCTGGACCAGCGGGCCACCTTCTACGAACCCACCGGCGCCTTCAAGGACATGGTGGTCACGCACGTCCTGCAGGTGCTCGCGTTCGTCGCGATGGAACCACCGACCGCGCTGGAACCCCGGGCCATCTCGGAGGAGAAGAACAAGGTCTTCCGCTCGATGTTGCCGATCCAGCCCGAGGACGTGGTACGGGGCCAGTACGGCGGGTACCGCACCGAGGACGGGGTCGCACCGGACTCGGACACCGAGACGTTCATCGCGATGAAGGTCGGGATCGACAACTGGCGCTGGGCCGGCGTGCCGTTCTACCTGCGCACCGGCAAGCGGATGGCCGAGGGGATGCGGATCATCTCGATCGCCTTCAAGGAAGCGCCGAAGACGATGTTCCCGGCGGGATCCGGAGTCGGGTCGCAGGGCCCGGACCACCTGACGTTCGACCTGGCGGACTCGTCACGAGTTTCGCTGTCGTTCTACGGCAAGCGGCCCGGTCCGGGGATGCGGCTGGAGAAGCTGTCGATGCAGTTCTCCACGCAGGAGACGGCCTCGGCCGGTGACGTACTGGAGGCGTACGAGCGGCTGATCCTGGACGCGATGCGCGGCGACCACACCCTCTTCACCACAGCCGAAGGCATCGAGTCCCTCTGGGAGAACTCCACCCTGCTCCTGGAGGACCCGCCACCGGTCAAGCCGTACGCGCCGGGCACCTGGGGACCCAACGCGATCCACCAACTGATCGCCCCCCGCGCCTGGCGCCTCCCGTTCGAACGCGAGTGGCGGGAAGGAAAGCGTCCGTAGCCTCAGGCTGCTGAGACCCGTTGGCGCGGGCGGCGCATACCCTCGAGTGCTTCCGCCAGGGCAACCTCCAGGTAGCTGATCCGGTCGGTCGCCTGGAGCATGCCTGCGCCCCCCGTGACCGCGGTCAGCACCGAGGTGGCCGCCTTGTTCACGTCGACTCCCCCGTCGATCTCACCGGAGGCTTTCAGCGCCTGGACGCCTGACGCGAGATAGCCGTGCCAGTCGTCCAGCAGGTTCTTCACGATCTCCCGGGTCGCCGGATCGGCCATCCCGAGCTGCGCCGTCAACGCGGACAACGGACAGCTCTGCCGCTGCGCGTCGTAGATCTGGATCACCCGGCGCCGCCAGGCCTGCCACTTCCGCCAACTGGTCAGGTCACCCAGCATCGGCATCTGCTCGGCGATCACCTGCCCTGCCTCGTACTTCGCGACCGCCAGCATCAAGTCGGCCTTGCCATCCGGGAAGTAGTGGAACAGCTGGCTCTTGCTGGTCGAGGTGGCCGCACGGATGTCGTCCAGCCCGACCTTCGACACGCCCTGCTCGCGAATCAGCAGCGCGGCGCCCTCGACGATCCGTTGCCGGGTCGCCGCACCTTTGACCGTCAGCACTCGCTCCATACCCTGCAGCCTAGCGCTCCGGGATCATCGGCCTCCTGGACCGAGCGGTCCATTCTTAATGCTACTTTGGACTAGACAGTCCATTCTTCAAGCATCGAGGAGCAACAGCTATGCGGTTGGCGGGCAAGAAGGCTCTGGTCACCGGAGCCACCAGCAACATCGGCCGGGCGATCGCGGTCGGCTTCGCGGCACAGGGAGCTCAGGTCGTGGTCGCGGGGCGCAACAAGGAGCGCGGCGACGAGGTGGTGGCGGAGATCCGTGCCGCCGGCGGCCAGGCGGATTTCGTCGCGGTCGACCTGGACGGTTCCAAGGCCGCCGCGAACAACCTGGCCGAGGAAGCCACCCGCCTGCTCGGCGGACGGATCGACGTACTGGTGAACAACGCCGGCGCGATCGACGGCGGCCTGACGACGGAGACCGACGAGGAGACCTTCGACCAGGAGTACGCGGTGAACGTGAAGTCGCCGTACTTCCTGACCGCGGCGATCGCCCCGGCGATGGTGGCGGCCGGTGGCGGCGCGATCGTCAACCTCGGCTCGTGGGTGGCCCGGCTCGGGATCCCGATCGGCGCCGTGTACGCCGCGAGCAAGGGCGCACTCGAGACCCTGACGCGGGCGTGGGCGGCCGAGTTCGGCTCATCCGGAGTGCGGGTCAACGCCATCTCCCCCGGCGTAGTCCACACCGACCTGAACCATCCGGCCGCCGCGATGATGGCCGGCACGCCGTACGGCGCGATCGGCGCACCGGAAGCAGTCGCCCACGCAGCGGTCTACCTCGCGAGCGACGAGGCCGCATTCGTCCACGGCACCGTCCTCGACGTGGACGGCGGCCGCCTCGGAGCCGCCGTCATCGCCGGGTGACCATCATTGCCGGTTGAGTGGTCGGCGCCGTCAGAACTTCGCTGCGACGGGGATGACGTCGGCGCCGATCCGCTCCAGGACGTCGAGCTGCGGCATCCGGGGTGCGGCGCCGATGGCGACGGCGAAACCGAGGTTGTGCAGCCGGCCGAGTTCGTCGATCAGTTGCGCGGTCTTCTCGCCGTTCTCACCGGTGTCGAGGATCTGGTAGACGGTCTTGGTGATCTCGTCGTAGTCGCGGCCCTCTGTCTCGCAGTGCTGCTTGAGCACCTCGAGCTTGTGCTCGAGCTCAGGGGTGTTGAAGAGGTTGCAGGACTGCGCGTACTTCGCGACGAGGCGCAAGGTCTTCTTCTCACCACCACCGCCGACCATGATCGGCGGGTGCGGCTTGGACAGCACCTGCGGGACGTTCAGCAACCGCTCTGCCTGGTAGTGCTTGCCCTCGAACGGCCCGTCGTCATCGGACCACATCTGCAGCAGGTAGTTGATCGTCTCCTCGAGACGCTCGAACCGCTCGGTGACGGGCGGGAACGGGAAGCCGAGCCCGCGCGACTCGTCCTCGTTCCAGCCGGCGCCGATGCCGACGATCGCGCGCCCACCGGACAGCACGTCGAGCGTGGTCACCGCCTTGGCGAGCAGGCCGGGCTCGCGGTAGTGCACCCCGGTGACCAGGGTGAAGAGCTTCGCCCGCTCGGTGTGCGCGGCCAGGAAACCCAGGGTGGTGTAGGCCTCGAGCATGTCGTGATCCGCCGGACCGACCCCGCGGATCTGGAAGAAGTGATCCATCACCGCGAGGTAGCCGAAGCCGGCCTTGTCCGCCGTGCTCGCGACGGCCGCTAGTTCGGGCCCGAGCGCGGGCGCCCCGTTCGGCCAGGTGAAGTCAGGGATCTGCAAACCGATTTCCATCAGGTGTTCCTCCAGATCGTTTCGACCCAGACAACACGCTGACCCCCACCTTTTCAACTGAACAGTTAGTTTCGCCTCGATGACCGCCGGACAAGGAGTCGTGGAGCGGCCCTCGGTACAGACCACGAAACCGTAGGCCTCCCCGATGTCATGGCCGGACCCTACGAAACCGATGCCCACGGCAACAGCCCCGTTGGCGCCACCCCAGGACCGAACCTCGTGCTCGATAGGGCAGCACCCCGGCGCCTGATCAGCTGCTCGAGGTTTCGACGTACCCGCAAGCCGTCCACCCATCGGGTTCGTCGGACACCGCAGCTGGTAGTTGCTGCTGGCAGATGTACGGCTGGGTTCATATCGCAGGTCGGTCGACGACCGTGGTTGCGTCGCTGCATTGGTGATGTGGTTGCGACGGGTGCATTGGTGATGTGGTTGCGACGGGTGCATTGGTGATGTGGTTGCGACGGGTGCATTGGTGATGTGGTTGCGACGGGTGCATTGGTGATGTGGTTGCCCGGGGCATTGGCAGTGTGGTTGCGCGGTCTCCGCTGCGGGAGTGTGCTAGCCGAGGTGCTGGGTATCAAGGGCGCTTCGCGGCCCTTCGGGCTCGAACAAGTTCGACCCTTGACACCCAGCACCTCGGCCAGGGAAGGACGCAGCTACGCGGATCCGCGCTGACGTGTGAGCTGCATCCAGGAGATTCCGTTCGCCCGGGTGGTTCGGTGTAGAAGCGGGGGGATAACTCCTCCTGGTGGGGTTCGCCCACTGTTCTGACAGTGGGCTAACCACCACACCGTGCGGTAACCACACCGAGCGGGGGGTGAGCCGACGCTCAATCGTGGGTTTCCGGGGGGCGGCCCCACCCGGACCTACAGAACTCGGCAGAACCCTGCCCAGTAACCGGTTTCCCGGGTGGGATCGGCGGGTTCTGTAGGTCTGGATGGGGCCGGGCGGTCGGCCTTGCGTCGAGCAGTGGCGCGGTTCCGCCGGCTGCCGGCTTGTGGGACCGATACCGGTCTACTGGGCGCTATCGGTCCACAACCCGCTATCGGCGGTAGGCCCGTCCGGTCGGATGCCGGCACGTTGGGCCGATGCCGGTCTGTAGGGCGGCATCGGCCGGACAGCCGGCTATCGGCCGGGTGGTTCACCGGTTGGTCCGCCTGGTGGTGTGTTCGTTCCGCTAGGTGGTTCGGCAGGGGGTGCCCGGACGTCCAGCACTCAGTAACCTTCCCGCCAGGCACCGGAATCTCCCGGCCGGGCGTCGGCGCAGGCGTGGAGCCGCTCCGGCGGGGGCACCGGCGGGAGGTTGCTGAGTGGTGGAGGTCCGGGCCTTCGTCCTGCCGGCCGCATTCGCCCCGGTCGGCCCGAGGGATGCCGTCTGCCACCCCCAGCGGATTACCCGGGCGGCACCCCTCGACGCAATCCCTGAACTTGTGGCCGTACTTCTCAGCGGCTCCGGGCGTAGCTGCGTCCTTCCCTGGTCGCGGTGAGGTGTGTCAAGGGTCGAACTCGTTCGAGCCCGAAGGGCCGCGAAGCGCCCTTGACTCACCTCACCACGACTAGCAAACTCACGCAGCCCGGCGACGCGAACCACATGCACCTACCCGCGAACCACCCACACCTACCCGCGAACCGCACGCGCCGACGAACCCGCGAACCACCCACACCCGGCGTACCGGCGTACCGGCGTCGGAGGGACTTGCGTCAGGGAGCGATCTCCAGGGCTGCGATCTCGCCGTTGGGGTTCAGGGTGAAGCGGTAGATGAGGTCGACCTCACCGCCGGGGAAGTTGCCCACCAGGTGGTGGGTGAGATCCCAGTGGATGTCGTCGAGTTTCACGGCGTGGGTCAGTTCGGCCGTGTAGGTGAACTCGTTGGTGGTCTTGTCGCGCCAGGCGCGGATCTCGTCGTGGCCGGAGTACGTGTTGCCGTCGTCGGTCACCGTGGCGTCGGGGGCGAAGGCGGTCAGCAGATCGGCGTGGTTCGGCCGGCGGTCGGGCTGGTCCTCGCGCAGGTACGTGGTGATCGCGTGCGGCAGGTGAGTGACCGTATCGGCGACGGACGGGTCAGGCGGGGTGGGGATCGTCATCGGTTGCCTTCCAACGAGAGGTGAGGGTGCGTGCACAATCCGGGCCGGCTGCCGGCGCCGATTCCCACCGTAGCGCCGGGTCCCCGGGCGGCGGGATGTGGGCGCATTAGGGTCGGGGGCATGAAGGTGATCAAGGTGGTCGGGATCGGCGCCGGGGACCCGGAGCAACTGACGGTTCAGGCCGTGAACACGCTCAACCAGGTCGATGTGTTCTTCGTGCTCGACAAGGGTGAGGTCAAGCAGGAACTCGTCGACCTGCGCGAGGAGATCCTGCAACGGTTCGTCGGCGGCAGCGACTACCGCGTCGTGGTCGGCCGGGATCCCGAGCGCGATCGGAGCAGTGCCGAGTACGTCGAGTCGGTGGACGACTGGAGACGCCGCCGGGCCGATGTGTGTGCGGGACTGATCGGCACCGAACTCGGCGAGAACCAGGTCGGCGCCTTCCTGGTCTGGGGCGATCCGTCCCTCTACGACAGCACCCTGGCGATCCTCGAGGACATCCTGGACCGCGGCGAGCTCGCCTTCGAGATCGACGTGATCCCGGGGATCAGCAGCGTGTCCGCCCTGGCCGCGCGGCACCGGATCGGCCTGAACCAGGTGGGCCGGCCGATCCAGATCACCACCGGCCGGCGACTGGCCAAGGGCTGGCCGGACGACGTGGACGACGTGGTGGTGATGCTCGACGCCCAGACCGCCTTCACCGAGCACGTCGACATCGACGCCGACATCTACTGGGGCGCCTACCTGGGCACGCCGGACGAACTGCTGGTCTCCGGGAAGCTGTCCGAGGTCGCGGCCGAGATCACCGCGACGCGAGCTGAGGCGCGGCAGCGCAAGGGCTGGATCATGGACACCTACCTACTCCGCCGCCATCACCGCTGAAGACAATTCAGGACCGGTAAAGACAATTCAGCCCATTCTCCAGAATGCCCCGCACATTACCAAAGGTTCTTTAGGAAGTCCAGCATAAATACGTTTGAACTTATTTCTCCCGTGCTCTTCACCTGACCGGCCGGGTCCCATTAGCCTGTCCGGGAGCCACTTGTCCACCGCCCCCATGACCGCGTCGCCGCCCCCCGTGACGTGGTCAGGACAGAGGAGTCACCCCATGAGAATGCCCCGTTTTGTCCGCCTTCTGGCGCCACTGGTCGCCCTCGGCGCCGCCTTGTCGATGTTCCTCACCGCCCCGGCCGACGCTCGCGAAGCCGCGCCGGACACGACCCAGGCCTGCACGTTCACCACCTGGGTAGCCGGTAACTGGTACGGCACCGGAAGCATTGTGAAGTTCACCAACGGGCTGTATTACATCGCCGAGCACGACAATCCCGGCTACGACCCGACGATCAGCACCTGGTACTGGGAGCCGTACGACTGCGGCGGCGGCTCCACCCCGACCGCATTCCCGGTCAGCGAAGCCCAGTTCAACTCGATGTTCCCGAACCGGAACTCCTTCTACTCGTACTCCGGCCTGACCGCTGCGCTGAGCGCCTACCCGGGCTTCGCCAACACCGGTGACGACACCACCAAGAAGCGCGAGGCCGCCGCCTTCCTCGCCAATGTGAACCACGAGACCGGCGGGCTGGTCTACATCAAGGAGATCAACGAGGCGAACTACCCGCACTACTGCGACTGGGGCCAGCCGTACGGCTGCCCGGCCGGCCAGGCGGCGTACTACGGCCGCGGCCCGATCCAGCTGAGCTGGAACTTCAACTACAAGGCCGCGGGTGACGCCCTCGGCATCGACCTGCTGGGCAACCCGTGGCAGGTCGAGCAGAACTCGGCGATCGCCTGGAAGACCGGCCTCTGGTACTGGAACACCCAGACCGGACCGGGCACCATGACGCCGCACAACGCGATGGTGAACAACGCGGGCTTCGGCGAGACGATCCGCAGCATCAACGGCTCGATCGAGTGCAACGGCGGCAACCCGGGCCAGGTCCAGAGCCGGGTGGATGCCTACACGCGCTTCACTCAGATGCTGGGCGTCTCCCCCGGCAGCAACCTGTACTGCTGACAACTGCACCACGGTGATCACTGGCGAATGCGCAGTACCAGCCTGGAGACCAGCGGGGTCAGGAAAAGCAGGAACAACGCATAGAAGGTCACGCCGGGGATCAGTGCGGCGAGGATGAAAGCGACCACGAACAACCCGGTCGTCGCGAGGGAGACTGCCAGCTCCCGCTCGGTGACCGGGTTGTCCGGCTGCTCGAGTTCCGGGTGGTTGCGGATCAGCAGCGCGAGCGCGGTCTGGAAGATGCTCAGGGCAAGAATCGTGCCGATGTAGAAGCCGGCCGTGAACCGGCTGGTGTCATAGCTCCCGACGATCTCGGTCGGGAACGGCAGGATCACGATCGTCAGCAGCCAGCCCAGGTTCAGCTGGATGAGCGTGGTGTTGTAGGCACGCACATGCTCGAACATGTGATGGTGGGTCAGCCAGAACCGCGCGATCACCACGAAACTCAGCAGGAACGCGTACACCTGCCCCTCGTGCTCCGTGATCACCTCGACGGCAGTCAGCCCCTCGGCCTTCGACTCCGTCACCACTTCCACCAGGGGCAGGATCAGCAGCGTCACCGCGATCGCCACCACCGCATCGGTGAACAGCACCAGCCGATCCGGATTCCTCGTCATACTCACGGCCCACAAGATAGTGCAGATTCAGGCCTTGGCGGACCTGAGCAATGTTGCTCCCAGCACCAGAGCCGCGATGACGAAGCCGGCTGCCGCCAGGAACGCCGCACTGTACCCATCGCGGAGGGCCGAGCCCTCCCACGCGCCCTCAGCCAGCTTGGCCGCGGTCTGCGACGCGGCCAGAGTGGCCAGTACTGCGGTGCCGACTGCAGCGCCTGCCTGCTGTGCAGTGTTGTTCAGCCCTGACGCCAACCCGGCATCCCCCGGCTCCGCACCCGACATCGCGAGCATGATCGCCGCCGGAATCCCGACCCCGGTTCCCGCGCCTACCAGCGCAGCCGCCGGGGCCACGTTCAGCAGGTAGGAACCATCGACCGGCGCCTGGCTGATCAGCACCAGGGCGACCAGGAGGGTGGCCAGCCCGGCGAGCAGCATCGTCCGGCTGCCGAACCGCACAGTCAGGCGCGGTCCGATGAACAGTGACATCGCCGCACCGATCAGCGGAGCAGGCAGGAACGCCAGCCCGGTGTGCAACGAGTCGTAGCCGAGCACACTCTGCAGGTAGAGCGCAGTCATGAACTGGAAGCCGAACCCGGCCGCGAACAGCAGGACCACGATGACGTTGGCCACAGTCACCTGGCGCTTGCGGAAGATGTGCAAGGCAAGCAACGGCTGCGCGGCGCGGGCCTGCCGTAGTACGAACCCTCCGAGCAGCAGGACGGCGACCACAGCCAGCACGATCGTCCGCAGCAGCTCCGCGCTCGCCTCGGCTGTCTGCACGATCGTGTAGATGCCCAGTGACAGTCCTGCCGTCACCAGCACTGCTCCGACGATGTCGGCACCCTTGCTGATCCCGATCCCCCGCTCCGGGGTCAGCAGGCGGACAGCGAGAACCAGGGAGACGATGCCGATCGGGATGTTGATCAGGAAGGACCAGTGCCAGCCGACGGTCTGGGTGATCACGCCGCCCAGGATGAGCCCGATCGACGCTCCGCTGGCAGAGGTGAAGCCGTAGACGCCCATCGCCCGGGCCTGCTCTCCCGGCGCCGGGAAGAGGCCAACGATCATCCCGAGGATCACTGCCGAGGCGAGGGCACCACCGACGCCCTGCAGGAAGCGGCCTGCGATCAGCAGTTCCGAACTGGTGGCGAGGCCGCAGATCAGTGAGGCCGCCGTGAACAGGCTGAGTCCGGCGAGGAAGACCCGCTTGCTGCCGATCAGATCCCCGATCCGGCCGGCCAGCAGGAGCAGCCCGGCGAACGCGATCAGGTAGGAGTTCATGACCCAGGCGAGCCCGGCCTGCGAGAAGCCGAGGTCCTTCTGGATCGTCGGCAGCGCCACCGTGACGACGGTGCCGTCGAGGATGATCATCAGCTGCATCGCGCAGAGCACCGCGAGCGCCTTCGCCCGGGAGCGTGCTGGCGGGTCAGCGGACGCGGGGGTGGTGGATGAGCTGGGTGCGGCGGTTGTCGAGGTCACCGGTCGTCTCCTTGTCAGGGCTTGTGCAGCCGAACAAGAACGACCTTAACAGATAGTTCCGTAGCAGACGATCTTTTAAGGGATCAGTTTCTCAGTGGATGCGTTGCCGGGTCCGGCGCACCGGCTGGGCCTCGACCGCGGTGGAGAGGTGGTCGTCGACGAGGGTGGTCAGAGCGTCGGCGAAGGGCCGGCGCTGGGCGGCGGCGAGCGCATCGAGAGCGTCCTGATGGACCGCGTCGACGATCCGCTGCCCCTCGGCGGCGACCTCCGCGCCCGCCGGGGTGACGGCGATGATCCGGGCCCGGCGGTCGGTCTCCGACGGGCGACGCTCGGCGAATCCCGCCTTCTCGAGCGCATCAACAGTGACGACCATGGTCGTCTTGTCGAGATACGCGAGCTCGGCGAGCTGGATCTGGGTCCGCTCCTCCTCCAGTGCGTACACCAGTACGCACTGCATCCGCGGCGTCAGCCCGATCTCCGCCAGCGCGGCGGTCAACTGGGTCTCGAGCACATGCCCGGCATGCTTCAGCAGTCCGGTCAGGTCGGGGACGGTACGCAGCGGAGTCTTGGCCATACCGTTGAGTCTAGCGCGGGATCATCCGATATCAGATGATCTGCAACCGGACCTATCGACTCCTTTTCCGGGAACGGCCGATCGCGAAGCATCATCCTCGAAATGATGCAGTACCCCACCGGCAGACGGAAAAGCGACGCGGTCGGTCTGAGCACTTCTGTGCTAAACAGGCGGTAACCAAAGGGGCCCCAGTGGACCAGCTAACTCTCGGCGTCATCGGCCGTTCTCGCAAGGAGAACGAGCATCGACTGCCGATCCATCCGCAGCATTTCGACCGGATCGACGAGGATCTGCGGCAGCGGATCTACCTCGAGTCCGGGTACGGCGAACTGTTCGGCGTCTCCGATCAGCAGCTGTCCGAGTCCGTCGCCGGCGTCCTGGACCGGGACGAGCTGATCGCCCGGACCGACATCGTGGTGCTGCCGAAGCCGCAGCCCGAGGACCTCGCCGAGCTTCGTTCCGGGCAGGTGCTCTGGGGCTGGCCACACTGTGTGCAGGACGACAAGATCACCCAGCTGGCGATCGACCGGAACCTGACCATGATCGCCTTCGAGGCGATGAACCACTGGACCAGTGACGGCCGGTTCAACCTGCACGTGTTCCACAAGAACAACGAGCTGGCCGGCTACTGCTCGGTGCTGCACGCGCTGGAGCTGATCGGCTCGACCGGCGACTACGGCCGCAGGCTCAACGCCGCGGTGATCGGTTTCGGGGCCACCGCGCGAGGAGCGGTCACGGCGCTCAACGCGCACGGCGTCCACGACGTCGACATCCTGACGGCCCGCGGCGTGACAGCGGTCAGTTCGCCGATCCACTCGGCCCGGATCATCCAGTTCGACCACGACGAGGCCGACGACACCACTGAGCCGCGCCGCAGCCACGCGCAGGTCGAGGAGGAGCGGGTTCCGCTGGCCGGGTTCCTGGCCGAGCACGACATCATCGTGAACTGCGTGCTGCAGGACCCGGACGCGCCGCTGATGTTCCTGGTCGAGGAGGACGTGGAGCTGTTCACGCCGGGCAGCCTGATCGTGGACGTGTCCTGCGACCTGGGGATGGGCTTCAGCTGGGCCCGGCCGACCGGGTTCGCCGATCCCACCTTCGTGGTCGGTGACAACGTCACGTACTACGGCGTCGACCACACCCCGTCGTACCTGTGGAACTCGGCGACCTGGGAGCTCAGCGAGGCGCTGCTGCCGTACCTGCGCACGCTGCTCGACGGACCGGAGGCATGGGAGGCGGACGAGACGATCCGCCGTGCCATCGAGATCGAGCGCGGCGTCATCCGCAACCCCGGCATCCTCTCGTTCCAGCACCGCTCACCGGAGTATCCACACCTGCCGCTCTAGTTCGGCCGGCGGGTGACCCGAAACACAGAGGGTGGACGGGAAGTAGCATCACGGCCGTGGCACCTGATGAAAGGAATGCGCCGGACCGCTGTCCGGGCGTTCTTACCGTGCACCAGGCGGCCGACGGTGGACTGGCCCGCGTGCGGCTGCCCGGCGGCGTACTGACTCCTGCTCAGCTCCGGGTGCTGACGGCTGCTTCGGTGGAGCTGGGCGACGGCAACCTGGAGTTGACCTCGCGCGCCAACGTGCAGATTCGCGCGCTGCGGGCGGGGGCGCCTCAGGAACTGTCGGAACGCCTGTACGCGGCCGGGCTGCTGCCGTCGATCACGCATGAGCGCGTGCGGAACATCCTGGCGTCACCGCTCTCCGGACTCGACCAGCACAGCCTGTACGACGTACTGCCGGTCGTGGGCGAGCTGGATCGCCTGCTCTGCGCGCACTCCGGGCTCGCCAGCCTTCCGGGGAGGTTCCTCTTCGCCGTGGATGACGGGCGGGGTGATCTCGCCGCGGTGGGAGCTGATGTCGCGGTGCGGATGGTGTCGCCCGATCAAGCCACGCTGCTCCTCGCCGGCACCAACACCGGAGTACTGCTATCTCCAGCCGAAATAGCACCAACCATGCTCGCCGCGACCGAAGCCTTCCTTGCCGAGAGAACAGGTCAGTCATCAAGTGCGTGGCGCCTATCCGAGCTCCCGAACGGCCCGGCAAACGTTCTTGCACGCCTAGGCCTTCACCAGAAGAAAGCTCCACAAGCACGTATGGGGTGGAGTGGGTTGGAGGCTGGGCGGTATGAGCAGGTTGATGGGGACGTTGCCTTGGTGGTGACGGTGCCGTTGGGGAGCCTTAGTGCGGGGCAGGCTGGGGTGTTGGCGGGGTTGGGTGAGCAGGCAGCAGGTGAGCTGCGGGTGGCGCGTTCGCGTTCGATCGTGGTTCCCGGGGTGAGGGCAGTGGACCAGGCGGTTGAGCGGCTTGCGGGGGTTGGGTTGGTGGTTGAGGCTGGGTCGCCGTGGGACGGGGTTACTGCGTGCGCGGGGCGGCCTGGGTGTGGCAAGGCGTTGGCTGATGTTCGGGGGGATGCGCGGCGGGTGACGCCGGGGTTGCCGGGGCGGCATCGGGCGGTGCATTGGTCTGGGTGTGAGCGGCGGTGTGGGCAGCCTGCGGGTGAGTTTGTCGATGTGTTGGCACTGACGGACGGCTATTCGATCGACGGCTCACCGGCCGTGACGATCGACCTGAGAATGCTGTCGACGGCTCTCCGGCCGCGGCGGTCGAGCTGAACGTGATGAGGATGTTGTGAGCGGCAAGTTCGAGTATGTGACTGATGGGGCCGAGATTTATCGGCGGTCGTTTGCGACCATTCGGGGCGAGGCTGCGCTGGGTGGGCTTCCTGCTGAGGTGGCGCAGGTTGCCGTGCGGATGATTCATGCGTGTGGGATGACGGATCTTGTCGCCGACCTTGGGTGGTCGCCAGGTGTGGTGAAGAGTGCGCGGGTCGCGCTCAACGCCGGTGCTCCTGTCTTCTGTGATGCCGCGATGGTTGCCGCTGGTGTGACTCGGCGGCGGTTGCCTGCCGAGAACGAAGTGATCTGCACGTTGGGCGATCCCTCCGTCCCCGACCTTGCAACCCGCCTGCGGACGACGCGGAGCGCGGCTGCCATCGATCTCTGGCTCGACCGCCTCGAAGGCTCAGTAGTTGCTATTGGCAACGCTCCGACCGCGTTGTTCCGGCTGCTGGAACTGATCGCGGCGGGCGCGCCACGGCCGGCCGCAGTACTGGGGATTCCGGTCGGGTTCATCGGTGCCGCCGAGTCCAAAGAAGCTTTGGCCGCGAATGACCTCGGGCTTGAGTACCTCGTGGTCCGCGGCCGCCGGGGCGGCAGCGCGATCACCGCGGCCGCCATCAACGCGATCGCGAGCGAGGAAGAATGACGGCACGCCTGTGGGGAGTCGGGCTCGGTCCCGGCGACCCGGAACTGGTGACGGTGAAGGCCGCCCGGCTGATCGGCGCGGCCGAGGTGATCGCGTTCCACAGTGCGCGGCACGGTCGGAGCATCGCCCGCTCGGTCGCCGCGCCGTACCTGCGGGACGGTCAACTCGAGGAACACCTGGTCTATCCGCTGACCACGGAGACCACGGATCACCCTGGCGGCTACCAAGGCGCGATGGACGACTTCTACACCGACTGCGCCGCGCGGCTGGCTGCTCACCTCGACGCCGGCCGCGACGTCGTAGTACTGGCTGAAGGTGATCCGTTGTTCTACGGGTCCTACATGCACATGCACAAGCGGCTGGCAGATCGCTATGAGTGCGAGGTTGTTCCCGGCGTGACCTCGGTGAGCGCGGCGGCCGCAGTACTCGGGAGGCCGCTCTGTGAGCGGGATGAGGTCTTCACTGTGCTGCCGGGGACGCTGCCGCCGGACGTGTTGGCTGAGCGGCTCCGCAATACCGACGCAGCGGCGGTGATGAAGCTGGGCCGCACGTTCGAAGGCGTCCGCGAGGCCTTCGAGTTGGCCGGCCGCCTCGACGAGGCCTGGTACGTCGAACGCGCGACGACCGAGGCACAACGCACAGCACCCCTGGCCGATATCGATCCCGACTCGGTGCCGTACTTCTCGCTGGCCCTGCTGCCGAGCCCCATCAACAACACTCACACCGCGCCGGTCCAGCAACCGCTGACCCGCGAAGGATCGGTGACGGTCGTCGGACTCGGACCGGCCGGACCGCAGTGGATGACCCCCGAGGTCCGCGCTGCGATCGCGGCCGCCGACGACCTGATCGGCTACGGCCCGTACGTCGATCGCCTGCCGGACCGTGCTCGCCAGCGCAAACACAGCTCGGACAACCGAGTCGAATCCGAGCGGGCCGCCTTCGCGCTGGACCTGGCTCGAAAGGGATCACAGGTCGTCGTCGTGTCCTCGGGCGACCCCGGCGTCTTCGCGATGGCGAGCGCGGTCACCGAGGTCGCAGCCGCACCGGAGTACGCCGACATCGTCGTGAAGGTCCTCCCCGGGATGACTGCCGCGCAGGCCGTCGCCAGCCGCGTGGGAGCGCCATTGGGTCACGACTACTGTGTGCTTTCGTTGTCGGATCGGCTCAAGCCGTGGGACGTGATCGCGGCCCGGCTCTCGGCGGCGGCGGCCGCGGACCTGGCCATCGCGATCTACAACCCCGCCTCGAAGTCGCGCACCTGGCAGGTCGGCGCCACCCGCGACCTGCTGCTCGAGCACCGCTCTCCCGCCACTCCGGTCGTGATCGGCCGGGACGTCGGTGGACCGGCCGAGACGATCACCGTCACGACCCTCGCCGACCTGGATCCGGCCCAGGTCGACATGCGCTGCCTGCTGCTGATCGGTTCGTCCCAGACCCGGACCGTTGCCAGGTCTGCCGGTTCTCTCGTCTTCACCCCCCGCCGCTACCCGGAGGCCCCCAGAGCTGGCAGAGGTAGTCCGCACCACTCGGCCGAGTAAAAATCCGGTGGCCCGGCCTTGCCGGTCCCCTTACGCTTGTCCCGAACTGCGCGCCGCCGCGACCTCGCGGCAGGCGCTTTGACGAGTGAGGGGAGCCCGGCCGTGCGTTACCGCATCGCTGTCAGTGCTCCCCGGTCACGGTACGACGTGATCCTGGTGTCTTCGTGTGTCAGGTACCGGCTGCGCGGTCGGCACCTGTCCGTGACGAACTGACCCGGCCTGTCCCGCAGGCGGCTGCGTTCTGAGCCGCCGCAGGAGGTGTCGCGCATGGCCTGACCACAGGCCGCTTCGTCCGCGAATCGCGCTGTCCCGATCCGCAGTCACTCGAAAGGCCCATCGGCCATGCGTACAAACCTTGACCACCGTCAACAGAACAGCCCGCTGTCCGGCGTGCGCAATGTCGGCATTCTCGCCCATGTCGATGCCGGCAAGACCACCGTCACCGAACGGATCCTGTATCTCACCGGCACCACTCACAAGCGCGGTGAGGTCCATGACGGGACGACCGTCACCGACTTCGACCCGCAGGAACGCGATCGTGGGATCACGATCTTCGCCGCGGCCGTGAGCTGCGACTGGGACGGGCACTCGATCAACCTGATCGACACCCCGGGCCACGTCGACTTCTCCGACGAGGTGGAGCGCTCGCTGCGGGTGCTCGACGGTGCCGTCGCACTGTTCGACGCCGTCGCAGGAGTCGAACCGCAGAGCGAGTCCGTCTGGCGGCAGGCCGACCGGCACGGGGTGCCGCGGATCGCGTTCGTCAACAAGCTGGACCGCCCCGGCGCCGACCTCGACGCAGCGGTGGCCTCGATCCGCGAGCGGTTGCACGTGACCCCGCTAGTGGTCCAGTTGCCGATCGGAACGGAGGACGAGTTCAGTGGAGTGATCGATCTGCTCAGGATGAGGGCCTACGTCTGGGCCGACGGCAGCGACACCTTTGTGGAGGGCCCGGTGCCCGACGCCCTGCTGGAATCGGCGCGACGGCGGCGCCGGCTGCTCGAGGAGACCGTGGCCGAGCTTCACCCGGTCGCGCTGGACGAGTTCTATGCCCAGTCAACGGTCTCGGCGGAGACGCTGGCCGCCGCGCTGCGGGACCTGACCCGGTCTGGTACCGCCGTGGTGGTGCTGTGCGGTTCGGCGTACCACAACCGCGGGATCGAGCCGCTGCTGGACGCCGTCGTCGCCTATCTGCCTTCGCCACAGGACGTGCCACCGGTGCGCGGTCTGTCGAACGGTGCAGTGCAGGAGCGGGTCGCCGACCCGATGGCGCCGTTCGCGGCGCTCGTGTTCAAGGTCAGCTCGACCTCCACCGGGCGGCTGACCTACCTGAGGGTGTATTCGGGAACGATTCGGAAGGGAGACACGGTGATGGACGCGGGCGTGGGACGCACCGAGCGGATCAGCCGGATCCTGCGGGTGCAGGCTGACCAGCACGCGGAGGTCCAGCAGGCGGTCGCCGGCGACATCGTCGCGGTCGTCGGGCCGAAGTCCGCCCGGAGCGGGGCCACCCTGTGCGCGCCGGCAGCGCCGTTGGTTCTGGAACCGCCCGTCGTGGCCGACCCGGTCGTTTCCGTGGCGGTCGAGGCCCGCAGGAGAACCGACACCGACCGGCTCGTATCGGCACTGACGCGGCTGGTCGAGGAGGACCCCTCACTGACGGTCCGGACCGACTCCGAGACCGGTCAGACGCTGTTGTCGGGCCTGGGCGAGCTTCACCTCGAGGTCGCAGTGGAGAAGATCCGTCGCGCTCACGGGCTGGAGATCGGAGTCGGCCGGCCGCAGGTGACCTACCGCGAGACTGTCGTGCGCGGGGTGTCCGGGCTGGTGTACCGGCACGTCAAGCAGGACGGCGGCGCCGGTCAGTTCGCCCACATCACCCTCGACGTGGAGCCGCTGGAGGCAGCTGATGACGACAGCGCGGAGGACTTCGTGTTCCGGTCGGTCGTCGTCGGCGGACGGGTGCCGCAGGAGTATGTCCGCGCAGTCGAGGCAGGCTGCCGGGATGCTCTGGCCGAGGGTCCCCTCGGCGGGCACCCGGTGACCGGGGTGCGGGTCACGCTGACGGATGGAGCCACCCATCCGAAGGACTCCTCGGAGATGGCGTTCCGCACGGCCGGCCGGCTGGGGCTCCGGGAAGCGCTGCGTGCCAGTGCGATGGTGCTCCTGGAGCCGGTCGCCGAGGTCACGGCGACCGTGCCTGAGGATGCCATGGGCGGCGTGCTCGGCGATCTGGCGGCACGGCGCGGCCGGATCTCGGGGTCGACCGCGCGGCCGGGCACGATGGTGATCGTCGCCACCGTCCCGCTGGCCGAGTTGTTCGGTTACGCGACGCAACTGCGCAGCCGGACCCAGGGCCGAGGGACCTTCACCACTCGGACCACCGGGTACGTCCCGGCACCGGGCGCGAGGTCCGAGGGAACGCCGTCCCGGTAGAGCCGAGAAGTGACCCCGCCCGCGCGGGCGGGGTCACCGCTTCGCCGCTCTCCGGAGGCGCCTGCACAAGAGGGTGTTAATTCTGCTGACACGAGGAATGAGCCGCCGCCTGGTGGGTAGGGAGCCCGCCACGGGGCTGATCAGTGAGGAGAGAGTGAAGTGGTCCAGCAGTACGGCGACAGCGACACCCTGACCGACCCAGTGCCTGCATCGGCTACCCAGCGTTACGAGGAAGCGCGTGCGGCCGCGGAACGGGCCATGACCAGCGTCACACTGGTCCCTGACCGGCCGGTCACCGTGGTCCCCGACCTGCCGGAGCGCCCGGAGCCGCAGCGCTCGGAGGTCGAGCGGCCGGCGTACCGGGGCTTCAAGTTCGGGGCGGCGTACTTCGGCTGGCTGATCACGCTGTCGACGATGGTGCTGCTGGCCGCCGTCATCGCGGGCGCCGGGGCCGGGATCACCTACGTCCTCGACTACACCCGGGCAGACGCCGAGAACCAGGCGGGCACCGCAGCCATCACCCTGGCGGCCGTCCTCGTGCTGATGGTCAGTCTGGCCTTCTACACCGGCGGCTACGTCGCCGGCCGGCTCGCTCGGTTCGACGGTGCTCGGCAGGGTTTCGGTGTCTGGATGTTTTGCCTGCTCCTCGGCCTGGTCGCGGCCGGGACCGGCGCGTTCTTGGACAACCAGTACGACCTGGTCGATCAGGTGAACCGCCCGGACGTGCAAATCACGAACGACGCGCTCCTGATCGGCAGCCTCATCACCGCTGCCGCGCTCCTGATCCTGCCGCTGCTCGCGGCGCTTCTGGGCGGCAAGACGGGCCAGCGCTACCACGACCGGATCGACAGCTTGCTGGACTGAGCGCATGGACAGCCCGGCGCCGGGGTACGGGAGAAGGGAGACGGGGCTGTCTTTGTGAGGAACGGCTTTCGTTAGGAGAAGGCACATGGTTCAGCAGTATCGGGACGACACGGATACTCAGCAGCTCAGCCCGAAGTTCACGCCCGACCCGCCAGAGGTCCGTACGCCGACGCATCGCGCCGACCTGAAGACCTCGCCGGCGGCCGAGGTGAACCCGGTGTACCGCGGCTTCAAAGGCGGCTCGGCGTTCTTCGGCTGGCTGATCGCGGTCGGGCTGACCGTGCTGCTGACCGGGATCATCGGCGCGATCGCCGCCGCGATCGACTACGCGATCACGATCGACTGGAACGGCGACGACGCCGGCACCATCGGCATCGTGTCCGGCGCGCTGCTGGTCGTGATGATGGCGATCGCCTACTACAACGGCGGCTACGTGGCCGGCCGGCTGGCCCGGTTCGACGGTGCGCGGCAGGGATTCGGCGTCTGGGGCATCGGGGTGATCGTCACGCTGGTCGTTGCCGGGATCGGAGCGCTGGCGGGCTCGCAGTACGACGTCCTCGACCGGGTCGACCTGCCGTCCGTACCGATCGCCGACGACACCCTCACGGCCGGCGGGCTGATCGCGGCCGGCGCCGTACTCGTGGTCACGCTGCTCGCGGCGGTGATCGGCGGCAAGGCCGGCCAGCGCTACCACAAACGCGTCGACAACAGCTGGGACTGACTGCCAAACCCTGACCCCCCACCCAGAAGACCCGGAACGCGGATACCCCCCATCCGCCTTCCGGGTCTTCGTTGTCCCGGGGCTGAGCAGCGAGCAGGATGCCGGACATGTCAGCCCGTACTGCGCTAGTCGTCGGCGGCACAAGTGGTATCGGCGCAGCCACCGCCCTCCGCCTGGCGACCGACGGAGCCACCGTGATCGCGGCCGGCCTCAATTCGACTACCGCACCCGACGAGCTCCAGCAGGCAGTCGAGCTCCGCGAGCTGGATCTCCGCGATCCACGAGCGCTGGAAGACCTGATCACCTCGCAGGGACGACTCGACGTACTGGTGAACGCGGCCGGCATCATCCGCCGGGGCGACGAGCACCGGCCCGAGGTGTTCCGCGAGGTCCTGGAGATCAACCTCACCGGCGCGCTGCGGGCAGCCGAGGCGGCGTACGGGCTGCTCGCTGAGAGCAGGGGCTGCATCGTCAACGTAGCCTCGATGTTGAGCTATTTCGGCGGCCCGCTGGTACCGGCCTACAGCGCGAGCAAGGGCGGGATCGTCCAGCTCACCAAGTCCCTCGCCGTCGCCTGGGCCGCGCAGGGCATCCGGGTCAACGCGGTCGCACCCGGCTGGATCGCCACGGACCTGACCGCCGCGCTGCAAGCAGACCCAGCTGCCGCCGACCGCATCCTCTCCCGTACTCCGATGGCGCGCTGGGGCACGGCCTCGGAGGTCGCCGGAGCGATCGCCTTCCTCACCGGACCTGACGCCGCGTTCATCACGGGAGCTGTCCTCCCCGTCGACGGCGGCTACCAAAGTGCTTAGGAGAACCAGATGAGTCAGATCCCGATCTCGGCCGGCGTGCCCGAGGAGATCGCCGTCCAGGCGGTACCGGACGACGACCGGCTGTGGGTCCCGCAGGCACCGGACGTGTGGTTCCGCCCGCTGATGCTGAACACCGTCACCGGTCAGTGGTGCAACCTGCTGAAGGTGACGCGGGCCGGGATCGTGTCGCGGCACCGGCATCCGAGCGCGGTGTTCGGGTATGTGATCAAGGGCCGCTGGCAGTACGACGAGCACGAGTGGGTCGCCGAGACCGGGTCCTTCGTCTACGAGCCGCCGGG
>Ga0193717_1000743_pt1 | contig 20699 bp, 14 predicted proteins | sample U2c2metaG_FD_145900 | JGI IMG/M metagenome (GOLD analysis project Ga0193717, IMG submission 145900) | Soil microbial communities from a riparian zone of the East river system, Colorado, United States - U2c2 | ecosystem: Environmental > Terrestrial > Soil > Riparian zone | place: USA: East River...
GGGGTCCGAGCACGGAGAGCCGTCGGACCCGGACGCCGATCCTGGCAACGTCACCGACAACGTCCCGACGCAAAAGCCGGACAACGCGATCGTGTCGGTGGGTGTGCCGCGTGCGGGTCTGCCCGGGATCGACAACCTGACCGACGTGCTGAAGCGCATCGTCGACCCGGGCACCGTCCCGGACTCGACCTGGGCCGGCCTCCCTCAGCACCTGCTCAGCAACTACCGGTATCTGCCCCACATCGTCGGAGCGGAGACCCTGGCCGGCCCGCCCCAGCTCGGCCACCCCCGGCCGACCCTGAACACCTCGGGCATCCCGGTCCGACTCGGCTCCCACGAGGTGCTCATCTCCCTCGAGCTGGAGTACGACAAAAAGGTGGCACACCCGGCGGGGACCTACGACGGCGACAACGAGGCGAACCCGGCCACCAGCAACTTCAAGGCCGTCGGCAGCATCAACAGCGTCTTCAGGCTCGGCTCATACGAGCGGCGACACAGTGGTCAGACCCTCACCACCGGCGCCAACCTCACCTTCGGGTTCGGGTTCGGTGCCGGGGTCAGCGAGCTGAGCGTGGTCTCCATCGGCGCCGGGGTCAACGCCGTGATGAACCAGAACAACCGGATGACCAACCGGGTCATCGACGCCGAGGGCGGGCACGTCGAGGACAACCGGTCCCCGCACTCGCTCCTGAGCTACAAGGCCAACTGGGTGGTGCGCCCCCGCCGCGACGTCACCACATCGTGGACGGAGGCAGCGCGGACGGTGGTGCCGGCGCCGGCCGACTCTCCGCTGCTGATCTGGATGCCGGACCACTACCTGGCGACAGCGCCGACGCAGATCATGGCCGCCGCCATACCCGCCGGCAACGAGCAGCGACTGCCCGACTACTTCTTCGCGTCCGGCGCCACCAACCTGTCGGCGATCTACGACGAGACCGTCAAGCTCCTGCACGCGCACAACGTCGACCTGTCCGTCAACGGCGTGACCACGCGCGAGTTGGTGCAGAAGCTGTGGAATCTGGACGCGAACCTCGACGACGCCGTCAACAACACGAACGGGTACAACTTCAGCCTGCACGACGAGCTCGGCACGGTGATCGCGCAGATCTCCGTGCACACGGCCCGCCAGCGGTCTCCGAGACGGGTCGGCGCCACCAGCAACCAGTCGCACGTCGAGAACGTCCGCACCGCGATCGACGGCACCGGCGGCAGCCACTCAATCACCCAGTCGACCGGTTTCACCCCGTTCAACGTCACCCTCGGTCTGCGGTCGCTCGCCGACTCGGACGGGGGCCTCAACATCAGTGTCGGCCCGTCGGTCAACTTCTCCAGCACCGATGGCATCAGCACTGCCCAGAACGGGCTGTGGGTCTCCGTGCCGCGCTTCATCGGCAACACCAACGGCTACCAGGCGGAGGTCGGCCACCTGGTGCGGGTCAAGATTCGCAGGGGGAACTACAACAGAGCGCTGGTCACCGGAACGATCAACGGCGCCGTCATGCTCCGGATCCCCGAGCCGATGGCGTACGAATACGGGTTGACCGTCGACGAGGACGCGCTCAAGACACCCCCGACCAACACCACCACCATCGCCGCCCCCGACGGCACCACCACCACCATCACCACGGTGCCCTACGCGGACGACGCGATCCGCGGCTCCTTGTCGAGCACGCGGCCGCCACCGGAGCAGGCGCCGCACTACGTCCACACCGGACAGGGCATCGGCATGGGCCTGGTCATGGCGCGGCAGGCGACCGTCGACGACCTTCTCGCCCGGCTGAGGCCCGAACTGCGTCAGCGCGGCTTCCTGCCGCCGGAGGGCGACGCGATGCGGGATCACAGGGTCTACCAGCACAGCGAAAGCCTGGACAGCCAGATCGAGAACGAGAAACAGTTGGAGAAGCTGATCTCCCTGCGCGGCATCGAGTCCAACTACGACCAGCTCCACCAGGACGGCCTGACCTTCACCCTCGAGCACCGCCGGGGCGCCGCCGGCATCACTTTCGACTTCGACAGTGCCAAGATCACCCTCAGGGCGAAGCGCAGCCCAGAGCGTCCCGGACTGCCCAACCCGATCGACTACCTCGGCGAAACCGACCAGTTCGCGGCGGTCAACCTCGGCATGGGCATGGCGATCTCCGGCATGTCCACCGGCGGCGGCAAGCGGGTCAACCTCTCGGTCAAGTTCGCCGCGCTCGCCAGGATTCTCAAGATCGGCGGCACGGGCATCGGGTACACCAGAGGTGTCTCGGCGAACAACAGCATCACGCACCTGAACAACCGGCCGGAGCTCCTCGAGTTCCCCGGTGTGCTCAAGGTGTTCGAGATGGACAGCGACTACGAGCTGACCGTGGAGTACCAGCACTCCGGCCCGCACCGCAGGATCAAACCCGGCGCTCGGGACCGAGAGGCTTACACACTGGAGAACCAGAAGACCAGAATGATGCTGGTGCCGCTCGGCGACGAGAGCAACCTCAACCGGCGGCCGTGGACGGAGCCGCCGAGGTCGGTGCTCGACCACGCGGTGATCTCCTACCTCGACACCACGGGAATCCGCGGCCTGCTCCGTTCGATGCTGACGTCCCTCACCGGCCCAGCCGGTTTCGCCGACCAGGAGATGAACACGTTCAGCAGCACGATCCTGCTGCGCGCGTTCTTCAAGGAGATCGTCAACGGCGAGTTCTCCACCGACCTGTTCTTCGAGTCGGGTTGGTTCCGGGACAAGAACGCGGCGGCCAACATCCAGGGCAAGCTCGGCAAGACCCGCTTCGTCGGCGCCACCAAGAGCAAGTTCGTCCTCGGCATCATCAAGCTGTCGCTGATCATCGCGAGCGACTCGTCGACGGTGACGGAAGGGTGGATCTGGGAACAGATCGACCTCCTGCTCGGCGAGGCCGCGGCGGAAGGGCCGACCGCCAGCGCCGGCATCGGCGCCAGCAAGAGTTGGCAGAAGAACGCGAGCAGTGGGACCTCCCGCACCGGTGGCAAGGAACTGCTCCAGCTCGACTTCAACCGCGCCATCGCCTTCGAGTCCGAAGTGGAGCTCGAAGTGGGTGTGCAGGAGGAGCGGCGGGCCAAATTCGGTTCCACGCAAAAGGAACCCCGGCGTGAAACCCGCACCAGGGTGATGCGCTTCATGCTGCCAGAGCCCGAGGCGCTCGACCGGTATGTCAAGGGCGACCTACCGATCGAAAACGAGCACCTCCACGACGCGATGGAGCGCTGGGCGATAGACGAGCGGGACAAGGACAAGGCGGAAAACAAGCTGCAGATCAGTGGCAACGTGATCGCCGGCATCCTCACCCGCTGGCTCCCCCAGAACCCACGCCCGTACACGGCCCAGCAGCAGGGCTGGGTCGACACGCTGGTCCAGCGGCACGCGCTCGGCGGGCTGAACGCGGTGACAAACAAGGACCGCATACTCCAGTTCAACCAGACGTTCGGTGTCCAGCTCGCCGGCGGACCGTCGCCGTACGCCGACCTGGTCATGCCCGAGTACCTCACCAAACCGAACACGCAGGAGAACTTCCTCGGCCACAGTGGGGTCTACGAGGTCCACTTCAACGACCCGCTCAACCCCGCCAGGGAGACCTCGCTGTTCGAGGTCACCAAGAGACTCATCGACGATGTCGCCCCCGGACTGCTGACGAGGAACCCGGTTCTGTGGGACGGCAACGGAAAGCAGATCGGCACCCTGCAAGGCGGGGTCGGCACGCTGCAGACGCTCTTCGGCAGAGGCCGGGACCACTCGCTGTGGGACGACCTGCTCTCCAAGAACGGCACGACGCTCTACTTCACCAACCAGGTCAACTGGCCGCTGTCCAACGTAGTGGAGGTGACGGTGGTCGCGACGTTGGCCACACAGCCGACGATCATCGACCAACGGCCGAACACGGGCGTGGAGAACTACGACCACGCCTACAGCGCCCACAACACCAGCAGGTCCCGGGACGGTTCCCAGAGCTTCTCGCTACCGAAGCTGAACGTCAGCGCCGAGAACGGCTCGTGGAGCGGCAACACGCGCATCGGCCAGGGCCACCACCTTGGCACGACCCACAGCGAGCAACTCATCGCCGAGCAAACCGTCTACGACTGGAGTGGGTACTACCAGGTTCAGTTCGACCACCGGGTGAAAGTCACGGTCCGACTGTTGGACATGAACGCCCGCCCCATCAACAACTACCTGCTGCACGCGCCGCCGAACCCCATCCCGCTCCCGGCCGATTCCAGCCGCGACATCATTGTCACCGGCACGCTGAACCTCGAGGTGCCGCGCTCCATCGCCGAGAGCAAACCGAAGATTGGTGTGGGCAGCCGAAACTTCCGGCCGCTGCGGGCCCTGCCCGGCGACGCGATCGTGGTCGGCACGCTGCTGGACGACACGGTCCCGATTGGAATGTCGTTGCTGCGCACCGTCTTCGGCAACGAAACGAGCGGCATCACCAAACACTCCACGTTGAACCTGCCCGTGCTGTTCTCGCGGCTCCACCTCAACAACCACCTGCCGGAGGCGATCGGTGGCAAGAAGTACATAGTCGCGAAAGACCTCATCCTGCCCGGCCACTCGTCCGACCGGGTCACGATCACCTTCTTCGGCGACCTGTACGACTCCGAGGTGATCAACGAGTTCGACGGCGCGGGCATCGGCCGCTACTCCAAGAGCCTGGAGAGCACGACGGTCAACGCCGCCAGCGACCACTGGCGGCTCTCCGCCGAGACCGGTGGCTCCGGGAACGTCATCACCCAACGGCAGGAGTCGCAGAACGACCAGCCGGTCCCGCCCGACCACACGTTCAGCCCCGGCCCGACGACCTCGCGGGTGTCGCCCGCCGGGACGTCGGGCGCCGACAACGAGAACTTCCGCCGAGAGCAGCACATCAAGCAGTTGGCCGACCGGTCGACGCCCACGGCGCCGACGAAGCCGGACGCGAAAGGCAAGGGACGCGAGAAGGAGCCGGACACCCCGGCCGAGGACGAGCCGGGCACCGTCGTGGACGCCAGGTTCCGCGGCCGGTTCCATCTTGCCGTGGAGCTACACCATCATCACCTGCACACCAAAAAGCCCACGCTCAAAGGCACCTACGTGAGCGAGCCGATCACCGGCGACGTCTACACGCACATGTTCCGGTCCCAGTACGATGTGATGCGGGAGCGGCCGACGATCCGCACGAGAGACGACGTGGACCCGGTCTACCTCGACGCCGCCGAGAAGCACCCCGGTCGACCGGTGGCAACTGACGACCCAGAGACGGCCCGCGTGCCACCGACCATGATCGGTCAGGTCAACGCCGTGTCCGGGGCCAAGGACAAGCTGATCACCACGATGGCGGAGCCGCTCGCCCGTGCCGTGCTGCAGATGCACAAGGACGGCGTGAAACCGAGCATCCTGATCTACGGACACCACGGCCGGGTGTCCGCGGGGGAGGTCGGCCAGGCACTGGCCGCGAAGCTGGGCGCCGAGCTGGACAGCCAGCAGCGACCGTCCCTGAAGGACGTCATCATGGCCCACGCGCAGCAGCGACCGGTGCCGACCGGGCCGGCCAACCCCGTGACACTGTCCGACATCAACCTGCGGCTGCGTGGTCGACACGGGGACCACAGGGGTCCCGGGCGCGACCGGATCTCGGTGCTGCTCATGGTCAAGAGCCGGAACGGCGACATGACGGGCGCCGAGCAGCAGATGCGCATCACGCCGACGCTCAACCTCACCCAGCTGCTGGCCGATGCCGCGATCGCGGACCAGACCGCCTTCCGGGTGCACGAGCACCTGGCCACGACTATCAACGACGTGGTCGGCGGTGACCTCGCGGTCGAGATGAACCTGGACCGCAGGACCCAGAAGCGCGTGATGATGGCGCCGGTCCTCCGGTGGGCGCGCGACACCATGGCCAAGGACGTCGAGGACGCGAGGGAACGCGGCAGCACCAGGGTGGTCGAGCCGACCAACACGCACGAACTCGAGCGCCTGCTCGCCGATCCGCTCGAACTCGAAAGAATGGACACGGACACCCTTCTGAACCAGGTGCGCACCGAGGTCAACCGGATCCGCGAGCTCAACAGTCCGAACTACACCCCGCCGCCGCCCACCGTCCCGCCGCTGGGCGCCGCCAACCTGCGGCCGGACTCCGTCCCCCGCGTGCGGTTCGGGGACGACCCGCCGGGCAACCCCGCCCCGCCGCCGGGCACGCCTGATCTGCGGCCGGACGCCACCCCCCGCGTGCCGTCGGTCGAGCTGCCCGCGCACGCCAGGCTGTTCGCGCCCTCGGTGGGGCCCCTCGCCAAGGAGATCTCCTTCGAACTGGGCGCACACCGCCAGAACAACAGCCAAGACCCTACTGGGAGGACCTGCTACCGGAGCCCGACACAAGGACCTGGCCACCACCCGACCCCAAGACGGTGGCCGACCATGACACGGTCGACGAACCAACGAAAATCGCCCCCAAACAAGTGGCCGGATCGTCGTCGACGCCGCAGTCGTTGGCCGATGTCCTGGCGATCAGGTCGGGCACGTCAGATCAGGCGGCGCGGTTGCACGCACTGGCCACTGAGCCGGGCGGACTGGCCGAAGTGGCGGAGCAGGCCCGGCTGATGCGGGCATTCACGGAGTTGGACCTGCAGAACGTGACCGGCAATCTGGACCTGCCGGCCGCGGATGGGATCCTGTTGGAACTGACCAGGATGATCGCCGCCGATGAGGTGACCCCGGAAAGGGTCGGCGCCGCGGTCGCGCTGTTCCACGACTCCGGCCTGACCGAGGCCGCACTCGTGCCGGGCAGGTGGACCGCCGACCTCTTCCTGACCCAGCTACTCGACACGATCAGGCTCTTCAACGAAAGGGACCCGGACAACAGAGTGGCCATGGAGCACGTGATGGTTCTCCTCGACAACCTCCGATGAAGGACACCGTCCGACGCGGCGCCTCAGCCGCAGGCAACCACACGGCGGCGCAACGACCTCGGCCCGTCAACAGGCTCATCGTCGGTCAACGGCACGGCCGCCGCATGAAACTCGGCAAGAGACTCACCGTACAGGCAACTCGCGATCGGCACGGTGATCGCGGCGAGACGTGCGATCGCCTCGACCGGCAAGGTGTGCGCGCCGACGAGGACGAGGTTGGCGTTCGAGTCGCCGGTCAGCAGGTGCGGCCGGGCGAGCAGCACCACCGTGTCGTACACCGAGGTCATGGTCGCCGCCACCCGGCGGGCGAACGGCAGCCCGGGGGTGTCGATCACGTTGACCACCTCGACCCCGCGCGGACGCAGCAGACGGGCGACCTGGCGGGTGGCCTCGACGGTCACCGTCCCGCCGACACACGAGCTCCGCTCGTAGGCGTCCAGGACAACAAGGTCGGCCGACGCCGGGGCACGCGTGTGGAGATACTCCCGACCGTCCCCGACCCGCACCGCGAGACCGGGTACCTCGTCGACGGCGAACTCGGCCCGCACCAGGTCCACCAACTCACCGTCCGCGTCGACCACCACCTGCGCCGAGCCCGGCCGGGTCGCCGCGAGATAGCGCGGAAACGTGCATGCCCCACCGCCGATGTGCACGGCGGTCAGCGGCACCTTCGGCCCGGTCACACAATGCAGGGCGGCCGCGATGTTTCGTTGGTAGGCAAACTCCAGGTAGGTGGGATCCTCGACGTCCACATAGGACTGGACCACGCCACCGACGCTCAGCAGCCACCCGCTCCGCCGGTCGGGATCCCGCGCCAGCTCGGCCATGCCGAACCGCACCTGACGGACACCGACCCGCGGTCGCTCGTTGGTAGCCACGCCGCCAGCACAGCACGCCAGACCGCGGCGCACCCCCAGTCCACACATTCAGGACCCGTTCGGACAACCGCGTTGCCCCAACGGTCAGTGCCGCACCGGCACGAAGGGGCGGGGTTCACGCGAGGTAGGCGAACTTGGCGCTCGTCTCGTGGACCGCGGCGATTACGGCGGCGATCTCCGGGGCCTCCTGTTCACCGTCCCTTGCCAGCAGGACGGTGTGCCGGAAGGCCCAGGCGCCGGGCAGCGGGATCCGTCGCTGGGCGGCGCCGCGGCCGGCGGGGGTGAGCTCGGGTGCGATCGTCACGCCCCAGCCGACGTCGACGAGGCCGATCGCCGCCGCCACGTCGTCGACGGTGGCCGCGACCGTCGGCCGGAAACCCGCCACCGCGCACATGTTCAGCGTTAGCTGCCCCAGCGGCGTCCTTGGGCTGATCACCCAGGACTCGTCACGCAACTCGTCGACCGCGCAGCTCTCCGCCGCCGCGAGCCGGTGCCCGCGCGGCACACACAGCCGCAGCGCGTCGTGCCCGAGCACCCATTGGCGCAGACCGGATCCTGCCTGTCCCGGCGTCGCACCGAAGCGCGACAGGATCACGATGTCCAGGTTGCCGCGGCGGATCTCGTCGGCGCCGTCCGCGTCGGTCGTCGCGGCGAGAGTGATCTTCAGTAGCGGATAGCGCGTGCGAACACTGGTCAGCGCGCCGCTCATCACCGGCGGCCCCTCCCCGAACGGCACGCCGACGCGTAGCTCGCCGGACACCTCGCCCGCCTCCTTGCGGAGCACCGCCTCGGCGGCTCGCAGCTCCGCCACGATGCGGTCGGTGTGTTCGATCAACCGCCGCCCCACGGGGGTGAGCGTCACCCGGTTCCCACCGCGGACCAGCAGCGCCGTCCCGGCCACCCGCTCCAGTGCCGACACCTGCTGGGAGATCGCCGACCTCGTGTAGCCCAGCTCGCGGCCCGCCGCGGCGATCGAGCCGTGGATCGCGACGGCCCGCAGCGCGATCAGCTTGTCCACATCGAGCATGCGTCACATCCGCTAACGGTGGTTGCGTCGAATCGTCAACGCAGGTTACTTGCCTGACACGTCGCGAGTCGAGTTGAGTGCTGTACATGGTCGATGTCGTCCTTACCGAACTACAGCGGATTCCGACGTCAGGAGCCCGCGCGGTCGAGGTGTGCCATGTCGGCGGGACGGACCTTCTCGCGATCCCCCAGCTTGCCCGTGACGTCCCCGGCGCGCCTGCGGGGATGAACAGCGGCGACAGCGACACCGACCTGGTGCTGCTGCGGTTGGTCGACGGCCGGTACGAGCACTTCGCGACACTGCCAGGGCCCGGTGGGGAGGACGCGGAGTTCTTCACCATCGGCGAGCGGGAGTTCCTCGCGGTCGCGAGCATCCGGGCCGGCGCCGGCCCGTACCGATACACGACCTCGTCCCGGATCTTCGAGTGGGTCGACGGGAAGTTCGCGGAGTTCCAGGCGGTGTCGACCCACGCCGCCAAGCAGTGGCGACACTGGAGCGTGGCGGACCGCCATTTCCTTGGGCTCGCCCAGGGCCTCGAGGTGCCGCACGTCGAGGGCCCGAACCGGCCGTCGATGATCTACGAGTGGGACGGCGCCGCGTTCGCCGAGTTCCAGGCCATTCCGTCCCGGTGGGCCTACAACTGGCATCCGTTCCGAGTCGCCGGCGACTTCTTCGTCGCGCACGCGGACCACCTCGACCCGAGCGTGCTCTACCGCTGGACCGGCCGGGAATACGTTGCCCACCAACATCTTCGCGAGCGGACCGGCCGGGCCTTCGCCGACTTCACCCGCGACGGCGACCACTATCTGCTGGTGGCCGGGATCGAGGAGCCGCCGATCCTGATGAAGTGGACGGGCGAGCGCTTCACCACCGTGCGGGAGCTGGCCGGGTCCGGCGCACGGGAACTGCTGGTGGTCGAGCACCACGGCAGGCTGTTCGTGATCAGGGTCAACTTCATCACGGGTACGCCGGCCGCGCCCAATCCGGTGCTGCGGTCACAGATCTACGAGTGGCGCGACGGCGAACTGGTGGTGGTCGCCGACTTCCCGACCTCGGGCGGCACCGACGTCGCGGTGGTGCCATACGACGGCGAGCCACGGTTCGTGGTGTCGAACTCGCTGTCGGCGCAGGTGCGGTTCGCGACCGACACCGTCCTGTACTCGCTGTCCACCGAGGTGAGCTGACCGTGGCCTACCTCGAGAACCCCGAGTTCCTGCGGCTCTTCCAGACATACACGGCGTCGGCGACGAGCATCGGCGCGCACTTCGCGCAGGCGGCGGAGCTGGCCACCGCCGCCGACCCGTTGATCGTGGCGACCGGCACCGACATCGCACTCTTTCCTGGCGGGAGCGCGCCGCCGATGGTCGACGGCTTTCGGTTGTCCACCCGCGGTTTCAAGGAGATCGCCGCGATCTCCCACCTCGGACCCGCGGTCGCCACGCTGGCGCGGTTGAAGGAACAGGACCCCGCCGGTGTGTGGCGGAGCGACGCCGACGACCTCCTCGCCGCGACGCGACGCGCCCGCGCGGTGAACTCGACCGCGCTGTGGCGCGACGAGATCGCCGCGGCCGCGTTCGCCGGGCGGGAGGCGGCCATCGCCGAAATGGTCGACTACGCGTGCCGGGTGACCGAACGCGTCCTCGAACGGTCGCTCGCCGACGACTCCTACCTCACGGCCGAGCGGCTGCGCGCGGACTACCTGGACGGTCCCGCCGAGGATCTGCCGGTGCCGTTCAACCGGGTCATGGTCGCGACGTTCTTCCTCACCGGGATGGATCTCGGGCACCGTCTCGTCACCTGGTTCGACGCGCTGGACCTGCCGTGGGAACGCACCATGGTCCTGATCGCCGGGCGACAGGGGCGGCCGACCTCCGGCGTGACGCTGGACAGCAACAGCGTCGCCGGGGTGATCCAGGCCGCCGCGCGTGGGCGACTGCCGAGCACCCGCCTGCTGATCGCTCCGCACGCCCCGGTGTTCCCTCGGCACGACGGCGGGAGCACCGAGCCGGTGCGCGCGCTCGAAGGTGAGTACCGGCGGATGTGGTCGTGGCTGACGGCGACCTCGGACCTCGGCGAGCTGATGTTCGCCGGCTACCCGCGATTCACCCCGCGGCCCCGTGACCTCGCTGAGCTGACGCCCGGCACGCACGCCGTCCACCAGCTTCCCTCGGTCAGCGGGCCGGCGGACTGGTTCGCCATGACCACCCGACTCCGGGTGGTTCTGGAGGATCCTCGGCAGCTGCTGTCCGGTGCTGTCACCGACTACGCGAGCGCGCAGCTCGTGCTGAACGAGAACCGACCGAAGGCGGTGACGGTGCCCGGCCTGGACGGCGAGCCCTACCCGGCACCGGTTGCCGCCGACACCCTGCGGTCCACGCAGGGACTCACCACCTGAGGAGCGCAGCGATGAGCAGTGCCGCTCGACCGCGTACCACCCCGCACCGGAGCAGGCGCGTGCTCGGCGCCGCGGTCGCGACCGTCGTGTTGTCCGCAGGCTGCGGGCTGTCCGGAGCCACACCGGAAGAAGGGTCCGCTGACGACCCCATCGTGATCGGTATGTCGCTGCCGTTGAGCGGGCCGGCGGCCGACCGGGCGAAGCCGGGGATGGCGGGCTACCAGTACTGGGTCGACGAGGTGAACGCGAACGGCGGGCTGCTCGGGCGCCAGGTCGAGCTGAAGGTGCTCGACGACGGGTTCGACCAGCAGACCGCGATCTCCGACTACAACCGGCTCATCTCGCAGGACAAGGTCGACCTGCTGCTCGGCACCTTCTCCTCGGACCTCAACCTCGCGGTCGCGCCGGTCGCCGAGCGCTTCAAGTACCTCTACATCCAGCCTTCCGGCGGCGCGGACGAGATCTTCGCCCGCGACTTCAAGTACCTGTTCTTCGCACAGCCGGCCACCACGCAGCGCCTGCCCAACCAGTTCGTCGAGCTGATCGAGCGGCTGCCGGCGGCGACCCGACCCAAGACGGTCGCACTGGTGCAGCAGGACGATCCCAACACCACGCAGGCGGCGGAGATCTTCGAGAAGCGTCTTGGGGAACTCGGCGTCACGACCGTGTACGACCAGACGTACGCGCCGGACACGTCGAACTTCGACACGATCGCCAACGCCGTCAAGCAGGCCGACCCCGACGTCGTGATCAGTGGCGCGGTCACGAGCGACGGGGTCGGCATCGTCCGGTCGCTGCAGAAGGTCGGGTTCTCGCCGGAGATGTTCTACCAGGAGAACGCACCGACCTCCCCGACCTACGCGCAGGCGATCGGCGCGGCCAACACGGAGGGCATCTTCACACCCATCGCCTACAGCACCGAGACGGACCTCGCCGGGAACAAGGACTTCGTCGCGGGTTACACCAAGAAGAACGGCGCCCCGCCGGACGAGGACGCGGCCAACTCCTATACGGCGGGCCAGGTTCTGGCCGCCACGGTCAAGGCCGTCGGCAAGCTGGACCAGGCGGCGATGGCGAAGTGGCTGCACGAGAACACCGTGGCGACGATCGTCGGCCCACTGAGCTGGGACGCCGCGGGCAGGCCGCAGGGCGAGCTGCTGCTCGCGCAGTACCAGTCGGGGACGTTGAAGGTCGTTGCCCCCGATGCCGCCGCCAATGCGGACGTCCTGCACCCCAAGCCGGGATGGCGACCGTGACTCTCCTGCTGCAGACACTGATCCTCGGCCTGCTCGCCGGCGGCGTGTACGCGCTGATGTCGTCCGGGTTCACGTTGGTCTTCGGTGTCATGAAGGTCATCAACCTGGCGCACGGCGCGATGATCGTCCTGGCCGCGTTCCTCACGTGGTGGGTGTGGGACCGCACCGGCCTCGACCCGCTCCTCGTCGGCATCTTCCTGAGCCCGGTCATGGGCGCGATCGGTTGGCTGCTCTACAAGACGGTCATCGCACGAGTGCAGCGTGCCGACTGGGAGCTGACACTGGTCGCGTCGTTCGGGGTCGCGGTGGCCGCGGGCGGTGTCATGGCGCTCGTGTGGGGAGCGGAGGGGCACGCCGCCACCCCGTCGTACTTCACCACGTCGTTTGAGCTGGGCCCGCTGGTGGTGCCCCAGGCCCAGCTCTACGCGTGCGTGGGCGCCGTCGCCATGTTGGCGGCACTGCATGCCTTGCTGCGCGGCACGTTCCTCGGTCGCGCGATCCGGGCGTCGGCGGCGAACCGGGACAGCGCGGCGCTGGTCGGGATCACGGTGGAGCGCACGATGGCCGCGATGTTCGCCATCGGCGCCGCGACCACCGGCTTCGCCGGGGCGGCGCTTTCCGTGCTGTACCAGTTCGTGCCGGACTCGCACTACCGCTGGATCGGCCTGATTCTCTGCGTGGTGATCCTCGGCGGGCTCGGGAGCTTCCTCGGCGCCGGGCTCGGCGCGGGCATCCTCGGCGTGAGCGAGGCGCTCACCTCGTCCTATGTGGACGCACGATGGGCGACCGCGGTGCCCTACGTACTGATCATCGTCGTCCTCCTGGTGCGGCCCCAGGGTCTGCTCGGCGGTCGCGTCCGCGCGGACGGGGTGCCGGCGTGACCGCGGCGCGGGCACGGCGGGCCGTCATCGCGGGCCTGATCCTGCTTGTCGCCCTGGTCCCCGTGTTCACCCCGGACACCTACATTCACAACCTGTTGATCCTCACGTTCGTGGTCGCGGTGACCGCGTCCGGCTGGAACATCGTCGGCGGCTTCACGGGCTACGTCAGCCTCGGCCACGGCGCCTTCATCGGGGTCGGCGGATACACCGGCGGTGTCCTCGCCGCACACTGGGACGTCTCCCCGTTCCTGGTGGCGCCGCTGGGTGGGTTGGCGGCGGCGCTCGTCGCGCTGCTACTCGGCCTGGCGACACGCAAGACGCGCGGCGCGGCGTTCGTCATCGTGTCCTACGCGATGCTCGAGCTGCTCGGTCTGGTCACGAGGAACTGGTCCGGGGTGACGGGCGGCAGCCAGGGTTTCCTCATGCCGCTGCCGTCGTGGGACGTCCGCTTCCAGAACTGGCCGTTCTACTACGCGTTGTTTGTTCTGGTGCTGCTCAGCATCGGCATGACGGTCGCGATCAGACGGTCGAAGCTCGGCCTCGGGCTGATGGCGATCCGCGACGACGAGGACAAGGCGGCGGGCGTCGGGGTGCGCACCGCGGTCTACAAGAGCATCGCGTTCATGGCGGGCGCCGTGCTCGTCGGCGTCGCGGGCACGGTGTACGGCTACTACGTCAGCACCCTGTCGGTCGGCACGATGTTCGACATCGTGCTCAGCATGCAGGTCGTGCTGGCGGCGCTGGTCGGCGGCCGCGGCACCGTGTGGGGGCCGGTGCTCGGCGCGTTCCTCGTCGTCTCCCTGTCCGAGCTCACCAACACCACCCTCGGCGGCACGGACGCCGGCGCGTTCCGGCTGATCATGTTCGGCGGCCTGTTGCTGGTCGTGGTTCTGTTGCTGCCGAAGGGAATCCTGCCCACGGTCGGCAACCTGCTCGAACATCGACGCCGAGGCGACACCGCCAGCCCGACCGGCACCCGGCTCGAGGACACCCCGCTGCCACCCGCCCCGGCCAGGTCCGGCACCGCACCGTCCACATCGGACCTACTGCGGGTGACGGACCTGACGATGCGCTTCGGCGGCGTCACCGCGCTGGACCAGGTGACCATGGCCGTACCGCGCGGCTCGATCACGGCACTGATCGGTCCCAACGGGTCCGGGAAGACCACGGTGTTCAACGCGATCGACGGCACCTACGCGGTCACGTCCGGGTCAGTGACGCTGGCCGGGCGCCCGATCACCGGGCTCGGCCGGGCCCAACGGGCACACGCCGGGGTGGGCCGTTCCCACCAGCTACCCCGGCTGTTCGACAGCCTCACGGTGGTCGAGAACGTCGCGGTGGCGACCGGCGAGTTCCGACTCGCGGGCCTGGTCCGCAGCGCGGTCTCCGGCGCCGAGGCGGCCAGGGCCGCCGAGCTGCTCGAGTTCGTCGGCATGGGCGCCTACCTCCAGGCTCGGGCCGGCGACCTGTCCTACGGCCAACGCAAGCTCGTCGAGCTGGCACAACTGCTGATGCTCGACCCCGACGTGATCCTGCTCGACGAACCCGCCGCCGGGATCAACCCGACCCTGCGTGCACGGCTCACCGCGTTGATCCGCGCGCTCAACGACTCCGGGAGAACCTTCGTGATCATCGAGCACGACATGCACTTCGTGCTGTCGCTCGCCGACCGAGCCGTCGTGCTCGCGCGCGGCAGGGTGCTCGCCGACGGCGAGCCGGACGAGGTGCGCGCGGACCCCGCGGTACTGGAGGCCTATCTCGGCGCGGACCTGGCAGTCGGAGCCGACCGATGATCCGACTGGAGTCCGTGTACGCCGGTTACGGTGGCGGCGATGTGTTGCAGGGCGTCGACCTCGACGTCCGCCAGGGCAGCATCACGTGCGTCGTGGGGCCCAACGGCGCGGGCAAGTCAACCGTGTTGCGCACCATCAGCGGACTGCTGCGCCCTCGGGCCGGCCAGATCCGGCTCGGCGACCAGCCCATCCACGGCCGTTCCCCCGCCGCCGTCATCGCCGCGGGCGTCGTGCAGGTGCCCCAGCAGGACGGGCTGTTCGGTCGGCTGACCGTGCGGGACAACATGTTGCTCGGCGGCTACCTCATCCGCCGCGACAAGGCCCGGCTCCGGCGCCGTATGGCCGAGCTCGCGGAGGCGTTCCCGATCATCGCGGAGCGGGCGCGGGACAAGGCGGCCGACCTGTCCGGCGGCCAACGGCGGATCGTCGAGTTCGCGCGGGCGCTGATGACCGAGCCAAGCCTCGTGCTGCTCGACGAGCCGACGCTGGGGCTGGACCCGAAGACCTGTCAGACCGTTTTCGAGACCACCAAAGCAATCCACGCGTTGGGCGCGACCGTGCTGATGGTCGAGCAGAACGTGCGGTTCGGCCTGAAGCTGGCCACGGACGGCGTCGTCATGGAACGCGGCCGGGTGCTGCTCGCCGAGCCGGCAACGGACCTGCTTGCCCGGCCGGACATCGCCGCGATGTTCTTCGGCGCCACGGCCACGACATGACCAGTCCCTTCCTGGCCCGTCTGCGCAACGGGCAGCCGACGTTCATGCTGGGCATCAGGCAGGCCCGCACCACCGACATCTGCCGCATCGCGAAGTCGACCGGCCACCACGCGATCCTGGTCGACCTGGAGCACTCGACGATGTCCCTCGACACCGCCGCGGCGTTGTGCGCCACCGCGGGCGACCTCGGCCTCACCCCGTTCGTCCGGGTGCCGGAGCGTGCGTACGGTGACCTCGGCCGGCTGCTCGACGGTGGGGCGCACGGCATCGTCGCGCCAAGGATCGAGACGGCCGCCGAGGCGCGCACCATCGCCGTGGCGTGCCGCTTCCCGCCGCGTGGCCGGCGGTCGCAGCTCGCGAGCGTGCCACAGCTCGGCATGCGACCGACCCCCGCCACCGAGCTGAACCCGGCCATGGACCGCGCCACCATCGTCCAGATCCTCGTCGAGACACCGACCGGGATCGCCAACGCGGACGCCATCGCGGCCGTCGACGGCGTCGACATGCTCGCGATCGGCGCGAACGACCTCACCGCGGAACTCGGCATTCCCGGTCAATACGACCACCCGCTCGTCCGGGATGCGGTGGCATCAGCCGCCGAAGCGTGCCGGCGCCACGGCATCCCGCTGATGCTCGGCGGAGTCAGCGACCCGACGCGGTTCGCCGCGCTCGGCGCCTGCCCGCTGCACCTCACCGGCATGGACACCGACCTGCTGTACGCGGCGGCGCGCGCCCGCGTCGAGACCATCACCGCCACTTACCAGGACACCCCATGACCACCACTCCGCTGCAGACCACGCCCATGCGGCCCGCCGAGTCGAACACCAGGCCGCGCTTCACGCCTCCGCCCGGTAGCTGCGATGCCCATTTCCACGTGTTCGAACCCGGCTACCCACACGTGCCAGCGCCGCTCTACACGTTCCCCGACGGCACCCTCGACAAGTACCTGCGGCTCACCGAGTTCCTCGGCATCGACCGGATGGTGCTCGTGCAGCCGACCTTCTACGGCACCGACAACACCCTCACCCTCGAGGTCCTGCGACGGGTGGGGCCGCAGCGGTGCCGGGCGGTCGTGCGGGTGCCGGAGGACGTGTCGGACACGGAGCTCGACCGGTACCACGAGCTGGGCGTGCGTGCGATCCGGCTGGACCTGTTCGCCCGCGCGACGCTGCCGACCGAGGAGATCATCGACTACGTGCGCCGGACGGCGCGGCTGACCCGGCCACGCGGATGGCACCTGCAGTTCTACACACCGGGCACCATCGTGCGCGACCTACTGCCGTTCCTCGCGGACTTCGAGGAGCCCTTCGTCGTCGACCACATGGGCTACATGAAGGAGTCCGACGGCCTCACCACCGCCGACGCGGACCGGCTGCTTTCCTTGCTGCGGCAAGGGAACTGCTGGATCAAGCTGTCCGGGCCCTACCGCATCGCGAAGGACAAGCCGCTGTCGTCGGTCCGCGAGTTGGGCCGCGCCCTGGTCGCCACCCGCGCGGACCGGCTTCTATGGGGCTCGGACTGGCCCCACCTCCCCGACGGCGGCCGCGACACCGGCGAACTGCTCGACCTGCTGGCCGACTGGGCACCGGCGGAGGCCGACCGGCGCCGAATCCTGGTGGAGTCCGCCGACACCCTGTTCTTCAACGACGGACCCACCCACCCCCGGCGGGTCAGCCTATGCCAGTCAAATGACTCAATCGGACGTCGGCACGGCGGCCTAGCGTCGTAGCCGCGCCACGCGGTGGCACGTCAGAACAGGAGTAGACACCATGAGTGCGGATCCGACTGCGAAGAACGTCGTTCTCGTGCACGGTGGCTTCGTGGATGGGTCGGGCTGGCGGGGCGTGTACGACCACCTCACCAAGGACGGGTTCAACGTCACCATCGTTCAGAATCCGACCGTCCTGCTCGAGGAGGACGTGGTGGCCACCAACTGGGTCCTGGACGGACAAGACGGCCCGGTCGTCCTCGTCGGTCACTCCTACGGGGGCGTGGTCATCAGCGCGGCCGGCAACCACCCCAACGTGGCCGCACTGGTCTACATCGCGGCGTTCGCCCCCGACAAGGGCGAGTCCGTCCAGACCCTGATCGCCGACCCGCCGCCGGGCGCCCCGGCGCCCCCCATCCTGCCGCCCCGTGACGGCTTCCTCCTGCTCGACCGGGACAGGTTCGCCGACTCGTTCGCCGGCGACCTTTCCGCGCAGGAGGCCGCCTACCTGGCTGACTCACAGGTGCCGTGGGGCGTGAACGCCTTGGCCGGTCAGGTAACCGACCCGGCCTGGCGCCACAAGCCGAGCTGGTACCTGGTCGCCACCGACGACAAGATGATCCCGCCGACGGCGCAACGAGCAATGAGCGAGCGCGCCGGCGCGACGGTGGTCGAAGCCCCGGGAAGCCACTCGATCTACGTGTCGCAGCCGGCCGCGGTGGCCGCGCTGATCAAGGACGCGGCCAATGGAGCGCCCTAGTGCTGGACCTCGTCGGGCTCGCGGCATGACGGCGCGGAACTTCCTGGCGGACGCCGCGGCGCTCGTGCCCGTGCTCGCCGCCTACGCCGACCGCACCGAGCAGGACCGGCGGCTCGCGGACGACAGCCTGAAAGCCCTGCGGGACGCCGGTATGTTCCGCCTCGGCACGCCCCGCGCCATGGGCGGACACGGTGTCGGCGTGCGCACCGCCACCGACGTGTGCGCGGAGCTGGCACGCGGCTGCGCGTCGAGTTCGTGGCTGGTCGGCATCGCTTACGGCGGCGCCCTCTTCGCGTCCCAACTCGTCGACCGGGCACGCGACGCGGTGTGGCTCGACAACCCCGACGCGTTCGTCTGCGGTGCGGCCAATCCGTCCGGGACAGTCCGCCCGACCGCCGGCGGACTCGTGCTCAATGGGGCGTGGCCGTGGATCTCGGGAGTCCTGCACGCGCCGTGGCTGGTGCTGGGGGTCCAGTGGACCGACGGCGAGGTGCACCGCGGGCTCGCGCTCGCGCGGACCGAATCGGTCGAGGTCCGGGACACCTGGCACATGGCGGGTATGCGGGGCACCGGCAGCAACACCGCGGTGGCCGAAGATCTGTTCGTGCCCAACGACCGCGTCCTCACGTTCGACGACATCGCGAACGGCACGGCCGCCCGACGCCACCCCGACGAGCTTCGCGTCACGTTCCCGCTGTCGATCAACCTGCCGCTGGTGGGCACCGGGATCGGCATCGCGCAAGCCGCGCTGGCACACGTCGTTCGGCTGGTCGCGGGCGGCAAACGGCACGCTTCGCCGCTACACCCGCTGATCGCCGACGCACCGGCCCACCAACTCAACGTCGCGGACGCGGCGACGTTGATCGACACCGCGCGCCTGCACCTGACCAGGGCGACCGAGGAACTCGACCGCACCTCGCGTGCCGGCCGGCGGCCCGACCTGGAGGCCAGGTCACGGCTGCGGCTGGACGGCGGACACGCCATGCGCTGCGCCCGCGACGCGGTCAGCCTCCTGCTCGACACCGGCGGAGCGAGCGGTTTCGCCGACACGTCGCCGCTACAACGGGCGTGGCGGGACATCGAGACCGCGGCCCGGCACGCCGCGCTGAGCACCGAGACCAGCCGAGAGATCTACGGCCGGGTCCTGCTTGGCGCGTCCCTTCCCGCCAATCCCGTCATCTGACCCGCGGAGCACCTCGATGAGCCAGTCACCCGACAGCGACCGCGTCGCCCTCGTCACGGGGGCCGCTCGGGGCATCGGCGAGGCGATCGCCACCGACCTGCACGGCCGCGGGTTCCGCGTCGCGCTGCTCGACCGTGACGGCACCGCCGTTCAGGCCGTCGCACATGGCCTCGACCCCGACGGTGCGACCGCCATCGCGCTGTGCGCGGACGTGGATGAGCCACCCCAACTCGAAACGGCCGTTGCGACGGTGGCGGCGCGGTGGCACTCGCCCGATGTGCTGGTCAACAACGCGGCGCGCACGGTGTCGAAGTCGGTGTGGGACATCGAACTCGACGAGTGGGACGGCCTGATGGCGACCAACCTGCGCAGCGTGCTCATCCTGACCCGGCTGTGCGCGCCCGCGATGCGTGACCGCGGCTGGGGCCGCGTGGTGAACCTGGCTTCTCTTGCGGGACAACAAGGTGGGCAGGTCGCGGGCGCGCACTACGCGGCGGCCAAAGCGGGGGTGCTGGTGCTGACGAAGATCTTCGCCCGCGAGCTGGCCGCGTCCGGTGTCACCGTCAACGCCATCGCGCCGGCCGCCGTACGGACACCGGTGATGGACGACCTGCCGGCGGACGCGCTCGACCGGGCGGAGAAAGCCATCCCGGTAGGTCGGTTCGGTCTGCCGCGGGAGGTCGCCGCCACTGTCGGCTACCTGGTGCACGAGGACTCCGGATATGTCACGGGTGCCACATTGGACGTCAACGGCGGCACCTTCATGCGCTGACACGGCGGTGTCTCCGTCAGAGCGCGGCGTACAGGGCGGTCTCGAAGTCCACATAGGTCTGCCATGCCTCGTCCGCGACGATGAACGGCAGTGAGTTGGTGTAGATCGAGGCGCAGATGCCGGTGGTGCGGTCGACGAAGAAGTGGGTGTTGAGGAGCCCGGCCCACGCACCGGTGCCTGCCTTGCGCCTGCCGGGCTGGTCGGCCGTGTTGAGGAGCAGTCCGTGGCCCCACTTCCAGCCGGGTCCGGTGCGCATGGTGTCGCTGATCGGTGGATCGGCGGTGGGGATCTCGGCGGGGAAGTCGAGATCGCCGATCTGGTTGGTGAACGCGGCGTCGACGGTGGCGCTGGCGAGGATGCGTTCCCCGTCCAGCTCGCCGCCGCGCAGCAGTGCCCGCTGGAACCGGACGTAGTCGCGCGGGGTGGAGTACAG
>Ga0193717_1000744_pt1 | contig 20675 bp, 19 predicted proteins | sample U2c2metaG_FD_145900 | JGI IMG/M metagenome (GOLD analysis project Ga0193717, IMG submission 145900) | Soil microbial communities from a riparian zone of the East river system, Colorado, United States - U2c2 | ecosystem: Environmental > Terrestrial > Soil > Riparian zone | place: USA: East River...
GTTTAGCCCGGTTGCCAAATTAAAATCAGACAGGTCATCAACCAGCAAACCATCTCTTTGTTCAAAATTATTTTTAATCAAACTATGTTCTACGTTACCGCCAACCAGGATCTGAACATTATGATTTCCCATAGTTTGCGAATACTGTCCGTAAAGGTTAGCATTATAATATCTTTGCGATACCGTATTATTTGACAGGTAATTGAGCCCTGAAGTAATTAATTGCCCCGGTTTTGAACTATATGGAACCGGGAAAAACTTCCGCTGATCAGTCGTATCTGTGCGTAAGTAAGAGAAATCGCCATTAATGGTCAGTTTGCTGTTTTTTTTCCTTATTGGACTGGCAGTAAACCCGATAGTGCTCTTATTAAAGTTTTGAGTCATTGTTGAGTTACTTTTACCGTAGTAAAAGTCGCCTACCGATTGGGCACCGGTGTAGGTAAGGGTGCCATCAGGGTTTAATAACGGGGCCAATGGAAAAGCCGATACGGCAAGTAACCTCCATACCGCGTTAACCCCTCCTACTGATGTTAGCGGATACTTGTAATTAAAGGTGGCATATTCCGAATTACCATTTACAGTTAACCAGTCATTTACTTTCACGCTGCCTTTAAACCGGAGGTTATAGCTACGATATTTGTCTGTATTGTATCTGAAAATACCATCCTGATCATAAAACCTGCCTGATACCGAAAACTTAACTTTATCGCTCCCGCCAGATACACTTAAAGAGTGTTCCATTGTAGCATTATTATCCTTATACAATTCTTTAAACCAGTCGGTATTGGCAAAATATTGATAATTCCCTGTCAATGGGTCAACGGAAACTTGCGGAAGCCCGGGGTTGGCATCATGTCTTTTTAATGAATCGAGGTATGATAAAGAAAAAGCAGGCTGCGAATTGATAACCGTTGGATGGGAAAGGTAATCATACCACGCATTAAAAGCATCATCAAAGTTTTTGGCCCAGGCATAACCATTGCTTACCAGATTAGGTGTTGTTGTTCGCTGATTAATGGAATAATTGCCACTATAAGTAATTTGAACTTTACCAATTTTAGGGGTTTTAGTAGTAATAAGCACTACACCATACGCTCCCCGTGAACCATAGATAGCTGCCGATGAGGCATCTTTTAATACGGATACGCTCTCTATATCATTGGGATTTATTGTATTAGGATCACCAGGTACACCATCTATCAGAATTAAGGCACTGCCTCCTGAACCTATAGAAGTTGTTCCGCGTATATTATAGCTTGCACTCCTTGTTGGCTTCCCGTCTGTCATTTTTATATTCAAATTGGGGATCACGCCTTCTAATCCTCTTGTTACATTCGGTAACGGACGATCATCAAAATATTCACCTCCAACCTGGTCAACCGCACCGGTTAAATTTGCTTTTTTCTGAGTGCCGTAACCAACCACAACAACTTCATTAAGCCCGTTATTAGCGGCTTTCATGGATATGTTCATGGTTACTTCTTGTCCTTCTTTCACCTGCACGGTTTGCTCCAGAGGCGCATAACCAATAAAACGAAAAACAAGCACCGCGTTATTAGGCACATTCATGCTGTATCTTCCATTATTATCTGTCGATGTAGAATTTCTACTGCCTTTTTCGCTTACAGATACACCGGGCAGCGGCTGACCAGTATCGTCATTTACCTGCCCTGTTACCCTAACTGCCGGGGCGCTTTCCTGCAGTGCAAAATCTTCATCGGGTTCTGTTCGTTTTACTTTCAGGAAAATGTTCCGGTCATTCACCTGGCTAATTTCTCCTTTATAACCTTTAAGGAGTTTTTTAAGGACTACAAGTACAGGCTCATCTACAGCATTGATGTTCACTTTTTGGTCGGCGTTAATATCCTTCGCGTTATAACCCAGTGAAAAATCAGTTTTTTGCTCTATGGCGTAAAAAGCAGCCTTTAAAGAAATATTATGGGCACTTAAGCTTATTCTGGTATCATTCATAGTTTGGCCTTTTATAGTACTGGCCATACACATGGTTTGAAATAACAGGGTGATAGCAAATTGGATACGCATAAATTTAAAAAGGGAATTGATGGTACGTGGTATAGCTATATTTTTGTAAATATTTATTCGCATTTTTGTTAATATTTAATGATTCCGTAATCGTTGAATTCCTGCGGCTGCTACAGCGGCAGGTTATAGTACAGGGAATGTTGACGCATTTCCTGTACTTTTTTAATCGTTTTTCTTTCTACATATATTTATTGTTTTAAACATGATAGGTGTGTTGTAACTATTTGCAATGTTGAATATTTATAGTCAGTTGCTGTTTTTTTAACTCATAAGTAATCCCAGACAAGTCAGCCAACAAAGGCAGCAGCTTATCAAGTGAATAATTATCAAATGTTACGGTATAAAGGCCCAGCTTGCGAGGCTTGCCGGAAAGCACAATAGGTATATTGTAACTCCTTTCCAGGATACGGGCTATCTCGGCTATAGACGCTTGGTTAAATACGAGCTTGTTTGTTCTCCAGGCACTCAGTAGGTCGGCATCAGCCAGTGATTGACGGTAAGTATCTTTTTTCAGATCATATACCAACAAATGATTATGCGTAAGATTCCTGCCAATAAGGGTTTTTGCCTTAGCATCTTCTTTTTCAACCTGAACCTTCCCCGTGGCTACCGCCACGCTAACAGAATTTTCATCAGCATAAGCGTTGACATTAAAGGAGGTGCCTACAACCCGGGTTCGTATTTTTCCTGTTTTAATAATAAAAGGCCGGCTTTTATCTTTACTTACCTGAAAAAACGCCTCCCCTTGCAACAGTACGTCGCGTTTTTTTACTCCAAAATCTGAAGCGATTTGAATAGTTGAGGCCGTATTAAGCGTAACCACGGACCCATCTGAAAGCCGAATTTCTCTCCGCTCACCTTTTCGTGTACTATATTTGCTATAAGTAATTGAGTTGGGTTGTGCTTTTTTTGATTTACCAACCATGAGGTAAATCATGCAACCAACTATTAAACAGGCCGCAACTCGCAATAAGGGGTAAACGAGGCTTGCTTTTTTATCGACAGGCTGCTGCGCATTATTTTCACCAAAAAGTCTAATTAATGTTTGATGAGCAGCTTCATCTGCAACCAGTTGCGCATCTTCGGCATTCAGGCCTCTTGACAAATCCTCAAAAGAATCATACCACTGCCTGATGCGCGCTGTTTCTTCTGGTGTACATAACCCGGCTTTGTATTTTTGAAGAAGCGCTATGGCCTTTTCCTTTTCTGATGATGTGTCCATTCATCAGTATAGTCTGAAAAACAACCAGCACGTACCGTTAACAAATTGCTATGTTTATATTAAGTATTCGTGAACAGGCCGTATACGGATAGTACCAGCATCCCTAATAGAATACTTTTGATCAGGATATAAAAAAGAAACAGGGAGAGCTTATTGCTGACCATTCGCTTACGAAGCTGTTTAAGCGCTATGGAGATATTATTTTTTACCGTCTGCTCAGATAAATTCAGTACTACGGCTATTTCTTTTACTGATTTTTGATCAATCCGGCTCATGCGGAATACGGTTTTGGTTGTATCCGCCATCTTTTCTACTTCCTCCAGTAGTTCCCGACCGAGTTCATCTGCAATTACCTGATTTTCTATCGAAAATTCAGTAGGTTCATCTTTTTCAAGCAATAAGTGATGTCTTGATATTTTCTTTTTATGAAGCAGTTGCCAATCAATAACGGCATAGAATGCCGCTTTGGAAAGATATGGATACAAAGCCGCAGACTGGATCTGGTGGCGGTTATTCCAAAGTGAAATAAATATTTCCTGGATAATATCCTTTGCATCATCTTCCATCCTCACCCGGCCTTGCACAATCATGTAAAGCCTTACATTATACCGGTAAACAATGACAGAAAAAGCTTGCTGATCATCCATTTGAATCCTCTTCAGTAACTCCTCGTCTGGCAAGCTTTTGATCATAGCATTGCAAAGATAAGAGCGCAATGTAAAACCGATGTTAAATCGTTTTATCAGGAAGAATTACCCCATTACGCTCAGGAGTGTTTTTTCCGGTCAAAATTTATAATAAGGTCATAAAGACTTTGGCTATTATAGGTTAGAATAATATTCAGGCCTTTTTGCAATCCGGATTGCCATTTCTATGCCCAGGCCCCTGCTTCCGCCAGTAACCAGCGCTATTTTGCTTTGAGCTTTCATCTAATTGAATTTTAGTGTTATTAAAATTGCTGTTCAGCAAAGTTATTCTGACGCAATGATCGGGGCATTGATGTATGGTTGGAAGTGAAATGAGCGGGAAATTGACCGGAGCCGACTTCCCAACGAAATAAGCCCGGTCTCATCACTGCGGATGATGACCAGGGCTAAATCAAAACAAAGAAAAAGATCTTGAAATTTATGCGGTGATTTTGCTGGCGATCTTCTCAGCGGCCATGATCACCGTAAGGTTGGTAGCGGTAGAGGGTACATCAGGGAATATGGAGGCATCTACCACCCTTAGGTTTTTGATCCCGTAAACCAATCCGTTCTCATCCACAACCGACTTCGGGTCATCCGGAGCTCCCATTGGTACCGTTGATGTCGGGTGGTGGTAAGTATCCAGGGTCGCCTTGATGGCATCCATAAAGGCAGCATCATCCTGAATATTTGCTCCCGGCATGATCTCACTTACAAAGAACCTATTAATAGGCTCCGTTTTGGCGATTTTCCTGGACAGCTTTACCCCTTCCAGTAATTTTTCCCGGTCAGATGCTTCACTTAAAAAATTGAGATCAATGATCGGCGCGTCTTCCGGATGTTTGCTTGCCAGTTTCACGCTGCCAATAGAAGAAGGCCGTGTTAAAGCAACAGCCAGTACGAATCCCACACCGGTCGGACTGTATTTTGGATCGATCAGGTGGGTCGCTGTAATGTGAATATCCAGTTCGTCTTTAGCGGCCTTACTACTTTTTGTCCAAAGGATCGCTCCGATAACCGGTTTCTGGTCGCCGACGATTTTCGGATCTACCGCATAGGCATTATAATAAAACGGATGATCAAATAACTGCTTACCTACCGGAAGATCTTTTACTACGGCAATATCCAATGCTTTAAGGTCATCAGCGGGTCCGATTCCAGAGCGGAGCAATGTAGTTGCGCTGCCGTAGGTACCTGAAGAAAGGATGATATGTTTACCGTTCAGCTGCTTACCGTCGGCCAATAAAATACCGGTAGCCTCGTTATTCCTGATCACCACCCTGTCCACTATCGCATCAGCCAGGATGGTCAGATTGGATCTTTTTCTGACTGAAGTGCTGAGGAAAGTGATGCCCGTATTCATCCTTTCGCCGTTTACAACATTCATCGGGTACGGGCCTACCCCATGCTGTTTTTCAGCATTAAAATCCCGAATTTTGTCAAAACCATTTGCTGCGGTGGCATCAATAAAAGCACGCTGAAGCGTACTTACCTCGTCATAAGTCAGCTGGTGGATTGGGAAAGGTCCGGTACGGCCATGCCATTTATCTTCGCCGGATTTCGTATTTTCCAGTTTTTTATAAAAAGGCAATACATCCTGATGGGTCCAGCCCTTAATACCTTTTGCAGTCCAGCGATTGAAATCGGCTGGAGTAGCCCGGCTGGTTACCGCGCCATTTACTGCCGAGCTCCCTCCCACTACCTTACCCCTGATGGCATGTATCGCGTGACCAATATTGCCATTGGTTGTTTTATACCCCCAGTCCAAATGGGTGTCCCCGTTAGCACCAAGGATGCTGCTGCTTTTCAGGTTTTCCGGATAGTCATTAACTTCAAAATTTGGTCCTGCTTCCAGCAGCAGCACTTTATGACGCGGGTTTTCGCTCAAACGCGCAGCAAGAACGGCGCCTGCAGACCCTGCACCAGCTATGATATAATCATAATGCTCGTTCAGTATTTTTTTTGATAAAGCGTTGCCTTTGGCTGATAAGCCAAATAAAGTAACCCCGGCCAGCCCTAAGGCGGTTGTCTTAACCATTTCTCGCCTGGTTAAATGATTATTTTCCATGATTTTATGAATTAAAAATTTAAAAATTAATTATTTGTGGCCGTCGCTTGCCAGAGATGAGCTATTAAATACGGGACGCACGGCTTACTCATCCATAAAACCGAACCTGCCCATATTGTAATCCATGAAAGCATCATTGAGCTCTTCATGTGTATTCATTACAAATGGTCCCTGGCTGACGATTGGTTCATTGATCGGTTCCCCGCTGAAAACAAGTATGATCGCCTGTTCATTGGCTTCGACCGTAAAGGTGGTACCCTTGTTTTCCAGCAAAACAAATTCGTTTGTCGCAGCTATCCTATTATCATTGATACGGATGTTTCCCTCAATTACAAGCAACCCGGTATTAAAATATGCCGGGAAATCGAATACTGCGATACCGCCTTTGTGCAGTTTAGCATGGAGTAAATGGATAGGTGTGAAAGTAAATGCGGGACCTTTTACATTCATATAGCTTCCTGCTATTACCTCAATCGTTCCATTCTGTTCCGGCAATGTATATTTACCTACCGTATCTTTGCTGATATCCTGGTATTTTGGCTTGGATTTTTTATCCCTGGCAGGCAGGTTGACCCATAGCTGGACCATATGTACGTTGCCGCCCGTTTTGCTGAACTCTTGTTCATGATACTCCTGGTGTAGTATACCGGAGGCCGCGGTCATCCATTGTATGTCCCCCTCACCGATCACCCCGCTGTTACCGCTGCTATCATGATGGGCTAGTTTCCCTTTATAAACAATAGTCACGGTTTCAAAACCACGGTGCGGGTGAGCCCCGACACCTTTTGGCTTTGCAGATGGCGGAAAATAGAAATCTGCATGATAATCCATCATGATAAACGGATCCATGCGCTGCATGGACAGCTGTCCGGCCTTGGGAATAAAATTATATACCCTGAACCCGTCTCCTACAAAATGTGGTGTTCCGGGTTTTATGATTGCTTCTATGTTTCTTAATTCCATTGTTAAATAGATTATGAAACAAAGCTACAGGAGCTGTAATCCCCCTGCATTGATGTATGGTAAGAAATGCTTTGAGCTATTATCTATAGTGGCGGTTTGCCAGATCTTTCCGTACGCGGCTTAAGCTTTCCGGCGTCACGCCGAGGTACGAAGCAATCATCCATTGCGGGACACGAAGAGAAACGCTAGGATAAAGACGGATAAAGTCGAGGTATCTTGCTTCGGCGGTAGCGCCCAGCAAAGCATTGATCCTGTTCTGTAAATGACGGATATGGTTTTGCAGGAGCATTTCGTTCTTTTCCTTATAGGAGGGAATTTCCCGGATGAAATCATTGTAGTACTGGTCAAGTACAATGACCATACTGTCCTCTATCGCTTCGATAAAAACTAAAGAAGGTTCATGAAAGTAAGCGCTGCTTCTGTCGCTGATAAACCAGTTTTCGGGAGCAAACTGAATGATGTGATCTTTACCGGTGTCGTCAATCGTATAAGAGCGGAGCAGTCCGCTTTCCACAAAAAACGCATTTGGACACTGATCTCCCTGCCGGAGCAGGAATGTATTTTTGGAAACACTTTTTTTATGAAGACGGGGTAGCAAACGAGCTATTTCAGTAGCTGTCATACCCATGTTTTCTTTTAAATACAATTCGAAGTGCAGGCTCAATGCGGTGATAGATTAATACAACAATACCAGACTCTTAACGCTGTGAAGGCATCATTCCAATTTAATTTTTAAAACATTAAAAAGCTTCCGGAATGGGCCGCCCCAAAATTAAACAAAATTAACGGTCTGTCTTCCCAATAAGCTTCACCAGAGTTTAAGCTTCAGGTCATCATTCCGTCAGTATTTAAGGATAAAGTAAAAACCCATATGGCAACATGGTATGATTCAATGTCGCCATATGGGTAGCGTGATGGGGTATTTTAAGCGAACTAATATTAAACGAAATCAAAAACTGAGTCAAATTTCGGTTTCCAGCCAATCAAAGCACGGGCTTTATCAGAACTGCAGCGGCTGTTTGATCCCAAACCAAAATGTGCCATTTCTGCACCAAAATAGGCTACAGCTTCATCAATTCCGACGGATATCGTCTCATCACCTGCACCCATTTTTTGACTGATGGCCCGCGCGATATCTTTAAGGCTTGCTTCGCCGTTCTCTGCATAAAAATAGGATCCAGCCTTCGCCTTTTCCAGCATATTCAAATAAAACCAGCCCAGGTCCACAACATGCACATTTGACCAGATGTTGTTTCCTTTTTCGACGTGGACACCTTTACCTTTTTCACGGGACATTTTCCATAAGTAGGGAAGCTGAACGCTTTCTTTATGCAATCCAAGTCCTTCTCCATAAACCATTGTTGGAACAATGACCATGGACCGGATGCCATCTCTGGCAGCCTGTATAACTTTATTATTCATATTGATCCAGAATACCCTTTCAAGCCTTGGGGTTAGCGGGAAATCTTCCGTATAAATAAAATCTGATCTTTCGCCCAGGTCCTTGTTGCCAAGCAGGCTTGAACCCGATGTATGTATAAATGTTTTGCCTGTGCCCTTCAGCGCCTGTAGGATGGTGTCGATCAGAAACGGGTCAAGGCAACTCGCTGTATTTATTACCGCATCTGCTGCTTTCGATTCCCTGCTTATCAGCGCACCATCATCTATACTGCCAATAACCGGCCTGATTCCTAAATTTTTCAACTGTTCGGCAAGCTCCGGCTTACGGACCAATCCGGATACTTCATATCCGTTTTCTATTAACAGGTGGGCTATCGTTCCTCCGATATATCCATTGGCACCTGTCAGAAATATTTTCTTTATGGTCATTGTTTTTGTTTTTTGACTTATTAATATTTAACTATTTCATTTGAAATTCAATAACGGGATGTCATTTGATAAATGGGAAGAAGCCTTCCCATTTATTAAAAAAACGGTCTTAACACAATCTTTTACCATGTGGAATCACCGCGAAGAACAACATCGGCCCCGCCGTCAATAAAAATAGTCTGGCCGGTCATATGCCCGTTTGATTCACTGGACAAAAAGGCCAGCAGCTCAGCGGCAGCAATTGGTTCATAGGGACCACCCAAAGGCATCGGACTGCCTGCTTTTATCCTTTTTTCGGTTTCAGGATCTTCGAAAAGCCTGGAAAGCAATTCAGTTTTTACAAGCCCGGGAGCAATGGCATTCAATGGAATACCAGCTTCTGCCCATTCGCTGTTAGCCGCATTACGGCGTATCCAGCGGGATAATGCACGTTTGGAAGTGGCATAAGAATATGGAGCAGTTTTCGCTATTTTTAATGCCTCCTCTTCTGTTCCATCCAGCATGCTGTCCAGTAATCCCTGGTCAAAAGGATGAACAGATGTAATAGAAGATACCGCGACCGCTCTTGGCGCAGGAGACTGCAGCAATAAAGAGCGCAAACCTACAAGCGTTGCTAAAGCACCATAATAGTTGACCGCAACGGTTGGCGGACCAGCGATATCAACCCCGGCAACAGCCAGGACAGCATCGATAGCCCCTTCGCTGACTTTGGCAACCTGATCAACCATAGAACTTCTGCCTTCCGGCGTACTCAGATCAGCAATAATTTCTGCATTTTTTAAATCCACACCGATAACCCGGTGTCCCTGGGACTCCAGCAACTGCGAAGTTGCCAGACCAATACCGGAGCCTGCTCCGGTAACTACATACTTTCTGATTTTATTTGACATTGTTTTATTTATTATGGCCGCTTTCCTTTTCCCTTGTAATATCATTTAAAAAGAAAAGCGGTCGTGGTGATTCCCGCCAACCTCGGGCGGGTATTAATGATTGATATTTAATTTGGGGCAACGGCCGTTTGGTGTGCGAGAAATTTCCACTCCCCGGCTTCCTTTCTCCATACCCCCATATAGATGAACTCGAACGACTTTTCTTCGCCCCCGGCAATCAGACGGCTCTGTTCAATTCCACAGGCCAGGAAAGCATTTTTATCCAGCGCTGTTACTGAGTTTAAACTCACCTGCACACTTTTGTACCGGAACACCTTATTTTCGAGTTTCGTCAGGTAGGCTTGACTTGGAGTCAGTGAGGCCACTGGCATGCCCGTAATAAAGATCATCTGAGAAAAGCAGGGAAATTTGATCGATTTCGTTTCCGCTCATCAACAATGAGCGTTTGTCTTCCAGACTACTGGCAAGGACAAATAATTCTGAATTTTCCATATTATATATACTTTGGCGGGAGAGCAATTAAGCATCAAAAGATGTTGATATAGTCGTCTTCTTCCATTTAGTGAGTTCAGCCTGAAGCGATTTAATCTTATCGCTGGCCACCTGCATGGCATCGACACCCAAAAACAGATGGAGTGCGGGATCCGGGTTTTCTGACATAGCAATTAATATACCGGCCAGTTTTTCCGGGTCACCGAACTGCTTCCCGTCCATTGAACGCCTCATTTCATGCTGCGCCTGATGAACCGGCAGGTAGGCAGGATTGAGGTTCTTAGCGACTTGCAGTGATCCGGTGCTCAGGAAACTGGTCCTGAAAAAGCCCGGATATACGATGGTAACCTTAATACCAAAAGGCTTCACTTCTTCGGAAAGGGCTTCGGACAATCCGGCAACCGCAAATTTTGTTGCGGCATAAATACCCAGGCCCGGATAACCAGCTGAAAAGCCGCCAATTGCAGAGAGATTGAAAATGTGACCCGAGTTTTGCCTGCGCATTACAGGCAGGACGGCCCTGGTAACGTTAAGCAGACCAAATACATTTACGCTGAAGTTATTCCTGACCTCCTGATCATCGAGCTCTTCAATAGTTCCCGACTGTCCATAGCCTGCATTGTTGACCAGAACATCAATTCTGCCAAAGTGATCCAAAGTCTGCTGAACCGCAAGTTGAATCGTATGTTCATCGCCCAGCGCTATCACTATCGGCAGAAAGCTATCGGTTTTACTTCCAAGTGCCACCTCAATTGCAGGTAAATCCCGGGCGCTTCCAGCAACCCTGTACCCATTTTGCAGCAGGGTTTTAGCAAGGATAAGACCGAGCCCCTGGGATGCTCCGGTTATTAGCCAAATTTTGTTATCTTTCATATTACTTAGATTAATAAAATTTATACCCCTTACAGGTATTTTAAAAAACAGCGCCCCGACAGACACCAATCGAGATAAACACAAAAAGCCGGGACGCTGTAATAATTATTCAGTTACCTCAAATCCGGTTGAAATGCTTAGTGATTTAAACTTCTGCAGTTCCTCCTGCACTTTTTTTGCTTTTTCATGCGCGATCTCATAGGCGTCTGTCCCGAGAAATAAGTGCACAGGCGGGTTTTTCATCTCGGACACGCCGATCAGGACATCTGAAAACTTATCAGGGTCACCTTCCTGGCTTCCGCTGTGACTTTGCATCTGTGCCTGAGCCGTATGAACGGTGCTGTAATCTTCCAGTGGTTTAACCGGGTTTTTAATAGAGGTGGGTTCGAAGAAGTTAGTCCGGAATCCGCCTGGATAAACCAGTGTAACTTTTACACCAAACGCTTTTCCTTCAACAGAAAGCGCTTCTGTCATACCCGAGATCGCGAATTTGGTCGCACTGTAAATGCCAAGTCCCGGAAACTCACCCGTATAACCACCAATAGATCCGATATTGAAGATATGACCTGAATTTTTCTCTTTTAAAATAGGCATAACTTCCCTGATGAAATTGATCTGGGAAAAGAAATTAACGTCGAATACCTGCCGGATTTCCTTATCAGTTAACTCGGCTACCGCGCCGGTTTGCCCGTATCCTGCATTATTGACCAATACGTCAATGGTTCCAAAATGAGCAACGACCTGGTTAACTGCCTGATGAACCTCTGCCTGACTGGTCACATCAACCGCCAGTGGCAAAAAGAACGCAGATCGCGGTCCGACTTCATTTTCTATACTTTTTATGTTTCGGGTAGTAGCGGCAACTTTGTGACCGCTTTCAAGCAGTTTTTTCACGAGGCTTAGACCCAGGCCCTGCGAGGCTCCGGTAACTAGCCAAATTTTTGCATTTTTCATAAATTTAATGGTCATTGGTATTTGTCATGTTCATTGTCCAATGATATTCAAACCTACTACTCATGAAATCAATCTGCATTGATGTATGGTAAGAAATGAAATCGCAGCTGTGATCAGTAATTGCAAACTATGATCATCGACCTGAAATCAAATTAAACATTAATTTCTAACCGGTTTAGACACTTCAAACGTTAAGTCGATTATTGAAAAATGTCCAGTCTGTAAAGCGAAGGCTACCTCAAAAATGAGATAGCCTTCGCTCGTAATTGCAACCTATCAGAAGGGTTGATTTTCTAAGATTTAATCAATGCGGTCTGATGTGCGAGAAAACGCCAGGTGGAACCTTCTAAGCGCCATACAGCCAGATAAACCGAGTGCATTTTGGCCTCCTTTCCAAACAACATTGCTTCATTGATGAGTTCTCCGGTAATTACCAGTCCGTCATGCCCAATTGCGGAAACATTTTTCAATGTAGTTTTGATAAAACGATAGGCGTAATTTCCCGCAGCAAAGTTTTTTAAATAATCTGCTTTACTTTCCGCGTACCCGCTGGAATGACCGTAGGATAAATCTTCCGAGTAGATTGATTCCAATAAACTTCCATCGCCGTTCATCATTGCATTTGCTCTTTTTTCCTCCAGTTCCGTTGCTAATTTCAAGATATCTTCCACCATGAGTTTAATATTTTAAGTAAGAAAAATAACCCGCTATTTTAATAAGTAAGGGGCTAAACCATTTGTATGACAAAAGTGGGTCATAAGTTATAGTCTGAAAATATCATATGATAAGAAATGAACTATTTAAGACGCAATTTACCTGCTTGATCAAAAGGATAGAAATTTCGCTTTGGAACGAAAAACAGGTACTTATCGCATGCTTATACGTGTTTTTTGCCCCCTCCTTATTATAAGACACGACAGTTTTTGGCAAAAAACATCGGTAGGGAAAAAATGGGCTATACTTGTCTACAACCGTGCATTGAGTCACCCTGACCGGTATAATAACTTTGTTGGCTTGAATAAAAGATAAATATTAAACACAAACAAAATGAAAACTCCATCCACATTAAACAACGTATCAGCAATCATTTTAGCGCTTACTTTAGGCGGTTCAGCTGCACAAACTGTAGTCAATCCCGCACAGGATCCGCACTCCGCCTCAAGAAGACTATTCCGTTCTAAAATGTAATTTGGCTTAAGTATAGTAAGAGGATCAGGATATCTTTCTCAACGGCTGTTATTTGCGCTACACCCCTGAAAGGCTTTTATCGCTTATTGATAAGTTCCTGTGACCGTTTTAACAATCTGCCTGATCACTTTTTCACCGATACAGGCTTTATACCGTAATGTGTAGGCACTACCTGCCTGATCATCCCCTTATCATCAAATTCCATTTTATCAATACACACCTCACGGTTGTACCCCGCGGCATCGCCCATGGTTATTCCTTTGGGGTAATTGAACCGGTGATAAACAATATACCATTCATCGGTACCCGGTATCTGTATCACCGAGTTATGACCGGTGCCGTAAATGCCATTGGCCATATCTTTGGCAATAACCGTATTTTGCTCCGGGATCTGGATAGGACCATAAGGTGATTTTGCAGTACCGTAGTGAACGCTGTAATCAGGGCTCCGGGTATCATTTTCAGACCACATGAAGTAATAAGTCCCATTGCGGTAAAATACATACGTGCCTTCATTATAATGCGCGTAAGGGGTCAGGATTTTGGTGGTTCCTGGTTTTAATGAAACCATGTCATTATTTAATTCGGCTACGGCCATATAACCATTGCCCCAGTACAAGTAGCTTTTACCCGTTTGCGGATCGGTAAAAACATCAGCATCAATCTGTTGCCCGCTTTTAACGCCTTCCGGCAGTTGTGCCAGCAAAGGCTTACCGGAGTCTGTGAACGGCCCTGCAGGATCATTTGCAGTTGCGACCCCTATTTTTTGAGCAGCGGCGAAATAGTAGAAATATTTATACTCCCCATCAATCTTCTTTTCGATGATACAGGGCGCCCAGGCGTTCTTTTTTGCCCAGCTAACATCTTTGGGCAAATCAAGGATCTTACCTTCATCTTTCCAGTTAACCATGTCATCCGAAGAAAAAGCTTTGAAATAATTTCCCGACCAGCCATCAAATCCATCACTGGTCGGATAAATGTAAAACTTGCCCGTCTTTTCGGCATAAAGTATTTCCGGATCAGCGTAATATCCTGCTATAGCCGGATTATGGGTTTCCTGAACGGTAACCTCAAAAACCTGCGGCTTTTCACCGGCTACGGATACCGAGTACTTAACCGGACCGTTCGTGAAATTCTGTGGCTTTGCCGGGCTGATATTGCTGCCCGGGAACACAGTAAACTGGGGGTCAAATGAATTTAAACCGGAGCCCGGTTTTACAGGCAGGTAAAGCTTATGATTTGCCGAATCCAAAACAATGTTAACGCTTTTTATCTGCTTGTTAGCAGGCGAAAGCATGACATCTTCTGCTGTTTCCCACTTTGCGGTTAGCGAGGCCGCTTCCTTCGCAGTAATTGGCATCACTGTACCATGACGGGGATGAAAGTTCATAGATACCTCGTCATCAATCAATTTAAAATTTTCAAGATCGGTAGTTCTGGTAAACTGGTATTTACCCTGCGTATACATGTCATACATCAAAATATACCCACTCCCGTTGTTTAATTTGAATGTACCCGCCCCTTCTACCGGGTCCTTGGTTTGCTGTACATACTTATCCCGCAGTACGTATCCTGATGTAAGTTTTTCTGAAACGGCTATTTTTATACCAGCTCCCGATCCTTCTGTTTTGAAAAACAGGTAATATTTCTTGTCCCTATAAACAATATCACCATCAATGCAGGCACCGCCATCGGGTTTATAAAAAAGCTGTTTAGGCTCGGTTTCCAGGCCTGTAAACTCCTTGTTGGCATAAGCATAATAGATCTTATCAGCCTCTTCACCAAAACGCATTGACCAGTAAATCATATACTTATTTACCTGCGGATCATAAATTGTTTGTGGCGCCCACACCCGGTTCACTCCCGCAAACTTTTCAAAATTTTTAGTGATATCAATTGATTTCGACGTCCAGTGTACGAGGTCGGTTGATTTTAGTAACACCATGGCATAATCCGGTCCCCAGCCATATTTTTCAGTGTTCATATCGGTTGCTACCATATAAAAAGTTTTACCATTGGCAGCACGCATTATATGCGGATCGCGTACGCCTCCTGTAGCACTGATATCAGCCGAATTTAAAACAGGATGATTGTTATTCAGTGCGCGAAAATGGTAACCATCATTACTCAAGGCAAAACGGATCGCTTCGCCGCCTTTACCGCCTGTAAAATAAGTAAAGAGGTAGGCCCTGAACCGGCTGTTCTGTTCAGATTTTTTGTTTGATAATTGCTGTTCTTTTATCGCCCTGCTATTGCGCGGTTGCGCGGTCAGTACCGAATAAAAGCAGATCAAAACGCCCAGTAAAACTATTCTTTTCATGTATGTATTTGTTGTGTATCCAACTATTTAAGATGAACTATTTACGCTTATCTGCTGCTCCCGCTGTAATCCTGACAACGCTTAATGAATAAGCCGGCACGGTGAAATACCACTTTTTCCGGAGGTTTATGACTGAAGATTTCGGGAGTATGGTTTGCGGATTATCCGCTGAATTCTTTGCTTCGGGGGCGCCGGAGATTACTGTAAGCACGGCCAACTTAGGTAGTTTTTCAAACTTCGACAAATCTGCCGCTCCAGCAACGGATGTATTATTAGCATTAGCTATCTTCAGGATAACATCACCTGTTGCAACGTCCCTCACGCATGACACACCTGTGGTCGTATCGTTTACCGTTTTTTCGCCTTCAAGCTTTATCACGCCCGGTAAATACTCATCGCCTGAATTGGTGGCGAACTGCTGCTGAACATAATAGTTTACCGTTGGAAAAACCTTATTGCCGTTAAAATATATCAGATTTGGATTCCAGGAAGTATGACCTATCCTGGCAATGAGCGGCGCATACGATGCCATCCGGACAACATCTCCATTGCGTTCCAAACTGGTCATGTAAACGGCTTCCGACAAGGCATTAAAAAGCGTATTACCCCACGACGCATATTCGCCAATATATACTTTTGATCTGAGCCTGTTGTATGCATCGTAACGTGCCGTATTTTTTAAAAACCACTGCGGTTTTTCGTAATAATGCTCATCAACAATACCAACCGAAAGTTGATCGGCCAGTTTCCAACCTTTATCAAAGTCTTCGCCGTCGGGACTCGGCCCTACAGTTCCGATGATCTTAATTTCGGGATGCGCCTTCCGCACGGCATCATAAATCATCCGGAAACGTTCTTCAAATACACCGGTGATTTTATCTTCATTGCCTATACCAAGATATTCGAGATGAAACGGTGCAGGGTGCCCCGCGGTGGCACGCTTTGCACCCCAGGTAGAAGTAACAGGCCCGTTGGCATATTCTATCAGGTCAAGTACATCCTGCACATAAGCCTTCATTTCTTCCATCGGTATACCTTTTTGTCCGGTAGAACCTATCCTCCAGGTACCGCCAGAATTTTGGCAACTCACGCCCGCCGCAAGTACGGGTACTGGCTTTGCCCCTATGTCCTCACAGAACTGGAAATATTCAAAATAACCCAAACCTACCGACTGGTGATAATTCCAGATATTGCGTTGTTCTATCCGTTGCTCAACCGGGCCAATGGTATTCTTCCAGCGGTAAATGTTGGCAACGCCATCGCCATGAGTAAGGCAACCGCCAGGGAAACGCATAAACTTTGGCTTTATATCCGCTATCATCTGAGCAAGATCAGCCCGCATCCCATTTTCATGATGCTTAAAAGTTACCTCGGGGAACAGAGACACCATATCAACACCAACTTTCCCTTTTGATTTGATCAGCAATACCAGTTTGGCACTATCGTCATCAAAATTTATATGGATCTGTTCGGCGTATTTTTTCCAATCTTTCTCTGTCGCGGTAAATGCCGAAGAGCCCAGTTCCTTACCTTTCCTATCAACCAGGGCTACCTTTACCTGTAATGACTGGGCCGATATCACATTTAAAAACACAGAGAAGTTATAAGTTTTTCCTGCCCTAACCGGAATGCCATCAAACCCGGCATTTTCAATGCCAACGCCGTTTTGCCCTTCGTCCTGAACATCAAGCAAAATATAGTGTGGATTATTGGGGTGAACCGGGGCCAGTTTCAATTGCAATGTGGTACCATAACCAAAACCATCAGTCTGGTATTTCCATGCGGTCATTGGATTCCATTCGCGGTTATCAGCCTGGCTGTATTCAAATGAACGGTTCTGGATAAGTTCGGCATAAAGGCCGCCGTCGGCTGCATAACTTAGGTCTTCAAAAAAGATCCCGAAAAGGTCGGGGCTGATCTTTTTGGGTTTTCCGGCGGCCGACTTTTGCTGGGCTTGAGCGCCTATCTGAACGAGCATGAACATTAACAGGAGGAGTCCGTGGTGTATTTTAGTCATCATCATAAGTTGTTAAAAGGTCTGATTTTTAATATCTGATAGAACTCAATTGCAATTAATTAAACCCTGTACCCTAATGTGCCGGTTGTTGACGAGCGCTTTCATTAAAAACCTACCTGGCTCCTCCATAAAAATACACGTTACAATGGATTCCAGCGCAACCGACATTTTGCCATCCCCGCGACCCCCGGCCGTATATTCCTCAAAACTCGACGGATTCCATTGCTTGTTTGGTCAAAAACATAAAAGAATTTCGGAACAATCTTTTCGCAAATTAGGCATTTTACTTCGACGAAGGAAATTAATTGTTAAAAGAACAATTAAAGACAATTTTAGATTCCCTTTGCACAGGTGGGGTATAGAACACTTCCCGGACTTATCCGGGGCCCACAACTGTTTAATGAGTATAAACTGTAGTAATCTGTGCACACGGAGTTAACGGCCAATAACTTATTGTTGAGATTCGAGGCCCGCTAATGTTATAGGGTGAAGCCTACCGCAAACTGGACGAAGCCGACGTAAATGTAAAATCTATGCGTTACAACGGAATGATCCACAACAAAAAAATCCCCTCACTTTTAAGCCAGGGACTATATCATGGGAAGCCTGCAATTTGAGTCAAATAACGCTAATTGTGTTACCTTGAGCTTCAATATAGATTGTTTTTATCATCTGCCTGTCCCAGAATAGATCAGCATCCTTAAACTGTATTTGAGCAGACTTTCGATTTGATTTTAAAATCATCTTGTTTGAATAATAAAGTTTGTCGTCGCGCAATCTGCGGAACTTTAAACATAATATAAAATTCAAGTATTATGACAACCAACAAGCAATTTAACCCAGACGAACACCTTATTGTTCCTGCCAAGACATTTAAGCAACTTACCATCGGAGACATCTTCAGGGCACCAAGCAGAACGCTTACCGATGCTCACGCTGCTGCTTTTCAGACAGTATCCTGTGATAACCACCCTGTACACTATGATGAGGTATGGGCGGCTAAGCACGGACATTCCAAACCCGTTGTCCACGGTTTACAGGTTCTTGCATTTACCGCGCCCGGCGCGACACTGTTCCCTCACTATATCGGAGAGGCGTTTATCGCTTTTACGGAATTATCGTGCAGCTTTTTGAAGGAGGTGCATGCCGGGGATACACTATATTCAGAATTGAAGATTATCAATTTGACTCCTGAGGGCAAAAACGGCCTTGTAGAAACCACGGTAAGCGTCTATAATCAAAACGGCGAACTGGTGCTTTCTGGCAGGCATAAATACCTCTTAAAAAACTAAGAGAATCCATGTGCGGTTAGCGTGCCTAACCACACAGGAATTCATTGTTAATGAAGTGTTTAACGATAAATAAAAAAAGAAATGGAAATTCGCCAAACCGCTGAGAATATGCTTTCTCATTCTAAAGCAACCGCCCTCATCAACGCTCCCATCGAACAAGTAGACATTGCTGACTGGTTGTTCAATCTGCCGGATACCAGAGTATCGGCGGTGTTCGAAAGCGCATATTGCTGCCGGAACGTCCCGGACTGTTGAAAATGAGCCAATGTCGATCAATGTAGAAATGATTGGTACTGCATTGGTCATTCAACACTACTTAGCGACGGAATACGGGCGGGATTATTGCCGCATGTTGTCGGTATCGGATACCATTACCGCACGCGGAAGGTCGAGCGTACAGGTCCTATGGGAGCTTAAAGCGGAACGTTTTAATAACGACAGTTGTATCTATACCAACGAGATACGGGCGACTGCTACTCCTGAATTTCTCGGGTTTATCGCAGAGCACAATATTCCGCTGGCTGAGGCCGCTAAAGAGCGACAGGCCGCATCTGATGCGCACAATCACGAAGAGACGCCCAATTTTGCCAAAAGTATCGAAAACAAAGCAAGGTATAATAAATACGGTTTGCCATTTTGACCACCTTTGATTGCCCTCAAAAGTAGATTTGCTGCCTGCTTTCATCAACATGTTTAGACACCAAATGTAACAAACAATATTTCAGGTATAGAAAAGGAAGATGGAAAATTGAACCCTGAACTCATGGGTTCGACGTACTATCAAACAAAATTGTCTTTTACTAACGAACAACTTTGTATTTGGTAGCTGATACTTCGATTTGCTATGATTATTGAGACACAAAAATCGAACTTGTCTCGGAAAGACCTGGTCTGAAAAAAGATTCGTTGGCAATTTTACCGAGTTTTGGCGTGATATAAAAAGCCATATCGCGCCAAAACTCACTTTTTTTATATAGTTTGGCATAAGATAAAAAGATATATCGCGCCAAAATTTCGACCGTTTTACCGTGCTTGCTCATGGATGCAAAGTTATCATACACGTTGTTTCCTATTCATAAAATACCCTGATTTTAATCTTCATCTTCTTCCGGCATGGACTGTACCAACAGATCACTGTCTGTACCCGGTTCAATCGGATAGTCATCTTCCGCATCCGGTTCGTTGATATCATCGTCCACCTGTATCTCATGCAGATCGTCTGCATCCTCCACATTATTTTCGTTTTCCTCACCTGGTATCGGGTCAATTTCCGCAGTATGCGATAATTGTACTTCTGTTGCGCTCATCATGGCTTTTGATTTTATTGAAATACAAGATGATGATTATGTGTCAAGCCAATAAAAAGCCAGGATTATGCTTTTGTGAACTTTAACTGAACCCTTAAATTATTTACTATTTTAGAAGTACTACGGGGGCTTTCCCAAATCAATTAACAGCTTTTCGTGTTAAACAACAAACACAAACTGATGGAACTTGCGCATATTTATTTTATTATCAACCCGTCCGCCGGCGGGCAGGAGCCGATACTGGAGATCATCGGCCGCGTATTTCATGACAGCGGGCGGCGAGTGACCATACATGTTCTGGAGGAAGGTGAGCAGGCGGACGAAATAGCTCGTGGGGCTGCCAGCGAAGCTGACCTGATCGCCGTTTACGGCGGTGATGGGAGCGTAACCCTGGCTGCCTCGGCATTGATCGGCACGGATAAGCCGCTGGCCATCATCCCCGGCGGGACGGCGAATGTGCTGGCCAAAGAGCTGGATATTCCCCAGGACACCGAAGCGGCCTTAAAGCTCATCCGCGACGGGCGATTTCA
>Ga0193717_1000745_pt1 | contig 20654 bp, 27 predicted proteins | sample U2c2metaG_FD_145900 | JGI IMG/M metagenome (GOLD analysis project Ga0193717, IMG submission 145900) | Soil microbial communities from a riparian zone of the East river system, Colorado, United States - U2c2 | ecosystem: Environmental > Terrestrial > Soil > Riparian zone | place: USA: East River...
AAACTCGCTCCAGGCAAATATGACCGGACGGGAAGCTGGAGCACAACACCATGTGAACCACATGGCGATGGAGGTTGCGTGTGGACTTCGATAGGCCACGGATCTTGAGCAGATGGGCGTCGTACTGCGCCACACAATCCGAAAGCGAGATAACAACAGGGCTTCGATCTGGCATGAGAACTTCTCCTACCGGCCAGTTGCGGGTAGGAAGAAGTCTGCCCGCACTATGTTAAGCGCCACAACGCGTATCGACAGTAGCCATACGCCTTCCGGCTGTACAGCAGCCTCCGCTCAACATAGTCCTGCAGCATGTCGCCGCCTCCCGATGCACAGGCCGGCACTCCATTGACCGCAACGAGCAACGCTCACCAGTCTCTGCCGTGCAATCTCCAAGATGTTTCCGAAGCTTTATGTCTATCGGATGCTCTTCGAAGGGTAGCTGGGTTCCGATGATCTTAACAACTCGACTTCGAACACCTGAACTCCTGCCAACGCCTCGTCGCAAGCGAAAAGTGAGAGTGACAGGTTGGTCTACAGGCGTTCGAAGCGATATATAGCAGTTTGAGAACAGCCAAGAGGCTAAGACGTGTTGAAGGCTTTCAACATGAAGTAGAGCATGTCGTTCGACTGCTTAGAGAGCGTAACGAATACCCATCCGCAGGGCGGGTGCTCAACGAAAGTCCATGCCCGGACGGATTATTGCTGTGCAGGCCCAGTCGGAAGTTGCACCTGTGCGAGCGATGAAGATCTCAGCCCCGGCAGCGTCTTCTGCTCGGCCCGGCTGCGTACGAACTGCAGCCCCTCACCCTGGCCCGGCATCCAGACCTGGTAAAGATAGTTGCTGTCTCCATACCGCCGAAAGATCAGGCGCCCCAGTCCTTACTGTTTTGCTCCCAGGTGGGCTGGACCAACATCAGGTACTACTTCCTGGGCTGGGTGTCGACGAACGAAAGATACCGCGGTGCCTGCAGTGAGATGCGATATGTGCCTGCAGGCACCTTCTGGTCGTTGGCGGAGAAGTCAAATGGAATGTTGACGGTTACCGCCTGAGCCTGTGCTGCCGCCGGTCCAGACAGCGCCGAAAGCGCCAGAGCTGCGCAGGTAAGGATGGAAGATATACGGAACATGGCGAACCTCCTCGATGAGCTGCCGGCGATTTAGAAGTAATCCGGCCAGCCATGGCAGAATCAGGTGGGCCTATCTGTCAAGAAGCGAGGCATCGAGCCTGGTTTCCCATCGAACGAGGGCCAGATCAAAATCCTTAACGGACGTTTTCGGTTCGATGTGGCTACTACTCCTATTCCCGCAGCTGCGGATCGTTTGAATGACGGTAACCTGGAAGATGAGCCGGCGCATTGTATAAAGGCGACTTTTACCCGAAAGACTGCAAAATAAATTCTGGTAGTTTTATTTTTTTGAAAAGCGGCCGTTGTCGGACAGCTAAGTCATCTGTGTTGCTTTTGATATATAGGTAGTCGATATAATCATCGGGAAAGTTCGATCTGACCCCGCCTTCACTCCTTATAAAGACCGGGCCAGCGGCCCGTTATCGAAAGTGAGGCCTGTCATGCACGAACTTTATTCATCTGTTGCTCGTCCCGAACTAAGGACTTACGTTCGCGCTTTTTGCTCAGCGAAAGATAGATCGAGCCAGCGCTGAAGTCGTAGAGCCGATGCCTGCTTGTTTAGAGCAGATACTTGACTTTGAATTTTGGGATCACCCCGATCGTCTCATTCGGAGATGGAAGACGAATTCGGCTTACTCCATTAATGTGTAATGTGGTCGGTCCCGGTGCGTATCGCCCAGCCAATCTTCATCTCCGCGGAGGAGTGGAGTCCTGTGGGATCTTTTTTCAGCCGTTAGCATTTTCGCAGCTGTTCCGTATTCCGATGGGCATTCTTGTGAATCTTCAGTACGACGCTTGTGATGTCCTGGGCGCAGACATCCAGCAGCTCTGGCACAAAATGGCTGGCACACCCTCCTTCCCTCGACGGGTGGAATTCGTAGAAGAGTATCTTCTTGGAAAGGCCGCGAGCTCGTTAGGAAATACCCTAGTTATGAATGCCGCACTTCATATGTTTGCGAGCAGAGGGGTTGCACGAATAAGTGATATTGCAAATCAAAGTTCTCTGGGCCTGCGACAGTTTGAACGGCGATTTGCAAGTGAGATCGGCTTAAACCCGAAACTCTACTCGAGAGTCCCGCGGCTCCAGGCGGTTCTTGACGCCAAAATCAATTTCCAAAACATCGGCTGGTTAAATCTTGCCTATGAGTTTGGATACTCCGACCAAGCGCACATGATCAAGGACTTTCAGAATCTTAGTGGATTGTCTCCTGAGTGCTTGCTCCTCCGGATCGGGGATATGCGGCCGCCGGCTCTGGCGGCAGGTTACGAGGACAGAAGATCAAATCATTAACTCCCGAGTGGTCGGCAATCCAGACATTGGGAACGATACACGGCGTTCACGTCTGCGATCCCGGCCGACGGATCATGGAAGGTAATCAGACCTACCAGGCGCAATCCGCAGGGGGTGAATTGGCCTCTGTTTCCGAGTGGTGCGTGATCAAGGCGAATAAGAAGGACGTGTCGGCGGGTTCACGTCAGCCTCTCCGCGCTGCCTCGATGGCGGCGATGTCGATCTTCTTCATCGTCATCATCGCCTCGAAGGCACGCTTTGCCTCACCGCCACTAGCCGCAAGCGCTTCGGTTAGCGCGCGCGGGGTAATCTGCCAGGAGAGGCCCCAGCGGTCCTTGCACCAACCGCACTGGCTTTCCATGCCGCCATTGCCGACGATCGCGTTCCAGTAACGGTCCGTCTCTTCCTGATTCTCCGTCGCGATCTGGAAGAAAAAGGCCTCGGTGTGCCTGAACGTCGGGCCGCCGTTGTGACCGAGACAGGGAATGCCCAGGACGGTGAACTCCACCATCAGCACCTCGCCCTTCTTGCCGCCCGGATAGTCACCGGGAGCCTCGTGAACAGCGGTTACTTTACTATCCAGAAAGGTGTAGAAGCGCGCCGCCTCATGCGCGTCCTTGTCGAACCAGAGGCAGATCGTGTTCTTTGGCTTCATGTTTGTGTGCTCCTTGTGCTCGATCAGGGGCGAACGCCGCGGTCTTTGCGTCGGTCCGTATCAGTGACCCGCCAGTTCATCTGCTGATCTGCTGCGGCCGACGGTCTCAAATTGGTCGCCGCCCGTCCCGTCCTGCCCTTCTGAATCATATCGCTGGCAGGGATCGACTTCGAGATCCGAAGCTAGGACAGGCCAATTTCCGAATGATCCCGATTCAGGTTCCTCCTAGGGGTAGATCACGCAAATCGGCGTAGCCTTTACCGATCATGCCAGCATAGTCGGCTACACGGAAATTGACACCGTTCTATCGCAACATTCCGGATTGCCCGTCAGCTACCAAACCGAAGATTCCTACCAATTAGCTCTACACTTTGCGACAAGGTGGGAGCCATACTTAGCCGGGTTCCCATCGGATGGCGCGGATTGGGTTTACCCCCGGCTGAACTCGCCGCGGCCATCGTCTTGCAAAGACTCGGGACGATTGTCATTATGGAGGCATGCAAACTGTCTTCGAGGCAGCGGGTGGCAACGACGGCCTGCGACGTCTTGCCGGCGCCTGGCATCGTCGGGTGATGGCCGACGACGTGGTCGGCCATGCGTTCAGCCACGGCTTCCACCCACAGCATGTCGAGCGACTCGCTGCTTACTGGGCCGAGGCACTCGGTGGCCCTACCACGTATTCCGACTCCTATGGTGACGAGACCTCCGTCGTCAAGATGCACAGCGGCAATGGGGAGCACGACGAAATGGATCGCCGTGCGATTGCCTGCTTTGACCAGGCTCTTGCCGATGTCGGATTAGCCGACGACGGTGCGCTGCGACAAGTGCTGCACGACTACTTCGCTTGGGCGACCACGACAACGATGTCCCGCTACCACCAGCCCGCCGATGATGTGCCTAATGGCCTCAGCATCCCACACTGGTCGTGGGACGGGCTCCAGGTGTAAGACTCCACGGCTGACCCGCACCACACCGGTATTGGCCCAACTTCGAACCTATTCGGAGACTTCATATTGACCATTGTGGCGGAACCACCCTGCCAGCCGAAGGGTGGATCTTGCGAACGGTGCAGTGTTGATCCAACTGATCAACTTCCGGATTGTTTGAATGTTAAGTCATTGAGGAGCACGTGGTGTTGCATAGGCTGAACTCAGCGGTGACGCTGATTCAGAGAACAACCACGGAGGCTCCTCGATGACGACTATGAACTGTATCGGATTGGACACAAAAAGACGATCAGCGACTGGGTGAAGGACGTGAGTGGCCGGATACAGCAGGAAGGCAGGGTCGGGTCGACCCGGCGGGAGCTGGACTGCTGGATGAAAACTCTACCCCAGCCGTGGACGGTGGCGATGGAAGCGACGATCTTCAGTGGCTGGATCTATGATCACCTGCTTCCGCATGCCGCCCAGATCAAGGTGGCTCACCCGTTGATGCTGGGAGCGATTGCAGTGGCCAAGAAGAAGAACGACGAGATCGATGCCAGCAAGATCGCCGACTGCTTACGCTGCGACTTCCTCCCGGAGTGCCACATGATGCCCGCGGAGCTTCGGGATCGCCGTCGCACGTTGCGGTACCGGCATCTACTGGTACGGCAGATGGCGCAGATGAAGAATCGCGTCTCTGGCCTGCTGATGGAGACAGGCGTCGAGTACAACAAGCAACGGCTGCACAAGGTGAGTTATTTCCGTGAACTGCTCTCCGCGAACGAAGAGGTCCATCCGAGCATACGGCCGCTGTTGAAGCTCAGCCGGGAAACAGTATGCCGAGATCAACAGGATGAAGAATGCGCAGACTGCCAGGTCCTGCATTTTGCCGACTGAGCGAAGGGGATCACCCTCCTGAGGCTCTCTACGAATTGTTTCGGGACTGGCAGAGAACACAAACTCAATCTTCTGTGAGGACTCTACGGAGTCTGAGACAGCAAATGGATGTCTGGTTCTGCCGAGCGCAGGAACCGATGCCGAGAGGCACACTGTGCGCATAGAACATCCTGGAACTGTTGACCTGCACGCTCTCGCGAGCGTGCCCGGAACACCCACGTCTCCGCTTGACAGATGACTTACATGGAGGTCGGCAAACAGGAAGTTGGCACATGGCCGAAAATGTATGCAACTCGCGCAAGTGGACCTTTTCGCTGTTAATGAAGCAAGATAGCTGGAATGCCCGGCCTCTTTTGTACCCGTTGAGATGAGACAAACTGGAACGATGAAGGAGCTGTGTATGGCACGAGGGAAGAAGCCTACGGCGGAGCAGGTCGTGCATCTGCTGGGACAGGTTGAAGTGGGTGTTGCGAACGGGAAGACGTTACCGCAGGCCTGCAAGGAAGCTGAGATCGTCGAGCAGATCTATTTACCGTTGGCGCAAGGAGTACGGCGGTTTGAAGGTGGATCAGGCTCGACGGCTGAAGGATCTGGAGCAGGAGAACGCGAAGCTGAAGCGGTTGGTATCGGAGTTGAGCCTGGAGAAGCTGGTACTGAAGGACATCGCCTCGGGAAACTTCTGAGCCCTGAACGACGGCGTTGTGTGGTGAGCCATGCGCGGCAAGCGCATGGGATGAGCGAGCGGCAGGCGTGCCAAGGTGATCGAGTCCCTGGCCGATGTCATGGTCATGAAGGGCGTGCCGGTGCACATCCGTTCGGACAATGGCCCGGAGTTCGTCGCCAAGGATCTGCGGAAATGGCTGGCTGATACCGGCGCAAAGACACTCTATATCGAACCCGGCAGTCCGTGGGAGAACGGCTACTGCGAGAGCTTCAACTCAAAGCTGCGGGACGAGTTCCTGAATGGAGAGATCTTCTACTCGTTGAAGGAAGTGCAGGTGCTGGCAGAACGCTGGCGGGTTCACTACAACACCATCCGTCCACACTCTGCGCTCGGCTACAGATCGCCAGCACCAGAGACGTGGCAACCCGAGTGAAAACACACAGGGTGTGGAGAAGTGGAAAGCAAAGTACGCTTTCCACTTCCCCACACCTCGACGGCGACAAGATACTTACAAAACTCGTTGCGCTACACTAACACTCCAACCCGTACAAAAGATCGGGCACTCCGCTCGATGTGGCAGCGGAGCTCGATCTCCTCACCGAGGATGGCGTTTGCGAGCCTGGCGGTATTCAGGGCTCTCGTTAGGGAAGTGTGGTTGTTCTTTCCGGCGGTTTCTGCTGCGGGGATGAGGATGGTGTTGTCGGCCGTTCAGTTCTCCTTATTGAGACGTGCCACGCGAGCGTTTATTTAATAACGCAGAGGCCCGGCGGTCGCGGATCTCTGCGACAAGGTCACGGATCCGGCCTTGTTAGCACTGTCTCTACCTATAGGTTAGATGAGTCCTGATAAAACGCCCCGTGTGTATCGCTTAAAAGGTCCAAAGGTCCAATAACAGCGTTTTGCGTGTAATCAGTGGCGTAGAGTGGTCTGTACGATCAGGTTTCAATCAGTTGCGTTTTACGTTGCCGAATGACATGGAAGAGGTCATTCGGTTCGGTCTCGATCAGATCACCAATTATTTCAATGATTTACGGGTATTGCGAAAATTGCCCACAAGGGTCCAATATGAGAATTCCTCATTTCGCCGTCATGCGGCAGCCTAATAGACGGAGTTGAGCCGAGAGACTCGCGAACGCTCTCGATCTCGGGATACCATAGCGAGGACAGTTCCCTTCCCTGACCGACAACTAAAACCCATCATGACACGCGCCGAAATTCTACAACGACTCCAAACGATTAAAGACAAAGGAACTCAAGCTCTGAAACTCCTTGAGTCGAAGCCCTCTAGGTCGATACACAGGCTGAAATTCGGAGCCTGGCCCAATGGACCAAAGAAGAGTTGCATAGCGAATACAACCGCATGTTGCCCGAGCGGGCCAAAAGGCAATGTCAGTGTTTGAACTCAGTGTCTACTCACCCACGATCGAAGAAATCTAAAAGATAAGTGGCATCAGCCGCTTGAAAATCGACGAAACTCTCGATCAAAGGTGGCAGGAGCCGTTGAGGCCGTGGTTTATAACGCCGGCAAGTATCTAACTTGAATCGGTGGCACCGATTCTCTTCATCTCTCTCCAGAAGTGGAATGACTGATGGCAAATGTAGGTGTGCGCGAGCGCACAGATCGGCCGAAGAGAATACCAAACCTATGGTCGCCAATTGGTTGCCAATAAGGGATGAAACCATACTAAAATTGTCCGATCTCGAGTACGGCGTTCGACGGAACTCGCGGCTGCTTTCAATGGTTTACATGAAGGCACCAAAACTGCAAAACCTTTAGGCGTCGGTGCGATCCCGACCCGCGCCCACAAAATATCAGCAACTTAGAAGCCCTCTAAATCGGAGGGCTTTTGTACTGCAGCGGAAACTGTAGCGGGTGCCCCGCTTTCCCGTGCTCTGCACCTACTGAATAGCGTATGACGTTTGCAGCGCAGTGCGCTCCGTATGAGCAACCCGCTTACCTTGGTTCGTATCCACCACGATGATGCGCAAGACCAAAATGCTGTTGGCCGGGAGAGGCACACAGGAGGAGGCCGAAACAGAGTTAGTCTTCGAGATAGAACTGTATGTCCAGTGTGCGCAGGTAGGAATGTAAACCGGCATCCTGAATGGGCATGACGTAGGCGTCTGCACCGGATTCGTTGACGTGTTCATGCCAGTAGCCGGCTGGTGTTACGAACGCAGCACCCTTTACCCAGTCCACGCGGATCGCGTTCTTGATGGAGCCGTCCGCATTCAGTTCCGGCCCAATCAGGGTATATACGCCGGGTTTCGCTTCGACAGCGAAATCGAGCGCAACGGACTGATGACGGTGCGGGAGCTGCCGCGTACCTGGAGGCACAATGCCGAACATGGACCATAGCGTATGCGTGATAGTTAACGTCTGGTCGAAGTTCTTGTTTGCCAGCAGGACGCTCACACGACTGCGCTTGCCTGCGTTGGGATCGTTCTTGGCCCTCTCCAACTCGGTCATGATCATGGCACGCGTGTACAGCGTCGGCTGGAAGCGGCTCTTCGACTTCTCCACACCAAGATAGGCAAGCAGTGGAGAGTCATTGACCATGTAGAAGGCAGTGTCCGCATCAGCATGGTGCACCGCAGCCATGCCGGGCAATGCGAAGATGTCACCTTGGTTCCACGCGATGAGGCCCCGCTCGGTCTCGGTATGGCCCTTCCCCTTGATAACGTAGAAGAACTCGCTGGTGGCATCAGCTGACGTGGTGATCGACTCGCGAGCTTCGATGCGAACGAAGCTCGCCAGCACGCTTGGGCCTGTCACGGGATAGTCAGTCTTCAACTCTTTGCTCAGATCGAGTGGAACCACACGTGTCGCACCGGAAGCATACAGTTCAGACGAGAACGTCTTGACTGGGATGCGCGGCGTCGCTCCGGAAGAGATTGGGTCGGCTGCTTTACTGTACTCAAAAATCTCGGCATCCTGCGTGAGAGCAGTAGGCGGGATCACCTTTGCGGAAATTGCGGTATTCATGTGTTTCTCCTTTCGCACGAGGTGAAGTCGTTGGTTGCTTCGACCAACCTCAGATACAGTCTGGCTTTTGTGAATCAATCCTGTATCTTTGGTTCTTCCGGCACTTTTGGATTCTTTAGACTGGAAACACCTTAACGGCTTGGGAGCGAAGGAAACGCGTGACAGAGCCATCGCAGGAACGGATGATTCTAGTGGGAGCGAATGATCCGCTCCCCGACGATCACTTCTGGTTTGATGGAGAAGGCTTCAGCCTCTATGCCGCCAAACAGCCGCGCAGTACGTGGCACGAGCATGTGCACGACTGCGTTCAGGTGACCGTGGGACTTGAGCCAGCGCATATGCATGCGGAGTGGCGTGCAACGGGAAAGCTCCGCCAAAGCAAGGAATTTATTGGAAACGCAGTCAGCGTGATCCCTGCGCGCGTTCCCCACAAGACACTCTGGCAGCGGCGAGCGGCATTGATACACATCTACATTCGTGAGGAGTTTCTACGGCGGCTTGCCTTGGATGTCTTGCAGCAGGACTCGTTGGAACTTCAACCCACTTATCTGGTTCGAGATTTGCTCATCGAGGAACTCGCCCGTTCGCTTTACCTGGAGTCAGAGGGTGGGCATCTTAATTCTGCGGTGGCAAGCGCAGCGGTCACGACGCTCTGCGTGCGCCTGCTGCGTGCCTACAGCGTACGGAAAGGCGAGGCAGCTTATGCGACAGGAGGCTTGGGGCCCACCCGAGAACGTCGAGTACGAGAGTACATAGAAGCGGACCTGGAACGCGATCTCTCGATTCAGTCTCTTGCGAATGTAGTTGGATTGAGCCCGCAACACTTCGCGGTCCTCTTTCGCGAGTCCACCGGGTTCACACCCCACCAATACGTTAACCATCGCCGCATCGCCTCCGCTCAGGAACTTCTAAAACAAGATGGTGTGCCGCTGATCGAGATCTCCCTGCAGTGTGGTTTCTCGAGCCAGAGCCAATTCATAACGACCTTTCGCAAGCTGGTAGGGATGACGCCGGGGCGTTTTCGCTCATCACTCACCACTTCTCGGTCCTAGCTTCTGTCTTGCGGCGACCTCCGTGTCGACCGCGAGATGAACACCTGAAGAATCCAGAATTACACGTGTTTTGAGAAAGCTAAACAGTTTCTGCTCTCCCAAACTCTTAATAAGAGACAGTGGAGGGGCTTATGCAATCAAATGAAAAGCAACCGTCGGTGAAGGCGACCGTTTCGCGGAGGTCTTTTCTGGCAGCCGGGTCAGCAGCGTTGAGCGCGGTTGCATTCGCAGGAAACTTGGAGGGTCAGATGACACAAGCGAAGACAGAACTTTGGGGACGCATTCTCAATGGCAGGGTGGCTGTGGTGACCGGAGCGGCGCGCGGGATTGGCCGGTCTGCAGCGGTGGCACTGGCGCATAGCGGTGCGCACGTGGTTGGAATTGACATCTGCGCGGTTGTCGATCCGCGCTCGGGCGTAGAACCGGCGACCCGCACCGAACTGGATCAGACCGGTGAAATGGTAAAGAGCCAAGGCGTGCAGTGGCGGAGCTTTGTCCTCGACCAGCGTGATCTGCCCGCCCTGCGCAGGGCCGCAGAGAAGATCAACGCAGAGTTTGGCCACATAGACATCCTGTTCGCCAACGCCGGCATTCAGGCATTTCGTCCGTTGCTCCAAATGGAAGATTCCGACTGGCACATCCAGATCGACGTCAATCTAACCGGCACAGCAAACGCTCTCCGTGCCTTTGCGCCCTACATGGTGCAGCAGGAACAGGGCCGGATCATCATGACTACATCAACCCAGGGACGACACGGCACGCTGAACGGTTCCGCTTATTCGGCATCGAAGTGGGGCATCATTGGGTTGATGAAGTCTGCGGCGATGGAACTGGGTCGGCATGGCATTACCGTGAACTGCCTTGTGCCCGGACTCATAGATACACCGCTCACGCGCCATGAGGAACGATATGAGCAAGCGCTGCAGGTGGCAGGACGCACTCCAACGGGCGACAAGGCCGTGGACGAAGAGGCGGCTCGTAAGGTGCTGCAGAGCAAATCGATTCTGGGTGAGCCGTGGATCGATCCGGCAGAGATGGCGCCGGTCGTCGTGTTCCTCGCGTCTGACGCGGCGCGAATGGTTTCAGGCTCTACCTACGATGTAACGGGCGGTGACAGTGCGAACAACGTCTAGCGGCAGGCTGATGAGCGGAGGTGCAAAGTCTCGCTACTGTGAACGACTATCGCAGGGGAGGACGCAGGTACACTGATCCAGATCGTTACGAGAAATGAGATGAGCAGGTCTTTCGGATCGGAGATAGACTATTCCCATGAAAAACTCGAGCTCATTGGATCATGGCATGCCAGGCAGATCTTCCAACTGGCGAATGCCGATAACAGTGCCCTGGTCGGCGTCGGCGGTACGGATTCCCTGCTCGACTGTGCTGACCTTAGTGCCAATGGTGACCTCGCCGATCTGCAGGGCAATGTTCAAAGAGATACTGTCCGAGACCTGAAGCAGAACTGTGGTCCAGTCGTATCTTTTGAAGCCATCCTTCTCAACGGTGACCGGATAGTGTCCAGCCGTCCGGAATGGCATCGCGAACTCGCCTTCGCCATTGAATGAGGTAGTTTTTGCAACGTTCGCGGTAGTTTCAAGTGCCGTGATTCGGGCACCTTCCCGATGAATCGACAACATTTCCCTGAAGTGGGCCACGTACGTCCTGCGCGTGAGCTGCGGTGCGGAGCGCAAGACAGAGGAGAAGGTACACCGCAATGATGCGTGCCAACTTCTGCTTTGGGGCCAGCGTGATGCTGTATCCCGTGGTGTTTTTAGAACGTCAGTCTTGATCGGGTTGTCCCAGCGCATGATTCGCTGAATTGATTTCATCTTTATGCCTCCAGGCGGCAATCCTTTTGCAGCAATATCCGCGGATACCGTAGCCGCATACAAATTTCTGCCTTTGTTGTCGGCGATGAAAGTATGTGAGGCAGATAAAGACTGTCAATGATTTTTTACATGTGGCACATGTATTTCATTACCTGAAGCCACAAATTTCTTGGCGTACAGTGTTGGGGGTAGCAGCCAATGTAAAGAAGGCGATCGCATGCTTGATATCGGGCGCCAGTTCCTCCGCTCCACGATGGTCAACAGGTTGGACCTCTGGATCATCTAGTCGCCGAGGACCGGCAGAACCGCCTGTTCAAAACCATCGACGGAACGCGCCAGGTCGGCGGTCGTATCCAGAGTGAAGAACAACGGTTTCACGCCGAGTTTGTACAGCTCCTGCAGAAGTTGTTTCGTACCCACAACGCCGCAGCCCAAAGGCATTTCGCGACTCGTGCCCTTGAGCGAACTTCTGTCGTGCAGACTCAGGGCCATCACTCTGTCTTTCAGCTGCGTCATGGCTTGCTGGGAATCTATCCCGTCCTGCAGCCAGTTGCCAACATCTACTTGCACGCCCCACGTAATTGCTCAGGCCTTGCAACTCCGCAAGAGCGCGTTTTGGATCGCCTCGGCTCTCTATCGCGAAGTTGATGTCAAATTCATTTGCAAGCCTATCGATCGCCGGCAGGGAGGCAGGCACCGCTGTGGAAACGATCATCTCTTCCGGCGGGTGGCGTCATCCGGCCCAAGCGTATCTACGCGATAGGCCAACATCTGTACATGGAACTTGTGCAGCCGGTTCTTCACGACAGTCAAGTCGGCAAGTGTCAAATTGTGATCTAGGTTCTTGCGGATCTCCGGGCTCACCCATTGAGTGTTCGAGTCCCACCTGAGCGCATACTGCCGTGCCGGCGGTCATCGCGATAAGCGTGACACTCAGGAGCACCTTGTAACACTTCATCGCTGATCCCACGATCGTTCCTACTTATTCTTCGGCAAAGCAAAAACATAGTAACCCTGAGCCTCAGGCTTTCCCGGCCCTGCAAGGCCGGGCTCTCCGTTGGTATGTAAGAAGAAGGCGACATACTCACGTCCTCCCACTTCATATGGATGGAAGGCCTTCCGGGTTCGAGTCCATCTTTTTTTCCCAAAGCACCCTTCCTTTGTCCTTATCGAAGGCTCGGAGAGTGGCATCGCCCAAGGTGCCCATGAAGACCAACCCGCCTGCCGTTACGGCCAATCCGTTTCTGTCTGGGTGATAGCTGCCGGTGTTTGTGATGCCCTTAGCCGCCAGCTCGGGAACGACGCCAAGTGGCACCCGCCACTTAACTGTGCCCTCGTTGAGATCGTAGGCTACCAACTCCGACCAAGGAGGAGAGATAGCAGGAAGGCCGTCAAGGCCCTTCGTGGTGCCGAATCGGCCGCCTTTCGTAGGGCCAAGATAATAGCGGTGTGCCTCGCCATTCGGAAGCGCCCTGGGTTACCCGCCGGCATAGCTAAGCCAGGATCAGGTATGGTAGCTCCGGCCCCAGCGGCGGGATTTGCAATATAGGCGAGCAGCCAAGTCATGCCTTGTTCATCGAGATCCATGGGACCAACGGCGGGCATCGGTCCGTTTCCGTCCCTTACAAGCCTTCGCACGCGCTCGGGCGGAGGATTCTTGAGCGAATTTGCGCCTGATTCTCCGGCACCATGACAGGATTCACAAAAGCGGGTCCAGAGCAAACGGCCCCGCTGGTCGGGAGTTCCTCTCGATAGGCCACTCTGGGGAGCTCGCTGGACCAGACGATGCATTACAGGGGTATTCTCAGCGCGCACATAAACCATGCCGGTGGTCGGGTCTCCGGCATTGGCCCCAATCCGTTCCCCCGTACTCTGTCGTTTACAGCTACTCTCAAACGCTGCTTGCAGCCAATATAGCGTTCTGTGGTTTGCACGGAGACATGCCCAAGGAGAAACTGGATTTGCTCAAGCTCTCCTCCCGAATCATGGCAGAGCCGTGCACAAGACCTCCGTAGATCATGTGGCGCGAGACGTGAAATGTTCATGCTCGCGGCAGTCTTTTTGACAACGTGCCAGACGGTCTCTTCTGAAATGCCGTATCCCCATGGTTTACCCGCGCTGCAGACACAGCGGAATAGCGGACCACTTTCGATACCGGCTGCGGTTAGCCACGCATCAAGCGTCTCTTTCACCCAATTCGGGACGGGAACGGTTCGAATGTGCCTTCCCTTGCCAACGAGATCGACGATCGCCAGCGCTCCTCCCGACGCTGCAAAGTCTCCAGCGTCAGTTCCGCAAGCTCGCGGCGGCGCAGTCCGCAACCGAGCAGGATGGCCAGGATCGCTCGATTACGCTTTCCGGTCAGAGTTTGTCCATCGGGTACCTGCCAGAGCGCCGCCGCCTCGCCGGCTGTAAGCCAGTTGCCCAAACGAGAGCCCAGCTTGCGAACACCTTTAACGCGATGGATGCCGGCGGCCAATTCAGGGCTCAATAGTCCGGAGTCAGCGTTGACTGATCCGCGGCTTAATGGCGACAACAGGGCAACATACGTGCGATCGGTAATCTTGGTTCCGTGGCCAGTCCTGACAGTCGGCTTACGGTAAAGGGCAAGAAGAACCGACCCAAAACCAAGCTCGGCATACCGGATCTGGAACCTCCGGAGCCTTGGTTCTCCCGACTCGCGGCGCGGATACCAGCATGCTATCGATGAGTTCGTCGCCTGGTACTGTTCTGAACCTCGACTGGCCTTCACCAAAACAGTGGTTTTGCGGTATCGGTTTCACCTGGAGGAGCGCGGCCTCGCGCCCGGGACGATCAACGTACGAATGGCGGCCGTGCGACGGTTGGCTTACGAGGCAGCCTTATTCGTAGACGGTTTCCTCATGATGCCGCACTCCACTGTGGTGGATCATGAGGTTAATGGGTTATTGTCTCTGCTGTTACGCTGCGCCTGATCAGGTGAACGCCAAGCCGGTTTCTCGGCCGTGGCTGGTTATAGGCACAGATAGATCTGAACAACTAAATGAGTGAGTTATGCCAGAAACGAACACCGCCTTTCATCTGCTGATGAAGCGGCTAGAGATTTGCCAGGAGGCAGAATTGATCCGATTTTTTTACGGCGTCGGCGTGATTCTTGTGTTGGTGACAGTCGCTACTGGCGTTATGTGAACTCCAAGGTTACAGGCACAAGTTCCCTCGGTTCGGTCCACGCGAGATGTGATCTCGCGGCTGGAAAACGAGGTTCCCGGTTTGATGAAACAGGGCGGAGTTCCTGGGATGTCGATCGCCTTGATCCGTGATGGGAAGACGATCTGGCTGCATGGGTTCGGAGTCAAAGACAAGAAGACGCGAGAACCCGTCCGGACGGACACGGTCTTTGAAGCCGCTTCCCTAAGCAAACCCGTATTCACTTACGGCGTGCTCAAGCTGGTCGACCAGGGAAAGCTCGATCTCGACACTCCGTTGAGCTCTTATTTGCCAAAGCCCTACGTTCCAGACGAACGCGTAGGCAAGATCACGGCTCGATTGGTATTGAGTCATCGAACCGGCTTTCCGAATTGGCGGGGCGACGACGGCTCGCTTCCAATCTATTTCTCCCCCGGAGAACGTTTCAGCTACTCAGGTGAGGGATATATCTATCTGCAACACGTGGTCGAGCAGATTACCGGGAAACCGCTGGACGTTTATATGGACGAAGTTGTTTTCAAGCCGTTGGGGATGACGAACAGCAGCTATGTGTGGAGACCGAGCTTTGATTCCCTGACGGCTACGGGGTATGACTCCAAAGGAGGACCGGCTGAGCTAGAGAAGCCGAAGGAAGCCGGAGCAGCATCCAGCCTGAATACTACCGCCAGAGATTATGCGCTTTTCGTCGACGCAGTTCTGAATGGCAAAGGGCTTTCGTCCTCCGTGCTCCGTCAGATGGAGACGCCTGAGATCGCGCTTGACCCGACTTGCAGGATTTGCGTTAAACAAGAACCGAAAGAGCTGTCAAAGATGCTCTTCTGGGGTTTGGGATGGGGTATTCAGCGCGAACATAAGAGCGTCATGCTCTGGCATTGGGGCGATAACGGCGTCTTCAAAGCTTTTGTGATGGCCGACCCAGCAAGAAAATCAGGCGTCGTTATGTTCGCAAATGGCCAAGATGCGCTGAACGTCGCAAAGCCGATCATCGACTCAGCAATAGACACAGATTCCCTGGCATTCGCGTGGCTGAAATGAAGCAGCCCGGCTGAGCTGATAGCTATGGATCGATCCACGGTCGTAAGTGTGGCTAATTCCTCGATGAGCGATAAATCTCTAGTGCCGTATCGGCAGTGCTCCTCAGCAGGAACTTCTCGTGCTTCGACGCTGCTGGTTCGGAGCGGTGCGGATACGGCGATTTGCAGTGAGCCGCTAGCGCGGTAAAAGTATGGAGATTGAAAGCTGTTTGCGGTGAGCCGACGCGGCCGACTTGGCACGAAACGGGATGGCGGTGAGCTGAGCGGGGCCAGTCGGGGGTGCGCTTGGGGTGTGCATGGCAAGGCTGCGGCAGGCATCGAGGTTATGCGGAGCCAATTTGAGCCATGGGGTGGCTTTGGCGGGATGAGCGCCTGTCGATGCGAGCCATCGGGTTCGCATGCAGGTCAGCATGATCTTCCTCAGGATGAGTCGAAGTTGCGCGCAGGCGATCGGTGCGCAGGAGCTGGCCCTCCAATCTGATAGCTGGCGAGGGACCAAGTGCAGGGTGCCGCGTTTGCACTGGGGGCAGGATCGGTTGAGTGCGGACTTCTGTGGTTCGGTCAACAGTGCGCTGCTGTCCGGGGTGATGGCGTGGAGATGGCTCTTGCACAGGGCGAGGGCCTGGCGGCGGTTGCGGTTGGCGAGCAGTCCGAAGTGGCGGATCTTCACGAAGCCGGTGGGCAGGACGTGGAGCAGGAAGCGGCGGATGAACTCGACCGCGTCGAGGGTCATAACGGCGCTGCGGTTGTTGTGTCTGGAGTCTCTCCAGCGGAAGCGCACCTGGCCGCTGTCGAGGCTGAGCAGCCTTCCGTTGGAGATGGCGACGCGGTGGGTATAGCGGGCCAGGTATTTCAACACGTGTTCGGGGCCGCCGAAGGGAGACTTGGAGTAGACCACCCACTCTCGCTGTCGCAGCGTGTGAAGCAGGGAGTGAAATGCACGCGGCTGAGAGAGTGCAGCAAGCGTGCCGGAGAAGCATAGTTCGTTGTGTCGATAGCGCTGCTTGAGGAAGGCGAGCATCTTGCCGCGGAACATGCGGTTGAGTACGCGGACCGGCAGGAAGAAGTCGCGCCTTGATGCGACCCAACGGGAGCGGTCGAGCGCCAGTCCGCCTGCGGGAACGAGACAGTGGAGGTGCGGATGATGTCCCAGGTTCTGCGACCAGGTGTGCAGCACCGCGAGCGCGCCAATCCGAGCGCCCAGGTGGCGTGGATCGGCGGCGATCTGGAGCAGGGTCTCGGAAGCGGCCCGAAACAGCAGGTTGTAAAACAGACGCTGGTTGCGCAGTGCGAGCGGCGCCAGTTGCTCGGGCACAGTGAAGACCACATGGACATAGGGCACCGGTAGCAAGCTTGAGGCCTGCTTCATGAGCCAGCGATCGCGTGCCGAGGACTGACACTTGGGGCAATGCCGGTTGCGGCATGAGTCGTAAGCGACAGTCTCATAGTTGCAGCGATCGCATCGTTCGAGATGAGTGCCGAGCGCAGCCGTTCGGCATCGGCCGATATCGCGCAGTGCCTTCCGCTGCTGGTCCGAAACAACCTGGCCCCAGCGCTGAAGGAACTGGTTCTGCAAATTACCAAGTGCATCCTGTAGCAGCGATATTCTTTCCTCCAGATAGGCGGCAGGTGAGGCTGGAACTGCAATTCGAAGACCGCCCCGGGCCAAATTCTGCTCAAACTCTGGCCGCGGCATCAGGTAATCCTCGAAATCGTGGAATTGGCGTGAGCCCCGAACGGAAACATCCTTATGTGCACGTTCGTTGGGAATGGGCCTTTCCTGCCCTGCTCCATTGTCATGTTCACAAGAGCCCGCTCAGACACGGTTGTCCAATGTGTGGCGAAGACGACCCACTTCCCTTCGGGACGGCTCCGGCTGTCGCGCCAATCCTCTGCTGGAGCTGCGGAGAACACTTGACGGGCGCCATTTCTGGTTCGCACGTCCGCCAGGTTGATGGGGCACATGTTTTCGTCGAAAAGGTTTACCGCGCAGCGTTGCATGGAGCTTCCCCTCGTGCCGCTTTGCTGGGCGAAGCCACTTGGACGCGGCTTCGTCGCTTCGTCGACGACCTTCTCCAACTGCTTGCCTGGTACCCAAGCCCGGAGCTGTCCCCAAGGTCTACAGACCCCCAGAATCTGCATCTCGCTTTCAGAAAAGAGATTCTTGCAATCGTCGGAGCACTCGTTCTGAATGCGGCTCCAGCCTCGGAACCGAATGGAAGAGACATCAAATTGCGAGTAGGGCTAGCGCTCTGGCTTCGCGTCTTGGCGCTTCTCTCCCAACGCGAGGCAGAGTGGATTGAGACTGCCAGTGAACTCTAACCATCCGCTCTCCGTCAGCGTCTCAACTCGGCACTCGATCAACATGAACGCAGTCGCTCACGATCTTCGCCGTTCCGCAGCACGTTCTTTCGCCCGGGATTGAAGTACATCAACCGCTTCGAATTCCGGGATTTTAGTGCAGCCCGACAGTCGCCAAACAGGAACTAATCCGGCCGGCCCTGGTCGAATAAGGGGCAGATCAAGATCCTTAACGGAGGTTTTCGGTTGGATGTGGCCACTCCTCGCGAGCTTGCGCAGGATCACAGAGGCAGTGACCGTTCCTGTTTTATTGACAGAGCGAGACGCAGCAATTCGACCCAATGGTCGCTGACGACGCGGATATTGATGGTGCCCCCACCATCGAAGCGAGCTCGGGCGGCACTGTCGTGCCCGGCAATAGATAGAGTCGCTTTTCCTTCAGGTCGCGAATGCGCGGCGCAAACCGGAAACCCAGCAGCCGGCACATGGCAAAGACGTGATCCGAGAAGCCGCCGGTGTCAGTGTAGTGCTCGTTAATGACTAAGCTGCTCTGGTGATAGAGCAATCCAAGACTTAATCGCACCAGTCTTATTCCGCCTTCGTTCTTACATACACTAGCCAATGTCCATCTGCGGAGAGGGACGGCTGCCCGCAATTGACCCCATCGCATTGGCTGACGTCCACTGGCAGCTCATTGTCCACTTGAAGAAAAACGTCGTGCCACTCCACCGTACCCGAGAGCGCTTTTTTGCTCTGTTTCTGCACATAGATGCGGCGATCTCCATAAGTCCGAGACCATCCTGCCAGATCTTCCACCAGTTGCAGGTCGTCGCGGGAAGCAGGGTCATAAGGCAGGAGCGTCACCTTTCCCGAGCTAACTGTCAACTCCCCTACGCGGGGATGTCCGCCGCCACCGTTGGCCCGTAAAAGGATGAGGACGATTGCGTCGTCTTTGGAGCTGACTCCCACCAGCTTTAAAATGCCATCAACCGAACAGAGGCTCTTGCCGGCTCCCCCCGCACTTGGATACCGCACCACCTCCAAACCGCGCAGCGCGAGTACGTCCTTGTTTCCGGTCCGAAAAATCGGAGAGCGGTAGCCGTTGCTGGAGGTCAACTCGCGCGTGGTCTTGGCCTGTAAGTCGGCCAGCCACAGTTGTCCGCTGGTAACTTCGTCGCCGGGGCCTTTGAGCGTGCCCGGACTGGCCGAGATGCCGAGGAACTTGAGTACCCTCTCCGTGAAACTGGTCCGCGGCTTCTGTTTACTGGCAGGGACATTCTTCTGGGCGAGTCCTGAGGAGGCACTTACAAGCAACATTAGGAACAAGCAGGCGATGGGTCTACGCATGACTTTCTACCTCGGACAGGGGCGCGACCGGACATTGTTTCCGCCGAACAACACACAAAATATGTCGTCGTAAGCGACGATCCTCACCTTAGCATCCTTTTTTGGCATGGTAACAATCATGCGCGGGTGTTGAGGCATCGCGAACAAAATAGGTGATCGCATCTTTACTATCCCACAGCAGCCAGGCGAGTTGCCCTTCCGGAGGTTTCTCGTTCGCGCTAAGTTCCGCTACTCAGGGAAGCTTCTGAGTGGAGATCAGGACGCCGTAGTTGACCGGCAGCAGCAAAAATTCTACCGCAAACAAGAACACCAAAACGCCATCCAGAAACGCGATACGACGGCGGTGGTGGCCGTGCCGTGATGTGACACGTAAAGAAGGATCGCGCCCGTGAGCAGCGTGCCTAAAACCAGGCCGCTGAAGTAGAGCGCGAGATTGACATCGCTGGTCAGGAGCACGGAACTGGACCAGTCATCGGGTAATTGCTCTCTTAGCAGCAGATTGCCAAAGAGGAAGCACCTGCACAGCACGAGTTGAATCAGCGCCACCGCGAACACCACGCCCAGCAGAGGGAGATGGAGAGGTCCGGAGCTCCATGACGAGGTCCAGCGTGAGATGCGATCCTTGAAAGACCTCGGCACAAGTTTGTACGGCAAGTATCCGATTGCCACCAGCACCAGAAGGATGATGAGGATGCTTGGAAGTGCCGCTAGCAGCAGGTACACCAAAAACCGGCAGCCAGCGAAAAGGTACTTTTCATCGAAGACGTCCATGTTGGTGGCCACGCCGTAGGTGCTGAGCTGGAAGCGGAGGGTGAGATAGCCTAGCAGGTAGAGCAGGAAGGAGCCGAGGGCGGCGTACGCCGTCCACTTTCCTGCCAAGCTTCCCAGCTTTTCCGTGAAGTCGTTCCAAAGCTCCAGCATTCTATTTCCCCCGTCATGACGAACGGCGCCCAAAAGAAAGGATGTGCGTACTCCGGGCGCGACTTCACCGCAATGAGGGCCAACCGTGCCGCCTCCGCTGGCTGGCTGCTTTGCCCCTTCTGGTAGAAGGTCTCCATCCACAACCGCGTGGATCCGGCATTCACCTCCCACGAGGAAAGCACCAGCCTGCTCGCGCCGGCATAGAGCAGCGAGCGCACCATGCCTAGGACTTCATTGGCGTGCGTGGCTTCGACGCGGCCGGTTTCGCAAGCGCTCAGCACCACTAAGGTGTTTTTCTGCAGCGGCAGTCCAAATATCTCCGCTGCCGTCAACCTTCCATTGTCGGCTGCTGATTTCTTGAACTGTAGATAGGACAGCAGGGGATCGCTTCTATTGAAGCTCCCATGCACCGAAACGTGCACCATGTCGTAATTACTC